>Ga0316208_1003855_pt1 | contig 10390 bp, 8 predicted proteins | sample 3monopyrite_MG_FD_204944 | JGI IMG/M metagenome (GOLD analysis project Ga0316208, IMG submission 204944) | Microbial mat bacterial communities from mineral coupon in-situ incubated in ocean water Damariscotta River, Maine, United States -... | ecosystem: Environmental > Aquatic > Marine > Coastal...
ATTTCATCGGTGCTGAATTTGTTCATAACGCGAACCTCCTGGTATGGGATGGGCAAAGGGTTCCTGTCTGCTGCCCGATAAAGGCGGCAGACAGGATAGCTCGGGCGGCTCCGCAAGAAACCGGGCTACGCCGTCTGATTTTCAGGGCCGTCCAGATACTGTCGTAAACGGTCTGCACTTGTGCGGAACACGCCATGATGAATTGTCCGGCACCACCGGCCGGTGGGTTTAGGTCAGGTGCGCTGACCACAGCCTCATCAGGAAAACCGACAACGCTGTCCACGTCGGCAATATTTTGGGCGTAATTTGTCAACACGGGGCATTTTCCGGTTCAAGCAGAGTGAACAATTCGCTGTCGTTAATGTCGAGTGACACATCTTTCAGTGCAACAAAGCTTCCGTGGCGCTTGGTCATGTTTTGAGCGTCTACGACAATGTCAGTCATGAACAACCAATCTCCCAGTCGCCAAGAAGGTACCCCTCGAACGGACAAAAGCAGCGTACGCATATCAAGAACAGGGGTATATACCCCCAAGGAGGTACGCATGCCGGCTTCATCCATTCACCTGGCTCGCCCGCTCCAATCGCAATGGCAGGGCTGTCTGACATCTGCGCGTGTGGGGGGGCAAATAGTCGTATTGGGGTGCTGTCAGACGATTGCGAACCGATCTCCACTGGGCCAGCACGGTTGTCCTTTAAGCCGCGCCAAGTTGGCACCACTCAGCGAGAGCGGCGGTGCGGTTGAGCTTCAAATTGTCGCGTGAGGTGAGGAGAAATGGCAGGGGCAAGTGGCGGACAGACAGGGATTCGAACCCTGGAGACGGTCTCCCGCCTACACACTTTCCAGGCGTGCGCCTTCGACCACTCGGCCACCTGTCCGTGCGGGGTCTCTACCCAATTGTGAGGGTGGAACGCAAGCCGGTTGGCAAAAGTTTGTGACGGGGCCGTTTTTCGGGGCCGACCGTCGTGAAGAGGTGCGGCCCCTACCCGTCCAGATGCAGATATATGCGCCGGTTCATCCGCCCTTTTTTCTCGATCTTGCCGATGCGCAGGGCACCGATCTCGCCAGTTCGCGCAACGTGGGTGCCACCGCAGGGTTGCAGATCGACCGTGTCGGCACCCAGGCCGATGCGCACCAGCCTAATGTGCCCTGCCCCTCGCGGCGGTTGCACGGACAGGGTTTTGACCATGCCGGGATTGGCGTCAAGTTCTGCGGAAGTGATCCATTCCTCGGTGATCTTCATGTCGGCAGACACGTGATCGTTCAGGGCCGCCTCAAGTGCGTCGCGGTCTTCGGGGGCGTCGGCCATGTCGAAATCCAAGCGCCCGCGATCCGGTCCGATGGACCCGCCCGTCACCCCAAAGGGAACAACCACGGACAACAGATGCAGGGCCGAATGCACGCGCATATGGCCAAACCGGCGGTCCCAGTCGAGGGATTGTTCGACCTGTGCGCCAACCGGTGGCAGGGCGCGCGGCTCGGCCGGGACAAGAACGATGAGATCCTTTTCTCCCTTCACGGCTGTTGCAATGGCCAGGGACTGCCCGTTCCAGCTGAGGGCTCCGCTGTCTCCGGGTTGTCCGCCCCCGGTCGGGTAAAACAGGCTCGCGTCCAGAACGATGCCGCCTTCGGGCGTGTGATCCAGAACGCGCGCCGGTGCATCGCGCAGGTAGGCATCGTCGCGAAACAGCATTTCCGTCATGAAACCTCTCCTTTCCCGTCCGCGTCGGGATCGATGTCCGTTGCATCTGTTTGCGATGCCTCCGGCTGCTGCTCTGTTTCTTGCTGCACGGCAGTGGCGGGACGCGCGTGCAGGCTTTCGGGATTGCGCAGCCAGATATCGCGCTGTGCAAAGGGGATCTCGATCCCCTCTTCGGCAAAGCGTTCGGCGATCTGGTGATTGAGCTCGTTCTTGACCACCAGCATCCAGTTGACATCGCGCAGGATCATGCGGATCTCGAAATCCAGACTGTCCGCGCCAAAGCCCGAAAACAGGATCGTGGGCGGCGGATTCATCAGCGCCATGGGATGGGCTTCGGCCAGTTCGCGCAGGATGCGGTCCACCTTGCGGGTGTCGGTGCCATAGGCGACACCGACCGGGATGATGACCCGCCCCACCGTGTTGCCACGGGTGTAATTGGTGACGGTACCCGAGATCAGATCGGCATTCGGCACGATCACGTCCGTGCGGTCAAAGGTCTCGATCCGGGTGGAGCGCACAGAGATCGACCGGACATAGCCCATCTGACCGCCCACCTCGATCCAGTCGCCTTCGGCGATGGGCCGCTCGATCAGCAAAATGATGCCCGAGACAAAGTTGGACACGATGGTTTGCAGGCCAAAGCCGATACCGACAGACAGCGCACCGGCGACAATTGCCAGACTGGACAAATCAATGCCCGCCGCGGTGATCGCCACGACAGCGGCCAGAAAGATCCCGACATAGCCAAGCCCCGATACGATGGCGACCTGACCGCCGGGATCAAGCCTGGTCTTGGGCAGAACAGAAATCTTGAGCGCGCTCTGTGCCGCCCGGGTGAGCGCGTAACCGATGACAAAGACCAGCAGCAGGGTGAACAGGTTGCCCGGCGATATGGTCATGTCGCCAATGGTCAGCCCGGTCTGTATCTGCGACCAGACCTCGGTCAGGTCCGTCACCCGCGCGCCCCAGATCAGTGGCAGCGCGATCAGCGCAGCCAGCGCCACGGCAAAGCTGACCAGCGTCGGGATCAGGCTGTCCTCGGCCCCGTCGCCGGGGCGCAGCGCGAAATAGATGTCACGCACCAGCCCTTGCAGCAGGCGCACCGTGCCAAACAATCCCAACGTCAGTATCGAAGGGTAGACCAGGAATTTTGCCGCCGTCCCATAGCCAAATGTCGCCAAAAGCGGCGCGACAATCCCCACGGCGATCACGGCGCGGCCCAACAGCGCGACAAACCGCCCCGACAAATCCCGGTCGGGTTCCTCTTCGCTGTCCTGATCGTGGCGCACCTGACGCAAAATCCACCCGATCCGGATCAGCATCAGGCTGGCGACAAGAAGCAGTGGATAATGCAGGACCGCATCGGATGCGCGGTCATAGCGGTCAAACCCGGAAAACCGGTCAAGCAACAGGAAAAGCGCATAGACTAGGGCCAATGCCAGGATGTAGATACGTGCCTCGGCCCGGCGTTGCGGCGGCAGTTTGGTCAGGCCGCGGATGGCATCATCGCCCGGGAACGCGCGGCTGGCGAGCCAAAGCGCGAAGAAGAGCAGGAAACCCATCGGTTCCAGAACATCGAGCAGAATGCGCACGCGCGGCCCGAAAATATCCGTCGCACCAATTGCGCGAACGATGGCGAGCAGACCCAGCATGGGCAGGATGATCTGCCCCAGCGACACCACAAACCCCGCGACACCGGCACGGGATCGTTTGTCGCCCCGTTGAATACGCACGGCCAGCCATTCCGACCAATAGCGCGCGCGCGTCACAAGGATGATGCCGATGCTCAGCAAAATGACGACCAATGGCAAATTGTCCTGCGCCTTCGCCCGACGCGATGGATTGTACCAGGCCTGCTCTAAGCCTGCCGCGCCCGCTTCGACTGTTTCGACCAGACTGCGCAGCGCGCCCGACCAATTGGCAGGATTGATCGGCCACGGACCTGCATCCAGCAACGCCTCGGCCTGTCGATCCCGCAGGATCTGATCAATTTCGGCAATCACACCGTTTGATCGGCTGAAGGCTTCTTCGGCGGTGCGGCGTGGGGTCGTCAGACGCTCGATCTGCACATTCAGTTCGGCGCGGCGGGCCGCGATCTCCTCGGCCTCGGTCTCCCCTTCTCCGGGGGGTGGTCCAAGGGTCGCGATCTGCTTCCGCAAGGTGCCAATGCGGCTGTCACTGCCCGAAAGCTGGGCCTGGAATTGCTGCCGCCACCCGGCGATTTCGGCCCGCAACGTATCCAGCGCGGCATCGGAGGCACGGGCCGACTCGACGGCGCCCTCAGCCCGTTCGGCCACGGACTGCCAGGCGGCGTAATCCGGTGCCGTCGCCTGCGCGAGAGCCAGCCCGGTCCACACGACAAGGGCAAGCGAGGCCAGAAAATACCGGACAAGAGCCCGTGGCATCATGTGTCCTCGAACACGCCGGGAAGGCTGGCGGGTGCGCGGTCAAGCCAGTCGGGCACTGGCAGCCCTTTTTCCTTGAGAAATTCGGGATTGAACAGCTTGGACTGGTAACGTGTTCCATAGTCGCACAGGACGGTAACAATGGTGTGGCCGGGCCCGAGGTCGCGCGCCAGACGTATCGCACCCGCCACATTCACACCGGTCGAGGCCCCCATGCACAGCCCTTCATGTTGCAGAAGGTCAAAGACGATCGGCAGCGCTTCGGTATCGGGCACATTGTAGCTGAAATCAGGTCTGAACCCTTCGAGGTTCCGGGTGATGCGGACCTGACCGATGCCTTCGGCGATGGAGCCGCCCTGCATCGCGATCTCGCCCGTGGTGTAATAGCTGAACAGCCCCGCACCGTCCGGATCGGCCAGACCGATCTTGACACCTTTGGGTTGCAACACATCGGCAACCCCCGCCAGCGTCCCACCGGAGCCGACCGCGCAGATAAAGCCGTCGACCTTGCCATCGGTCTGTTCCCAGATTTCGGGGGCGGTTGTGTCAATATGTGCCTGACGGTTTGCCACGTTGTCGAACTGGTTGGCCCAGATAGCGCCATTTGGTTCGGTTTTGGCAAGTTCTTCGGCCAAACGACCCGAATACCGGATAAAATTGTTCGTATTACGATAGGGCGCGGCAGGCACCTGAATCAACTCCGCACCTGCAAGGCGCAGCATATCCTTCTTTTCCTGGCTTTGGGTTTCGGGGATGACAATCACCGTCTTGAACCCCATCGACGCGCCCACCAGCGCCAGACCGATGCCGGTGTTGCCTGCCGTGCCCTCGACAATCGTGCCGCCGGGCCGCAAATCACCTGCGGCCACTGCATCTTTGATGATGGAAAGGGCGGCGCGGTCCTTGACCGACTGGCCCGGGTTCATGAACTCGGCCTTGCCGAGAATGAGGCATCCGGTCTCTTCACTGGCCTTGCGCAATTTGATGAGAGGCGTGTTTCCGACAGCTGCGGCCAGATCAGGGGCAAAGCGCATGGGCGGCATTCCTTTGATTGGTGTTGTTCACAGGTGTAGCGGGGGTGCCGGACGACCTCAACCCACGTCGCGCCCGCGCAAACGATCCCGGTGATGCGCCAGCCAATAGGTCAGCAGGGTCAGCGGAGCGTTGGCAGTGCGCCGCGCCTCGGCCATGGCCAGGAGGGCGTCAAATCCCATGACATGGCTTCGGATATTTTCGCCCTCGCCTGCTTCGCCCCCGATCCGGTGGGTGCTGTCGCTCAGGTCGCACAGACCGACAAACAAATTGAAGAACTCGGTCGTGGCACCGGGCGAGGCATAACACTCGCCCGCGCATTCCAGATGCGAAAACACGATGCCCGCCTCTTCCATGGCTTCGCGGTGCGCGGTGTCTTCGGGGGCCTCGCCCGGGTCGATCAAGCCCGCAACAGGTTCCATCTGCCACATCACCGGATCATGGCGACCAATTGGCCCAAGGCGCAGCTGTTCCACCAGCAACACCCGGTCCCGCACCGGATCGTACGGCAAAACAATGGACGCATCGCAAGACACAAACACCGAACGATCCAGCACCGGCGACATCGCGCCATCAAATGTTTCGTGACGCAATCTGATCTCGTCAAATCCGAAAAAACCGGTATGCGCGCGGCGGCGTTCCAGAATTTCGACCCGTCCCGACAACACCCCTGCCCCGTGACGACCGTTCCGGGCCAGAACCCTGCTCCAGGCGCGCGCACGGATTTGCGGGAACCGGCTGGCAACAACCTCGGGCGGGATTGTGCCATAGCCTTCCATCACCTCCTCGGCGGCGGCAAGGCTCATCGCGGCCCAGTCGCGCGTCCAGGCGGCCAGGTCCCAGACGTCGCCAGTTGCAGCCACATCCTGCGCCGGAACATAGACATCGGCCGCCTCGCCATGGGCCAGCGTCAGAACCCGCAGGTCATAGTCGAACCCGGCCTCGTAGTAATCCAGACGCGCGATATCCTGAGCCGTCAGGCCGCGCACAACGACCCCTGCGGCCTGTGCGGTTTCGCTCGGCAACAGAACCGGAAATGGCCCATCCTGCGCGTCAAGAACCGCATATCCCGGCAACACCGCCTCGGCAAAATCCAACTGGTCCGCAGGCCGGCAAATCACACGCTCCAGCAGTGGAATATGGCGCAGCGTGCCATAAAAGAACAATGTTTTCATGGATTTATTGCCAGGTGCGCGAGGCATATTCCGCGGCAATTCCGACCACGACCCCACCCACCAGCAGGGTGGTCCAGATCGGGACCGTCGTCATCAGCAACGCCCATTCGGCCCCAATCTCAAAGATCGCGACCAGTGCCTCGAACGGCCCGTCATACCGGTTCTTCATTGCAAGGCGGGTCATTTCATTGCTGGATTGCACAAACAGCGCCCAGAACACCAGAACCACAGAGCTTGTCAGCCCGACATTGATCGCCGAAACGATGCCCCGCCCGGCGCGCGATCCGACAACCTTCCAGCCCACCACTAGTCCCAGTGCGATGTTGACATAGGCAAACCACCCGAAATTGGTGCCTTCCTCGAACAGGGGTATGATCATGCCGGACACGATAAAGGCCAGCAACGCCATGCAGATGGCGGCCACCAGTTTGGCTGCGTCAGGCATTGCGAATTTCCTTCATGGCATTATCCGGGTCGTTTGATCGTAATCTGCGTTACGTCACAGTTGGCACTTTCAAAGGTCGCAGCACAAGACGTCAGATAAAAATTCCACATGCGGCGGAACCGGTCGTCAAAGCCCATCTCGGCGATCTGGTCCCATTTTTCATTGAACGTTTCATGCCAGCGGCGCAGCGTGATGTTGTAACTGGGGCCAAATTCGACCGACCGTTCGATGCCAAGGCCCGCCTTGACGATCTGCGCCCGCAAGGCCTTCGGACTGGGCAACATGCCCCCGGGAAAGATGTATTTCTGGATAAAGTCTACACCGCGCTGATAGACGTCCCAGCGCTGATCCTGCACCGTGATGATCTGCAGCGTCGCGTTCTTGCCCGGTTTTAGACGTTCGCGCACCGTGTCGAAATAGGTCGGCCAGTATTTTTGACCCACGGCCTCGAACATTTCGATCGAGGCAATGCCGTCATAGGTACCGCGTTCGTCGCGATAGTCCTGCAGCTTGAAATCGACAAGACCCGAAAGACCAGCCTTTTCAATACGTTTCCTTGCGTACTTGAACTGCTCTTCGCTGATGGTCAGCCCCGTCACCTTCAGCCCGCGTTCCCGCGCGGCGTATTCGGCAAAGCCGCCCCAGCCACAGCCGATTTCCAGGATATGGTCGCCCGGCTGTGCGCCCATCTGGTCCACCATGCTGGCATATTTGGCGATCTGCGCGGTTTCGTGGCTTTCCTGCCCGGTTTCGAACAGCGCGCTGGAATAGGTCATCGTGTCATCCAACCACAGCCGGTAGAATTCGTTTCCAAGATCATAATGATAGCTGATGTTCTTTTTGGCCTGCGCGCGATGGTTGCGTTGCAGCCAGAAGCGGAACTTTTCAAACTTGCGCACCAGTCCCATGCCCGGAAAGCCATCATAGATGTCTACGTTGTCGGCATGAACCCAGTCCATAAAGGCCTGAAGGTCCGGCGTGCTCCACCATGCCTCGACATAGGCGTCGCAAAATCCCAGATCGCCTTCACGGATCAGGCGTGCAAACAGATCGTCATTGTGGACATGCACCTCTGCCACGGGTCCGGGATTCGGTCCCTCGGCGCGAAACCGCCGCCCGTCGCGCATCACGAAGTCGATGCGCCCCGTATTGACGTTTTTCATCATCGCAAAAGCACGGGCAAAATAGCGCGGCAAGTTGCGTTCGCCATCTGTCGAAGTCCTGATCATGCGGTCTCCCGTTCGCATTTATGTCACGCTAGCCAGCCAGGTGGCCGGGTGCAACCGCATGCGCCAACTGACCATGAAATATCCCTGTTTTTTGAGGTGGTTAGGTTACAGGTCAAACGTCTTTCCACCCTTTGAACCGCACATGCTGCGGCCCCGTCGCGAATGCAGCATGCGCGCGCATTGGCCTCAGTCTTCATCTGTGACTGGCGTTGCATCAAAATGACCTGTTCTCATAAGCACCGAGCGCGCGTTTGCGCCCCTCGTCCGCTGCCACGACCGGATCAGGATAGGCATCGTCCGGCGACAGACCCCAGGACTGCGGAATGGCGTCGAAATAGCGCAGGGCATCCTTGCGTGGATGCATCCGCCCCTCGGCGATCCAGCGCGTGACGTAGTCGCGGTTCCTGTCGAATTTGTCGAGTTGCGTGACCGGGTTGAACACCCGGAAATATGGCGTTGCATCCGGCCCGGACCCGGCCGACCATTGCCAGCCCATCGCGTTACTGGCCGGGTCCCAGTCGATCAGGCAGTTGTCAAACCACGCCTGCCCGATGCGCCAATGGGTCATCAGATGCTTGGTGAGGTAACTGGCCACAATCATGCGGCCCCGGTTGTGCATCCGGCCCGTCACATACATCTCGCGCATGGCCGCATCGACAAAGCGGATGCCTGTCCGCCCTTGCTTCCATGCGCGCACCTGATCGGTTTCTTCGGTGTTCCACGCAAACGCATCCCAGTCTTCTTTCCAGTTCCGGTCCAGAATACGCGGCGTGTGGTGCATCAGGTGATAGGCAAATTCGCGCCAGACCAGTTCCTTGAGAAAGGTTTCAGCGCCCGGCTTGCCTTCTTCGCGCGCCCGGATGCCTGCGTGCCAGCACTGGTGCGGGCTGATTTCCCCAAGGGCGAGGTTTTCGGACAGGTTCGATGTTCCATCCTCTGCGGGCAGATCGCGGCCCTGATCGTAGCCCGCAATCCTGTGGGCGATGAATGCGCCAAGGCGCGACTGTGCGGCGTCTTCTCCCAATTGCACAAACGGGCGCACGACGTCAGCGCCGCGCTGCATCGCCGATCCGAGGCGCCAGTCCCCAATGGTCTCGCTTTGTGGCCATACGGCGGGTGCCGGGATGAGCCCGGGCGCGGATAGTGGCACGTCGACATCGCGCTGTTTCACGGAATTCCAGAACGGCGTGTAGACCTTGTAAAAGCCACCCGTCCCGGTTTCGACGCTCCAGGGTTCGAACATCAGGTGGCCGCCGAAACTGCGCGCCTCGATCCCCTGTCCTTTCAGCGTGGACTTGATGTCGCGGTCACGGGCGACCGCCTCGGGATCATAAAGGCGCGACCAATAGACCGCCCCTGCACCGGTTTCTTCGATCAGCGCCGCCAGCACGTCCTTTGCCTGCCCTGACCGGAATATCAGGCGGCTGCCCTTGTCGGACAATTTCCGCGCCAGATGTTCAACACCCAGACCCCAGCGCCATTTCGGGGCTGCGCCGAGGCTGTCGATGGACAGATCGCGGATGACCAAGGGGATCACGGGCCGACCCGCCGCGCAGGCAGCGCACAGGGCCGAATGATCGCTCAGCCTCAGGTCGCGACGAAACCACATGATGATCGGAGATGCGTTCACTGCCTGTTATCCTTTTCTTAACAGGACTTACGTTGCGCGGCGGCCTATGGATCACCCCGCGTCGCGGAAATGCCGGCTCACAACACGGCGTCCAATGCGCCCAGCAACTGGTCGATCTCTGCGTCGCTGGTGTAATGGGTGAAACTCAGACGCAAAACACCGCGCGCGGGGTCAACCCCCATCGCCTCCAGCGTGCGCACCGCATAGAAATCCCCGCCCCCCGCCATGATCCCGTGATCGGCAAGGGTCGCGGCGACCGCCACCGGGTCGCGGCCCAGATCCAGTGCAACCGTGGGGGCGCGCAAGCTGGCATCCGTGGGTCCGATCACGCGCAGGTCGTTGCGATCCTTCAGCGCCTCCATCACACGGGTCAGTGTGGTGACCTCGCGCGCGCGTATCAGGTCATGCACCACATGGCCCCGTTCAGTGGCACCCGCAGCGCCTCCCGGCACATGATGGGCATAAAGTGCGTCGACATAATCGGCCATCCCGGCACAGGCCGCCACCTGCGCGTGATCCGGGCCCGCAGGGGTGAACCGTTTGTAAAGGCTGTCTGCATTGAAATAATGCCCCTGATTGGGCAGCAGCTCGCCAAGGGTGCGCCGGATCACCATGAGGCCCTGATGCGGCCCGTAGGTCTTGTAGGCCGAAAACAGATAAATATCGGGCCCAAGCGCGCCCACATCCGCAAAGCCATGCGGGGCATAGGATACGCCGTCCACGCAGACAAAGGCACCGGCGGCATGGGCCCGCGCGGTGATGTCCGTCACGG
>Ga0316208_1003856_pt1 | contig 10383 bp, 10 predicted proteins | sample 3monopyrite_MG_FD_204944 | JGI IMG/M metagenome (GOLD analysis project Ga0316208, IMG submission 204944) | Microbial mat bacterial communities from mineral coupon in-situ incubated in ocean water Damariscotta River, Maine, United States -... | ecosystem: Environmental > Aquatic > Marine >...
TCTGATCCATCGGAATGGCGCTGATCACGCGGGTAAAGACGCCTTCTGCCTCCAGCGCCGCCTGCATCGCCAGCGCGTTCATCACGGTGGCCAGCATGCCCATGTAATCGGCGGTCGTGCGCTCCATCCCCTGTGCGCTGCCCTGAAGCCCGCGAAAGATGTTGCCGCCACCGATCACCATGCAGATCTCGACACCCAGATCGTGCACGATCTTCACCTCGCGCGCGATGCGCTGAACCGTGGGCGGATGCAGGCCATAGCCCTGATCGCCCATCAGGGCCTCGCCCGAAATCTTGAGCATCACGCGCTTGTAGGTGACATCGGGATGGTGAGGGGACTGTTTCGCGGAGTGTTCGGGCATCGGCGCCTTTCCTTGCCCCGCGCAGCGATGGAAGGCCATCGGGCAGCGGCAATCGGAGAGTGGTTTCAATCGCGCGCAAAATGTCGGAAAACCGGTGCAGGTTCAACGCCAATAACACCCCAAACGGTTATCTTCCGCCATGCCGCCTTCCGCATCCCTTGTTGCGAAAACCCTGGGTGGCCTGCCGCACCCCGCGCGCCCGGTGCTGATCGCCGGCCCCACGGCCAGCGGAAAATCGGCGCTGGCGCTGGAGATCGCGCAGGCGCAGGACCGGGTTATCGTCAACGCGGATGCGCTTCAGGTGCATGACATGTGGCGCATCGTATCCGCCCGCCCGTCCGCGCAAGACGAGGGGTTGGCCCGCCATCTGCTGTATGGACATGTCGCGCGCGACCAGGACTATTCCGTTGGCCACTGGCTGCGCGAGGTGGCCACCTGTCTGCAAGATCACCCGAATCCGGTCGTGGTTGGCGGCACCGGCCTGTATCTGAGCGCGCTGACCGAAGGGCTGGCCGAAATCCCCGCGACTCCGCCGGAAATCCGCGCCGCGGCGGATGCGCTGCTGGGCAGTCAGGGGCTGGCGGCGCTGATTATGGCGCTGGACGCCGACACCGCCGCGCGCATCGACCTGCGCAATCCGGCCCGGGTGCAGCGCGCCTGGGAGGTGTTGCAGGCCACCGGGCGCGGGCTGGCCAGCTGGCAGGATCGGACCGGCGCGCCGGTGTTGCCGCTGTCGCGGGCAACACCCATCGCGCTGATGCCCGACCGCGACTGGCTGGCGGACCGAATCAACCGCCGATTCGCCGGGATGATCGAACAGGGCGCGTTGTCCGAGGCCCGCGCCGCGCTGCCCCATTGGCCGGACACCGCCGGCACGCCCACGGCGCCTTTGTGGACCCGCGCCATCGGCGCGCCCGACCTGATCGCTCATCTTCAGGGCCACATGTCGTTGCCCCTGGCCATGGACGCCGCAACACTGGCCACGCGGCAATATGCGAAGCGGCAAAGAACCTGGTTTCGCAGCCGGATGAAAGCCTGGCGTCAGGTCGAGATCCCCTGACAGGCCAGAGTCACCTTTCTGCAACGTTTTCCATGCTAACCGCTTCGCAGGGGGCGATCCCTGCGCTTTTGTCTTGGGGCCCGCCGGGGGGTTTCCTAGGGTATGGCTTCCGCTGCCACGGACAAGAAAAGCAACATGACGATCATTCCCGACACGCCCTCGCAATTGCGGCTGACTCCGATTTCACGGCTTGCCGCGGGCGGGCGCTGGCGGGTCGAGGCCATGCGCTCGCTGCGCGAGCCGGTGCTCTTGTGGTTCACGCAGGGCCAGGGGCGCATCACGGTGGCCGGCACCACGCGCGGCTATGGCCCCAACAACGCGGTGTTCATTCCGCCCGGTGTCATGCACGGGTTCGAGATCGCGGCGCGCGTTCAGGGCACCGCGGTGTTCTTTGGCCGCTCGCACGGGCTGACCTTGCCGACAACGCCGCAATACCTGCGCCCGCGCGATCCGATCTCGCAAAAGGAACTGATCTCGGTCCTGGAAAACATCCAGCGCGAGCTGGAAAGCGCACGCGCGGGCTCGCAAACCGCGGCGCGCCATCATCTGGGGTTGCTGGGGGTCTGGCTGGACCGGCAGATGGAGCGCGAGCGCAATTTCGAGCCGCTTCTGACCCGCCCGGTCGCCGCACAGCAACTGGTCGCGCGCTATGCCGCGCTGCTGGAGCGCGATTTCCGTTCAAACCGCGCGGTTGCCGAATATGCCGAGGCGCTGGGCGTGACGCCGACCCATCTGACCCGTGTCTGCCGCTCGACCTGCGGCAAGGGCGCGCATCAGATCCTGGAAGACCGGATCCTGTTCGAAGCGCGGCGCTTGCTGACCGAAACGCGCCTGCCGATCAAGGATGTCGCGGAAATCCTGGGGTTCAATTCGGCGGGATATTTCACCCGGGCGTTTCAAAAGAACGAGGGGCTGACCCCGTCCGCCTTTCGCAAGAAACCCGTGCCCCCTGTGGTCCCCCGCGCCTGACAGCACGACCCGGAATCGGATATTGGGCCCTGATCGCGCGGGCCGGGGCGGACTTCAGCCCGATCCCATGACACTGCGCACGTATTGCGTGGTTTCGTCGAAGGGCGGGATGCCGTCATAGGCCTCGACCGCGCCGGGACCGGCGTTATAGGCGGCCAGCGCCAGCCGCCAATCGCCAAACCGGTCATACATCATGCGCAGATAGCGCGCGCCGCCATTCAGGTTCTGTTCCGGATCATCGGCGTTCACGCCCAGAAGCACCGCCGTATCAGGCATCAACTGGGCCAGCCCGCGCGCCCCGGCGTTCGAAACCGCCGACGGGTTCCAGCGGCTTTCCTGTTGCACCAGACGCAGGAACAGATCGACCGGGATGCCATGACGCCGCGCGGCGGCGCGGGCGGTTGGCAGGAATTCGCTGCGCCGGTTGCCGGAATACGGAGCCATGCCGGGCGACCGCTCAGCCGGCGATGCCGAATACTGCTGCGACAGGCGCGAGTCCATCAGCCTGGTCTGGTCGCGAAAAATATCGGCGCGCGACGGGGCTTCGCCGCCGGATCCAAGCCGCAGGCCGCCTGTCTGCGCCGCCAGCCCCGGCGCAATCGCCTGGATGGCCATCAAGGCAATGCCGATCACTGCGCCGCGCATCCGCAATCCCCATCCCCCAGAACGTCCCGGGCCGCCAGAAAGTCCCGGTTGCGGCGCACTCTATCCGGTGGTGCCGGCGCCGCCAAGCGACGGGTCATTCATCGCGGTGACGATCAGCGATGTCTCGCCTGCGCCCCCTTGGGTGTTCATTTGCCATTAACCGTTTTCCAACACAGAATGCGTGGTGTAGGCACAGGGCCAATAGATTCGGGACGATACCAAACGGGGGACACCATGGCGGGTTCGGTGAACAAGGTCATTCTGGTCGGCAATCTGGGCCGTGACCCGGAATCGCGCAGCTTTCAGAACGGCGGCAAGGTGGTGAACCTGCGCATCGCGACATCCGAGACATGGCGCGACAAGGCATCCGGCGAGCGGCGCGAACGCACCGAGTGGCATTCGGTCGCGATCTTCAGCGAACCCCTGGCCCGCATCGCCGAACAATATCTGCGCAAGGGCTCCAAGGTCTATATCGAAGGCCAGCTTGAAACCCGCAAATGGCAGGACCAGTCCGGCAACGACCGCTATTCCACCGAGGTCGTGCTGCGCCCTTACCGCGGCGAACTGACCTTGCTGGATGGCCGCAGTAGCGGTGGTGACAGCGGCGGCTACAACGATCCGATGGGCGGCGGCGGCGATTACGGCGGCGGGCGCGGCGGTTCGGGCGGCGGTCAGGGCGGCGGTGGCCAGGGTGGTAGCCAGGGCGGCGGCTTCGGCGGCGGCCCCTCGGACATGGATGACGAAATCCCGTTCTGATCCATCTTGACGCGCAACCGTGCCGGGGCTAGATCGGCCCCACGCGGCGGGTATGATGTAATGGTAGCCTGTCAGCTTCCCAAGCTGAACGCGCGGGTTCGATTCCCGCTACCCGCTCCAGTTTTTGCGCCTTCCGCGCCCCAAGGCCCCGCCAGCGCGGGGCTTTTTGCTGGCCCGTCGTCACGGCGCGCCGGAAGGCTTCGCACGCAACGTCAGGCACCAGATCGACAGATAGGGCTGGATTGCCCGCGCCCCCTGCCCCAATCTGACGCGATACACCGTTTGCGCCGGGGGGGCTCATGTCCATTGCCAACGACCTGAATTCAAGGCTGCGGCTGCCGATGATCGGCGCGCCGCTGTTCATCATCTCCAACCCCGATCTGGTGATCGCGCAATGCAAGGCCGGGGTTGTCGGCTCTTTCCCGTCCCTGAACGCCCGCCCGATCGAGATGCTCGATGAATGGCTGACGCGCATCAAGGCCGAACTGGCCGCGCATGATACGGCGCATCCGGACCGACCCGCCGCGCCGTATGCGGTCAATCTGATCGTGCATAAATCGAACAACCGGCTGGACGAGGACCTGGCGCTGTGCGTCAAGCATCAGGTGCCGCTGGTGATCTGCTCGCTCGGCGCGCGCGAGGATGTCTATCAGGCGATCCATTCCTATGGCGGCATCGTGTTTCATGATGTGATCAACCAGTTCTTTGCCCACAAGGCGGTCGAAAAGGGGGCGAACGGGCTGATCACGGTCGCCACCGGCGCGGGCGGCCATGCCGGCGTGCAATCGCCCTTTGCGCTGGTGCAGGAAACCCGCGCCTGGTTTGACGGACCCATTGCGTTGTCGGGCTCCATTGCCACGGGCGGCGCGATTCTGGCGGCGCAGGCCATGGGCGCGGATTTCGGCTATATCGGCTCGCCCCTGATCGCCACCGCCGAGGCCAATGCCGACGCCGCCTACAAGCAGGGCATCGTCGACGGGACGGCGCAGGATATCGTCTACACAAACCTGTTTTCCGGCGTGCATGGCAACTATCTGCGCGGGTCAATCGAACGCGCGGGAATGGACCCGGACAACCTGCCCGAAAGCGATCCGTCGAAGATGAATTTCGGCTCGGGCGGCGGCTCCAAGGCCAAGGCGTGGAAGGATATCTGGGGCTGCGGGCAGGGGATCGGCGCGGTCGATGCGGTGCGCCCGGTCGCCGCCCTGATCGACCGGCTGGACGACGAATACCGCGCCGCCAGAGCGCGCCTGTGCCGGGATTGAACCAGATGCCCCGGACCCAAGCCATCAAACCCGCCTGACACATCGATTGGCTGCCGCGCGGGCCGATCCACAAGCATTGGTGCGGGTGGAGGGACTTGAACCCCCACGCCTTGCGGCGCCAGAACCTAAATCTGGTGCGTCTGCCAATTTCGCCACACCCGCATCGGCGCCCTCTTAGCAAGCAGGCAGGACGGAAGCGAGGGGAAATCGCCGCAAATTCGGTATCGAAACGTCACAATTCGGCCATGATTGACCACGATACGGAAACGATAGTTTTTTTTGTGAGGTTTGCATCATGTTGCAGCACATCGTTGTCCCCACCCTGCCCGTGCCGCTTGTCGGCAACTCCTCGCGTCCCAGCGGGCTGGTCGCGGGGACGCTGATCCGCACCGACGAGGGCGAGTTGCCGGTGGAATACCTGCTTGCGGGTGACATGATCGAAACCGTGAACAACGGACTGGTCGAGCTGCGCGGCACCAGCCTGGCCGAAGCGCGTGATATCGAGGTTGTCCGCTTTTCGCGCCCCGACGGCGATCTGATCGTGCCGATCAGCCAGCAGGTTCTGGTTAATGACTGGCGCGCGCAGATCCTGCATGGGCAGGACGCGATGCTGACACCGGCCTCGTCGCTGGTGGATGATCACGCGGTCACCCGGCACAAGATCGAGCGTCTGCGCCTGATCCGCCTGCATTTCGATCAGCCGCAGGTCATCTGGGCCGATGGCCTGGAAGTGGCCAGTGCGCGCACAAGGGCACCCCATGTGCGCGGTGCCTCCATTCTGCACTAACGCAGCAACCCCTTCAGGACACCCGGCACGGCCTCACTCAGATCCTCGGCGATCAGGCCGGGGCCGACGGCGCGGGCGGCCTCGACATGCAGCCAGGTGGCGATCTTGACCGCGTCAAAGGGCGCCAGCCCGCGCGCCAACAACCCTGTGACAAACCCCGCCAGCACATCCCCGGCACCGCCCGTGGCCAGCCAAGGTGCGGCGCGCGCGCCGGTTGCGGCATGGATGGCACAGGTTCCGTCGGGCAGGGCCGTCACGCTGTCGGCGCCCTTGAACAGCACAACCGCGCCGCAGCGCCGCGCCGCCTCGCGCGTGGCGTCGACCTTGGAAAACAGCACATCTTCTGCCAGCCGCGCCGCCAGATCAGGGAACAACCGCGCGAATTCGCCGCCGTGCGGGGTCAGGACGCAGCGCGCCGGAAGCGGCCGCCAGTCCAGGGCCAATGCCGTCAGCGCATCCGCATCCAGCACGATCGGCCGGCCACTGGCCAGCGCTGCGGGCAGCAACGCCGAGGCGCGCTCGACCCCCATGCCGGGGCCAAGGCAAAGCGCCGTGAGGCGCGCATCCTCCAGCAACGCGCGCAGCGCCTGCGGATCCTCCACCCGGCGCAGCATCAGCGCGGTGATGTTCGCGGCAATCTCCATCATCGCGGATCCCGGCGCGCCCAGCGTCACCAGCCCCGCCCCGATCCGAAGCGCCGCGCGCGCCGCCAGCCGCGCCGCGCCGCTGGCCCCCATGCCGCCGCTCAGGATCAAGGCGTGCCCATGGCTGAACTTGTGATCGCGGCTGTCCTTCTTGTCGAGCCACGCGGCATCAAAACCGCCGGCCTGCGCGGCCTCATGCGTTCGGGCGGGCTCCACCAGGCCAACCAGCGGCCCGTGCCGCGGCGCAAGCCCGATATCCGCAACCTCGCATGTGCCGCAGGACTCCGGCCCGTCGGCCAGGACATGCCCGATCTTGAGCCGGTGAAAGGCGACCGTCACCGCCGCGCGCAGCCCCTGGTCCAGCAGATTGCGTCCGGTATCCAGGTTCAGCCCTGAAGGCGCGTCCACCGCGATGATGCGGTGTCGATAGGGGCGGCCCTCCGCGTCGGCCCCGCCCAGGTGACGCAACAGGCGGGCGATGTCGCCCTTTGGGGCGCGGGTCAACCCGGCGCCGAAGATCGCGTCGACGCAAAGGTCGAACCCGGGCCCGTCGCGCAGCGCCGTCTCGCTCAGGGGCTCGATCGGTCCGAGCGCCAGCCAGCGCCGGGCGTTTGCAGCCGCATCGGGCGGCAGGGCATCCGGGCCGGCCGCACCCAGAACCCGCACACGCCACCCCTGCCCGGCCAGAATCCGGGCGATGACAAACCCGTCGCCCCCATTGTTGCCCGGCCCGCACAGCACCACCGCGCGCGACTCGGCGCCTTGGGCGGCCCAGTGCCGCGCTATGGCGGCGCAAACGCCCAGGCCGGCGCGTTCCATCAGGCCCAGCCCGGTGGCGGCCCCCGACTCAATGGCCGCCGCTTCGATGGCGCGCATTTGGGCAGTTGTCATCAATTCGGTCATTCTGCACCGTTTTGCATTTTTCGGATGCACCTCCGAAAGGCATTTTGCCCGTTTTTTGTGCATTTCAGAGCATTCACCCCGAACCTGCCCGGAAAACCCCACCGAAGTTCAGGCTAGTTGATTGTCCGGCGGCTGTGAACGTGGTCAATGGGCGCGAAACCGGAAGCACCCAACCAAAAGGGAGGCCACCCCATGAAGAAAATCGAAGCCATCATCAAGCCGTTCAAGCTGGACGAGGTCAAGGAAGCCCTTCAAGAGATCGGCATTCAGGGGCTGTCGGTCATCGAGGTCAAGGGATTTGGCCGCCAGAAGGGCCATACCGAATTGTATCGCGGCGCCGAATACGTTGTCGACTTTCTGCCGAAAGTGAAAATTGAGGTCGTGCTGATCGACGACATGGTGGATGCCGCCATCGAGGCGATCACCACCGCCGCGCGCACCGACAAGATTGGCGATGGCAAGATCTTTGTCTCGTCTGTTGAACAGGTCATCCGCATCCGCACCGGAGAATCCGGCGAAGATGCCGTCTGATCGGACCACCGAAAACTTCAAAACCAGGGGACTCATATGAGCGTTGAATCGGTTCTCAACCAAATCAGGGACGAGGGTATCGAATATGTCGATATCCGTTTCACCGACCCGCGCGGCAAGCTGCAACACGTGACCGTCATTTCCGACCTGGTCGACGAAGACTTTCTTGAGGAAGGCTTCATGTTCGACGGCTCGTCGATTGCCGGCTGGAAGTCCATCGACCAGTCCGACATGAAGCTGATGCCCGACACGTCGAGCGTCTACATCGATCCGTTCTATGCCGAAAAGACGCTGGCCGTGCATTGCAACGTGGTCGAACCCGACACCGGCGAGGCCTATTCGCGCGACCCGCGCGGCACCGCCGTCAAGGCCGAGGCCTATCTGAAAGCCTCGGGCATCGGCGATTCCGCCTACTTCGGTCCCGAAGCCGAATTCTTCCTGTTCGACGACGTGCGCTACTCCGTCACCCCGTCCAAGGTCGGGTATTCGATCGACGCGGAAGCGGCGGCCTGGAACACCGATGCCGAATTCGAAACCGGTAACCTGGCGCACCGCGCGGGCCACAAGGGCGGCTACTTCCCGGTCAACCCGGTCGATGACGCGCAGGACATCCGCTCGGAAATGCTGTCGACCATGAAGTCGATCGGCATGAAGGTGGACAAGCATCACCACGAAGTGGCGACCTGTCAGCACGAACTGGGCCTGATCTTCGGATCCTTGACCCACCAGGCCGACGAGATCCAGAAATACAAATACATCATCCACAACGTGGCCCATGCCTATGGCAAGTCGGCGACCTTCATGCCCAAGCCGATGGCCGGCGACAACGGGTCCGGCATGCACGTGAACATGTCGATCTGGAAAGACGGCAAGCCCTTGTTCGCAGGCGACAAATACGCCGACCTGTCGCAAGAGGCGCTGTATTTCATCGGTGGCATCCTGAAGCACGCCAAGGCGCTGAACGCGCTGACCAACCCGTCGACCAACAGCTACAAGCGCCTGATTCCGGGCTTCGAAGCCCCGGTTCTGCGCGCCTATTCGGCCCGCAACCGCTCGGGCTGCGTGCGGATCCCGTGGACCGAATCGCCGAAGGCCAAGCGCGTCGAGGCCCGCTTCCCCGATCCGGCGGCGAACCCCTATCTGGCGTTCTCGGCGCTGCTGATGGCCGGTCTGGACGGCATCAAGCACAAGATCGACCCGGGCGCGGCTTCGGACAAGGATCTCTACGATCTGCCGCCCGAGGAACTGGCCGCCATCCCCACGGTCTGCGGCTCGCTGCGTGAAGCCCTGGAAGAACTGGAAAAAGACCATGACTTCCTGCTGGCCGGTGACGTGTTCACCAAGGATCAGCTGGACGGCTACATGGCGCTGAAGTGGGAAGAGGTCTACGCCTACGAACACACGCCCCATCCGGTCGAATACCAGATGTATTACAGCTGCTGATCGACGCCGGAGCGCGATCAGAGCGGGCGCCCCGACTTGGGGCGCCCGTTTTTTTTCATCGAGCGGTCCTGCTGCTGACCTTTGCGACCGATATGTCGTATTGGCGGGACTATCTTGGACCCGGCGACGAGGACACTGCCGTTACCGCCGCCTGGCTGGTCCGACGCCCCGCCAAGAGGTGAAACGCCATTGCGGCCTGGACCTGGCCTTCTACCCTGGGCCACCAGCGCCCGACCCGGTTGAACGCCCCATGACCTGGGGCGACAGATCGACGACAGATCAACACGCCGGATCAACACATCGCGGGCGCTTCATCGTGTCCCGATTTCTTGCTACCGGTTTGCGCGGATTGCTTTATCGTGGGGCGGATTGTTTCTCGTGGGGTAGCCTGCGAACGGAGACCGGCATGAGCAAATACCATCCCCTGGACGTTCGCCACCCCGACAACCGGGCGCGTGAACGCAAGAGCTTCCTGCTCGATCCACCGTCGGAATCGACTTACGCGCTCAAACCGCTGCGTGAACTGGTTTCGGCGCCGTCACGCAGATCCCGAAGCACCGCGCGACAGGACACAGCGCCGGCAGAACCCCAACTCGGGGCGGTTTCACCTGGCGGCAATGACCCGGCGCCCAGGGCGCCGTGGGGCAATGCGTCCGGATCCTCGCGCGACGCTGCCCCCGCGCAAAACGTCAGTGAGCCGCCAACACCGCGCCTGACGCGGCGCCAATCACCGATGCAACAGCCACGCAAGCGCGGCGGCCGGTGGTTGTGGACACTGATCTATATGTCCATCATTGCCTATTTCCTTTTGCGAAACACGCAACTGGGTTTTCAGATCGAACGTTTCATCGTTGGCATCCTTTGGGACCTTGGGTTGATGTAGACGATCCTGAGTTTTGGCTCCGGGGTGTTAACATCAGGTAAACACAGAACATTGTAGGGATTTTCGACCTGAATCCCCCGCCGAGCCGGTGTAAGATGCCCCGGGTGCAACGAACAATTCGCGCCCGGAAAGGATG
>Ga0316208_1003857_pt1 | contig 10383 bp, 8 predicted proteins | sample 3monopyrite_MG_FD_204944 | JGI IMG/M metagenome (GOLD analysis project Ga0316208, IMG submission 204944) | Microbial mat bacterial communities from mineral coupon in-situ incubated in ocean water Damariscotta River, Maine, United States -... | ecosystem: Environmental > Aquatic > Marine > Coastal...
GGCGGGCAGCAACAACGCATCGTCATCGCGATGGCGCTGATGTCAAAACCATCGCTGCTGATCCTTGATGAGCCGACAACTGCGTTGGACGTCACGGTTGAGGCCGCCGTTGTCGAATTGGTCAAGGACTTGGGCAAGAAATACGGCACCTCCATGCTGTTTATCAGCCACAACCTGGGGCTGGTGCTGGAAACCTGTGACCGCATTTGCGTGATGTATTCCGGCGAGGCGGTCGAACGCGGCAGCATCGAGGATGTCTTTGACGAGATGCAGCACCCCTACACGCAGGCCTTGTTCCGGTCGATCCCCCTGCCCGGCGCCGACAAGAACGCGCGCCCCCTGATCGCGATCCCCGGCAACTTCCCTTTGCCGCACGAGCGCCCGCAGGGCTGCAACTTCGGCCCCCGTTGCGATTATTTCGAGGCCGGGCGTTGTGACGCGGGCTTCATCCCGATGGAGGCCGTCCCGGGCAATGACCGGCACCAGACCCGCTGTCTGAAATTCAAGGAAATTGACTGGCAGGCCCCGATTGACGTCGGCGCGCAAACCGAAAAACCCGAACCGGGCCCGGTTGTTCTCAAAATGGACAATCTCAAGAAATACTATGAGGTCGCCGCCAACGCGCTTTTTGGTGGCGGTGATAAAAAAGTGGTCAAGGCCAATGAAACGCTCAGCTTTGAAGCGCGCGAAAGTGAAACGCTCGCGATCGTGGGCGAATCCGGCTGCGGCAAATCCACCTTTGCCAAGGTTCTGATGGGGCTGGAGACCGCGACCGAAGGGGAAATCCTGCTCGACAACAAACCCATCGGTGACACGGCGATTGAACAGCGCGACACCAAAACGATTGCCGATATTCAGATGGTGTTTCAGAACCCGTTCGACACGCTGAACCCATCCATGACGGTGGGCCGTCAGATCATCCGCGCACTGGAAATCTTCGGCATTGGCAACAATGACGCGGAAAGACGCGAAAGGATGCTCAACCTGCTGGATCTGGTAAAACTGCCGCGCGCCTTTGCCGACCGCATGCCGCGGCAATTATCCGGTGGTCAAAAACAGCGGGTCGGCATTGCCCGTGCTTTTGCAGGTGACGCGCGGATTGTTGTCGCGGATGAACCTGTCTCGGCGCTCGATGTGTCTGTGCAGGCGGCGGTCACCGATCTGCTGATGGAAATTCAGCGCGAACATAAGACGACGCTCTTGTTTATCAGCCACGACCTGTCGATTGTGCGCTACCTGTCTGATCGCGTCATGGTGATGTATCTGGGCCATGTGGTGGAACTGGGCAGCACCGATCAGGTCTTTTCGCCCCCCTATCATCCCTACACAGAGGCGCTGCTTTCGGCTGTCCCGATTGCTGACACCAGCGTTAAGAAAAAGCACATTGTGCTTGAGGGCGATATTCCTTCTGCGATGAACCCTCCCAGCGGTTGCCCGTTCCAGACGCGCTGCGGATGGAAGACCAAGGTTGCCGGGGGTTTGTGCGAAACAGAGGTTCCGGCTGTGCGCACGCTGGCCGAAGGTCACCAGATCAAGTGCCACCTCAGCGACGAGGATCTTTCAGCAATGGAACCGGTCATTCAGATCGCGGCAGAGTAGGAAACCCATGTAGACCCGCACCGACGTATCTCTGTTGCAAGTTCAGGCCAATGCCAGGCCTCATGAACCACTCGTTAACCTTGTTGCGGCATCCAGTGTCTGTCACAAAAGCGCAAAGCAGAATCGTGGGAGATGCCAACATGGCCGGATCAGTGAACAAAGTCATTCTTATCGGCAACCTGGGTGCCGACCCGGAAGTGCGGACATTCCAGAACGGCGGCAAGGTCGCCAACCTGCGGATTGCCACCTCTGAGACCTGGAAAGACAAGAGCTCCGGCGAGCGTCGGGAAAAGACCGAATGGCACACAGTCGCGATCTTCTCGGAAGGGCTCGTGCGTGTTGCAGAACAATATCTGCGCAAAGGTTCCAAGGTCTATATCGAGGGCAAGCTGCAAACCCGCAAATGGCAGGATCAATCCGGCCAGGACCGGTATTCTACCGAAGTCGTGCTGAACGGATTTGACGGCACGCTGACCATGCTGGACAGCCGGAGCGATAGCGGCGGTGGCAGTGGTAGTGGCGGTGGCTATGGCGGCAGCTCTTCGGGCTCGGGTGGTGGCTATGGCGGTGGCAGCAGCGCCCCGAGCAGTGGTGGCAGCGACATGGACGACGAAATCCCGTTCTAAGCGCGATGATCCTGTCCCCCGAAGCCCAGATCCTGATCCTTGTCGGCATCATTTTGGCGCTGGCATATCTGGGGATTTTTCCAACGCTGCGGGAAAAGACGCTCAACAGGCTGATGGCGATTGACCTTGCGCTCAGTGTGCTGGCGGTAAGCATCGCCGGCGCGTGGTTCTGGGGCACCGGTGTTCCGTTTACCCTGCTCCTATATGAGACGAATTGGGCGATCTTCACCGTTGTCTCTTACGGCGTCATCGAAATCCCGCTGTTTTTGGCATTTGCCAAGGCGCATGGCATCCGGCTTGATGGCAGTGACGACGATAACGCTGAATAACGGGTGCCGGTCAGGTCAGGGGGCCGCGTCATGACGATGCTGATCCGCAAATCACTGAATTACGCCGTTTTCAATGCTTCATCCAACACGCCCAGGACCGCCTCGCGGGGGACATCGGACGTGATGAAAGCCTCACCTATCCCGCGCGCCAGAATGAAGCGTAATTTGCCGTCCAGCACCTTTTTGTCCTGACCCATCAACGCTAAAAGCCCCGCCGCATCCGGCAATTCGCCCGGGATATCGCGGAAATCGACCCTCATTCCCATATCGCGCAGATGCGCGCGAACACGGCTCGGGTCCTCTTGACTGCAAAGCCCCATGCGGGCCGACAGCTCAAACGCCAGAGCACAGCCAATGGCAACGCCTTCGCCATGCAACAGCCGGTCGGAATACCCCGTTGCCGCCTCAAGCGCATGACAGAAAGTATGACCAAGGTTCAAAAGCGCGCGATCCCCCTGTTCGGTCTCGTCCCTTTGCACGATCTCGGCCTTCATCTGGCACGACCGGGTCACAGCACGCACGCGCGCGTCCATATCGCCTGCCGCGAGGGTCGGACCCTCGGTTTCCAGCCATTCAAAGAACGCCACATCGCCCAAAAGCCCGTATTTCACAACCTCGCCATAGCCTGCCAGAAAATCACGCGGGCTGAGTGTGCCCAGCAACCCGGTATCGGCCAACACAAGGCTGGGCTGATGAAACGCCCCGATCAGGTTCTTGCCGCTGGGTGAATTGATCCCGGTCTTGCCCCCAACAGAGCTATCGACCTGCGCCAGAAGCGAGGTCGGGATTTGCACAAACCGCACACCCCGGCGCAGGATCGCGGCAGCAAACCCCGCAAGATCGCCTATAACACCGCCCCCGAAAGCGATGACCACATCGCCGCGTTCGACCTTCTGGGCGAGCAGCCATTCGACAGATCGTTCCAGTTGCGCCCAGCACTTCGTGGCCTCGCCGGGCGGCAGGGCTAAAGCCTCGGATGTCAAACCGGCATCCGATAACGCCGCCTGAAGCTGGGTCAGATGCAAACTGGCCACATTTTCATCCGTCAAAATACAGACGTGGCGCCGCCCGCCCATCGCGGAAATGCGCGCACCGGCCTGATCCAGCGCACCGGGGCCGATCAGGATATCATAGGCGCGTCCCGGCAGATCGACATGGACAGTGGCGGTCATTTTCGAATCTCCAGAATATCAGGGCGACCGGCCAGCAGATCACGGACCGATAGCATGGTTTGCTCGATGCTGGCCTCGTCGCTGATGGCAATCCTGAGGCCCCCAAGATTGTAGATCGGCGTGCGCTCTTCATAAAGCGCTGTCAACGTGGCTTTGGGATCAGCTGTGCGTAGCAAGGGCCGGGTGTCTTTGTGGCGCACACGGCCCCAGAGGGTTTCAAGGTCGGCGTCGAGCCAGAGGGCGACGCCCATCTGAGCGATCACATCGCGGTTGGCGGCTGCCAGAAATGCCCCACCCCCCGTTGAAACTATGCCTGGCGGGCCCGACAAGAGCCTGCGCAGCACCTCGGCCTCGCGTTCGCGAAAGAACGTCTCTCCGTCGCGCGCGAATATTTCGGCGATTGTGGCGGCGGCGGCTTCTTCGATGGCACTGTCGCTGTCCACGAAGGACACAGCCAGTTCCGCCGCCAATGCGCGCCCGATCGCGGTCTTGCCAGACCCCATCATGCCCACAAGCACAACCGTGCGCTTCAGATGGTATTGCTGCCCTTCGGCCATCAACAATTTGCCTTTCACGTTGGCCAACCTGTGCCGAATGCAAAAATTTATAAATGAATGCCGTGATCTTCCACAAAAGGCCATATATAATCCCTTCAATAAGCGGGCAAGAACCCGCATATTGAGGCAGAACAGACGGATTGGGGCAGACGATGTGGCGGCTCATCAAGGCGCTTTTGTATTTGACTATCCTCGCAGGTGTGGGTCTGGTGGCCTATGCTTATGTGGGGCCACTATTTTTCCCGGCTGATTTTGCCCCCCCCTCACAAGAGGTTACGCGCCCTGTTACATTGGAAACAAACTAGGGCGCTTGGCGCCGCACTTTGTTTGACAGGCACGATTGCGTCTGCACAGGGTGATCCGCAAGGAGAGCCTCTTTCGGCCATTGACTGGTTGTCGCGCAGCGTGGAACCCACACCGCTTTATGAGGCTCCCGCAGTGGGGGATGCAACCTCGCCGGATGTCACGGTGACGCCTCTGGATCGGTTGTCAAAAGACCCGATTGGCCTGCTTCCACCCGAGGTTAGCGGGTTGCCGCGCAGCATCTGGTCGGCCAGTGAAGAAGCCGTTCTGGTTGATCTGGTCCGCGCGGAACGCATTGATACCCTTCCTGTGATGCAGGAATTCCTCAAGGTCTTGATGCTGGCCGAAGCGGATCCTCCGCTGAGTGCCAATGGCGAAGGTGCGCTGTTTCTGGCGCGTGTTGACAAACTCTTGGATCTTGGCGCCCTAGAGCCCGCCCAATCGCTGATCGAACAGGCCAATCCCGATACCGGGCCGTTGTTTCGCCGCTGGTTCGACGTGGCTTTACTGACCGGCACCGAGGATGCCGCCTGTGAAGCGATGCGCGATACGCCATCTATCGCGCCGACATATTCTGCCCGCATCTTTTGTCTGGCCCGCAACGGCGATTGGTCGGCGGCAGCACTTACCCTCAACACCCACCGCGTTCTGGGCGATATCACCCCGCAGGAAGAGGCGCTGTTGTCGCGGTTCCTTGACCCTGAGCTTTACGAAGGCGAACCGCCGCTTGCCCCGCCTGCCCGCGTCAGCCCGTTGACCTTCCGAATGCATGCCGCAATTGGTGAGCCACTGATTACTGCCAACCTCCCACTGGCGTTTGCCCATGCCGATCTGCGATCAACCACCGCGTGGAAATCGCGGTTGGAGGCCGCTGAACGTCTGGCACGCTTTGGTGCTGTGTCCGAAAATGTCCTGCTCAAGCAATACACCGCGCGCACGCCTGCTGCATCCGGCGGCATCTGGGATCGCGCCGCGGCGATCCAGCGATTTGATGCGGCAATGACAGCGGCCGACCCTGATGCTGTGGCGCGCAGCCTGCCGGATGCTTGGGCCGCGATGCAGCAAACACGTGCCGAAACCCAATTTGCCAAGCTCTACGGTGCCGCCTTGCAGGAACTGCCACTGGCCGGTGAGGCCGCGGTCATTGCATTTGAAGTGGGTCTGCTGTCCCCCGAATACGAGGCCGTCGCCATCGCCGCAACCGAGGCAGAAGCCGATTTCGACCCCTTTCTGATCGGCATCGCGCGCGGCGTGCCACAAAACCTGCCCGCTGACACACCGCGCGCGCTGGCCATCCAGGAGGCTTTCGACAGCACTCCGCCCCCGCCGGAACTCCAGAACAAGGTAGATGACGGCAAACTGGGCGAAGCCTTGCTGCGGGCAATTGCGCTGTTTGGGGCAGGTTCCGAGGGCGACCTGCGCTCTGTGACCGACGCACTTTCCCTGCTGAGATCTGTTGGACTGGAAGATGTGGCACGTCGTGCCGCACTCCAGTTGATGATCCTGGACCGGACGCCATGACGCAGGCCGATCAACCGATGGCGCGTTGGGTACAAACCTTTCTGGAAGCACAGGCCGCAGAGCAAGATGCCGCCACCAACACGCAATTGGCCTACGCCCGGGACTTGCAGGACTTCGCAGGCTGGCTCGCGCCGAAGGGCCTGCATTTCAGCGCGGCTTCGCGCGATCATGTGGAAAGCTATCTGATTGATTGCGAGGCCGAAGGATTGGCGAAGTCCACCCGCGCCAGGCGCTTGTCGACAATCAAGCAACTCTTTCGTTTTGCATTCGAAGAAGGGTGGCGAGGCGACAACCCGGCGATCCAGATCAAAGGCCCGGGCCGCGAAAAGCGCTTGCCCAAGACCCTTTCGGTGCAAGAGGTGGACCGCCTGATTGACGCCGCCCGCAGCACCCCGCGCGAGGCATTGCGCAATGCCTGTCTGATGGAATTGCTCTATGCCACCGGGATGCGCGTGACCGAATTGGTGAGCTTGCCTGTCTCTGCCGCGCGGGGCGATCCGCTAATGCTGTTGATCCGCGGCAAAGGCGGCAAGGAACGGCTTGTCCCTCTGTCACAATCAGCACGCGATGTGCTGGCATCCTATCTTGGCGAGCGGGACGCAGGCGAAGAGGCCGCGCGCAAGCAGGGCAAACCTGCGTCGAGATTTCTTTTCCCCTCGCATGGCAAATCCGGGCATCTGACGCGGCACCGTTTCTTTGGCCTGATCAAGACCTTTGCGGTCGCGGGCGGTGTTTCTCCTGCCAAGGTCACACCCCATACGTTGCGGCACGCCTTTGCGACGCATCTTCTCGCTGGTGGTGCCGACCTGCGCGCAATCCAGACGATGCTGGGTCACGCCGATGTGGGAACGACCGAGATTTACACGCATGTACTCGATGAGCGGCTCAAAGAGCTTGTGCTGGATCACCATCCCCTTGCAAAAACGGTCAAACCTTGAAGCTGGCGCGCAGAGCGTACATAACACCCATGATTATGCCTGAAAGCACCTGATGGAAACCGCACCTCTCGACGCCGCATTCTGGGTAACCGCCGGCGCCATTCTCGTCCTCCTGGTCCTCTCGGCCTTCTTTTCCGGCTCTGAAACCGCGCTGACCGCCGCCTCGCGCGGCAAGCTGCGCTCGGCCGCAAACAAAGGGTCCAACGGAGCCGAACGCGCGCTCAGGATCACCGAAGACAATGAGCGGCTGATCGGCTCGGTCCTGCTGGGCAACAACGTGGTGAACATCCTTGCCACATCGCTGGCGACCGCCGTATTGACCAAGCTTTTCGGCCAGAACGGCGTGGCGGCGGCGACGCTGATCATGACAGCGCTGGTGTTGATCTTTGCCGAAGTGCTGCCCAAGACTTTGGCCATCACCTACCCCGAAGCCGTCGCCTCGCGCGTGGCGCGGCCCATTGGGCTAGCCGTCATTGTCTTTTCGCCCCTTGTGGCGGCCGTGCGCTATCTGGTGCGCGGGGTGCTTTTCATCTTTGGTGTACGTACCGATCCCGACAGCAATATTCTGGCTGTGCGCGAAGAGATCGCAGGCGCGCTGCAACTGGGTCATTCCGAAGGGATCGTCCAGAAAGAGGACCGCGACCGCATCCTTGGGGCGCTTGATCTGAACGAGCGCACGGTTGAGGAGATCATGCTGCACCGGTCCGGGATCGAGATGGTCGATGCGGAGTTGCCCCCGCAGGATATTTTGGCGCAGATCCTGCAAAGCCCCTACACCCGCCTGCCGCTTTACTGCGATGATCAGGAAAACATTGTCGGCATGATCCACTCCAAGGACCTGCTGCGCGCCATGCACAAACTACTGGGTGGTGGCAAGGATGGCGCGCAAGGATTGGCCGCCTTTGACGTCATGAAGGTGTCAATGCCCCCCTATTTCGTGCCCGAAACCACGACGCTGAACGATCAGATGCGCAACTTTCTCAAGCGCAAGACGCATTTTGCACTGGTGGTCGATGAATACGGTGCCTTGCAGGGGCTGATCACGCTTGAGGATATCCTCGAAGAAATCGTGGGCGAGATTGCCGACGAATTCGACATCCACGAGGAGGACCAGATCGAGGCCACATCAGATGGTGCCTATAACGTGGACGGCGCGATGACGATCCGCGACCTCAACCGCGCCCATGACTGGAACCTGCCAGATGATGAGGCCAATACCGTGGCCGGTCTGGTCATTCACGAAGCCCAGTTGATCCCCGTCGTGGGACAGGTATTTTCTTTCCACGGCTTCCGGTTCGAAGTGCTGGCCAAGGATGAAAACCGGATCGCGACGTTGAAAATCAGCAAGCTCTGAAGGAGGCGGTCGCCCGCACTAGCGCCCCTTGAAGAGGCTACCCAAAATCCCGCGCACCAAGCGGCGCCCGGTGGTTCCCTTCAGTTCTTTCACGACAACCGACGCCAGCGCCCCGCCAAAGCCGTCGCCAGATGACTTGCGCGACCGCGACGACCGGCTGGCACTGCGTCCGCCTTCATAGCGCCGCGCGGCTTTAAATTCGCGTTCTTTCTCTTCCAACCGGGCCTCTTCGGCATCTGCCTCTTCGGCGGCTTTGGCCGCGGCCTCGGCGCGTTTTGACAGCATCTCGAAGGCGCTGTCGCGGTCCATGGTCTTGTCATATTTACCGGCCATGTCAGATGCGCGCATGATTGCGCTGCGTGTCGGCGTGTCAATCGGCCCGAGCTGCGACGACGGCGGGCGGATCAGGGTCCGCTCAACGACCTGCGGGATACCCTTGCGATCAAGAAAGGATGTCACTGCCTCGCCGGTGCCGACCTGCTGGATCGCCTCGGCTGTGTCAAAGGCCGGGTTGTCACGATAGGTCTCGGCGGCTGTTTTCAACTCCTTGCGGTCCTTGGCTGTGAAGGCGCGCAGCGCGTGTTGCACCCGGTTGCCCAACTGGCCCAGCACATCGTCCGGAATGTCTCCGGGGTTTTGCGTGACGAAATAAACCCCGACCCCCTTGGAGCGGATCAGGCGGGCCACCTGCTCTACCTTGTCGACCAAGGCCTTGGGCGCGTCATCAAAAAGCAGGTGCGCCTCATCGAAAAAGAACACCAGCTTTGGTTTGTCGGGGTTGCCGACCTCTGGCAGTTCCTCAAACAGCTCTGACAACAACCACAACAGGAATGTCGCATAAAGGCGCGGGCTGCCCATCAGTTGATCGGCAGCCAGAATGTTGATTTCGCCCCGCCCCTCGCGGGCCCGCATCATGTCGGCCAGATCGAGCGCGGGTTCCCCAAAGAGCGCCGAGCCACCTTGATTTTCGAGCACCAAAAGCTGGCGTTGGATCGCCCCGATGGATGATGAGGCAACATTGCCATAACGCAAGGAGAGCGCCTTGGCGTTTTGCCCAACCCAGACCAGGAGAGCCTGCAGATCCTTGAGGTCCAGAAGCGGCAGACCTTCTTCATCTGCCACGCGGAAGGCCACGTTCAGCACGCCTTCCTGCACATCCGTCAGATCCATCAGCCGCGAAAGCAGCAAGGGGCCCATTTCGGCCACCGTCGCGCGGATCGGGTGGCCCTTTTCGCCGAACAAATCCCAGAAAGTGACGGGGAAGCTGTCATATTGCAGGTCTAGGCCAATCGTTTCGGCGCGCGACATGAAAGGCGCATGCAGTTTGAAATCGGGCGATCCGCTGACCGCCAGCCCTGACAAATCACCCTTCACATCAGACAGGAAAACCGGAACCCCGGCGGCAGAAAACCCTTCCGCCATGATCTGCAAGGTCACTGTCTTGCCGGTGCCTGTGGCCCCCGCAATCAGCCCATGGCGGTTCGCCTTGTCCAGCAACAGGCTCTGCGGTGTGCCGTAAGCTTTACCACCGCCGCCAATAAAGATCGTCTCAGACATGAAAACCGCCCCTGATATGGATTTTCAGGCAAAATACATTGTTAAGCATTTCGTGCCACAATAAAGCGCGCCTTTCCGCCGCCCTATGGCGAAATGGCATACGTCCTCCCTGTGGACTTGCCGTGCTTTCGGGCACGGTTTTTTTTCAGTTTCATGCCGCGACGATGCTCACCGCATTGTCAAATATTTTATGTTGACGCCTCGTTTGGCTTTGCGTAGCTTCCCCACAAATAGTCGGCCAAGTCCGACAGGGAGAACATGAAGTGGGGTCCATACAGGGCCCTTCTTCTTTTTTGACCCCCCCCCGCGAAAACGTGAGCGAAAGACAGCGCAGCCTCTGGTTTTTGCCGCTGACAGCGCACCAGCATCATGCTAAGCCGCCGCAAAAGCCAAAAGGATAAGACCTATGCGCAGTATTCTGAAATTC
>Ga0316208_1003858_pt1 | contig 10378 bp, 11 predicted proteins | sample 3monopyrite_MG_FD_204944 | JGI IMG/M metagenome (GOLD analysis project Ga0316208, IMG submission 204944) | Microbial mat bacterial communities from mineral coupon in-situ incubated in ocean water Damariscotta River, Maine, United States -... | ecosystem: Environmental > Aquatic > Marine >...
CCGGCTGCAACGCGACGACGAAGTCGAGGTGCGCGGCGCTCGCGAGTCGCAGCTCGCGAACGATCGGGCGCTCGAGCGCCGCCGCCAAGCGATCGGTCGCCGGCGAGAACGCATCGCCCGCGCCGGGTAGGTGCAGCGGATCGACGACGCGCGCGGACGCTTCGAGCTCGCCGAGCCGCAGACCGAGGCTGTCGGCCCAAGCCAGCGTCTCTCCATCCGATGCGTGTTCGACGCGCAGCAGCAGGAACTCGTCGCCGCCGTAGGCCGCGCCGAGCCGTTCCAGCACCAACGCGCCCTCACCGCTCGAGGTCCACGAGCTGATCCGGTTGTCCGGGCGCCAGCCGTCCGCGAAGTGCGCGAGACCGGCGAGCACTAAGAGCAGGGCGAAGGTTCCGAACAGGCTGCGGCGCGTCATGGGGGGGCGCGGCGACGCCGCGGGGCAGCAGCATGGCGGTCCGGACCGGTCGAACCAAGCCTGCAGGGCCCGAGGATGCGGTTCGGGGGCGGCTCGCAAAGAAAGCGAGATCCGCTCTCGACAAAATGCCTGTTGTAACGAATACTGTTCCGACAGCTGAGCCCATGAAGCCCGCCCAAGAACGACCGAACCCCCTCGAGCACCGCGCCTACCTGGCGCTGCTGCAAGCCCACGAAGCCCTCCAGGTGCAGACCACGGAGGTCTTCAAGGCCGGCGGGCTGACGGAGACGCAGTTCAACGCGCTCCGCATCCTGCTGCGCCAGCCCTTGCAGACCTGCTCCTGCCAGGAGATCGGGGACCAGCTGCTGAAGCGCGTTCCCGACGTCACGCGGCTGATCGACCGCATGGAGAAGGCGGGGCTCGTGACGCGCGAGCGCTCGGCCGGCGACCGGCGCGTGGTCGAGATCCGCCTCACGGCGGAGGGGCAACGACGCGCCGAAGCCCTCTACCAGCCGCTCCTCGAGCTGCACCAGCAGCAGTTCGCGCACCTCTCGAAGGACGAGCTCGGTCAGCTCGACCGCTTGCTGCGCACGCTCTTCATCGAGCGCTGAGACCTCCATCGGGCCCCCGGGCCCGCTCTACACCCCAATACCTGTTATCACAACTAACGTGCTAAGGAAAACGCCATGAACCAAGCCACTCGCTCCGACCTCGGTCTCTTCATCCTGCGCCTGATGATCGGCGCCGTCTTCGTCTTCCACGGCGCCGGAAAGCTCTTCGGCTGGTTCGGCGGCTACGGCATCGAGGGCACGGCCGGCTTCTTCGAGAGCCTCGGCATTCCGTTCCCCGTGCTCAGCGTGCTGCTCGCCGGCGGCGCCGAGTTCTTCGGCGGCTTGCTGCTGATCACCGGCACCGCCGTGCGCCTGATCGCCGCACCGCTCGCCTTCACCATGCTGGTCGGCGCGGTCACCGCGCACGGCGGCGCCTTCAGCGCACAGGCCGGCGGCATGGAGTACCCGTTGACGCTCGCGGTCGCCGCGGCCGCGCTCGGACTCCTGGGTCCCGGGCGCTTCGCCTTCGCGCCGAAGTTCTCCGCCAAACGACAGCTTGCGACGAGCGCCTAGCACGTCCCAAGAGTTCCTCGGCGGCGATGCACTCCGGTCCTAACGATCGCCGCTGACCACACCACCCGCGACGAGCCGCAAGGCCCGTCCAGCTCCGCGCCGCCTCGCTCGACCCCCTCGAGCGGGGCGGCGCTCTTCGTCTGCGAGTCGGCGAAGTCCACGGCTGATATCCTCTCGAGCATGGCGCACGCCTTCCCACGCGCGCCGCGCCATGACGCCAGACTCGCACACCCCCCGCGAAGCGCCGACTTCGCGCTCCGCCTTCGCCCTGCACCGCGAGCTGCCCGTCGCCGTGCTCGCGATCGGAGCGCTCGTCGCGCTCGCGTACGGCGGCTTGTTCGACGCGTGGTTCCACCCGATCGACGACGCGCTGCACGTCGCCTCCTCGCATGCTCCGTTCACGCGTTCTGGGTGCGCTCGACCATCGCGTGGCGCTTCGTCGACGCGAGCCACGACTACGCGAACTTGATGGAAGCGACCTTCGCGACCTTCGACGCGAGCCCGAGGGGCAGCGTGCTCTTCCTGAACCCACCGGTCTGGAACGCGCTCGACCACGAATGCGGCTGGGTCACGCGCTTCGAAGGCAGCGTGCACGGCACCTTCGACGGCGGCGCGACGTGGTTCCCGTCCTTGCCGGTGAAGGGCACGCCGACGGGCTTCACGCGACTCGGCGACGAGTGGTTGTTCGTCGCCTCGGACGCCGGCATCTACCGCCTAGCGCTGCCGCGCTAGGTACGGAGCCAGGACACTTCTTCCACGATTCCTGCCGGACCACCACGAACGACGGCGCGCGGCGAAAACCGTGGAAGAAGTGTGTCCTGGCTCCGTACCTCAGTCGAGGTGGCCGCGGTCCGAGTCGCCCATCTCGACGCCGCCGGCCGGGAAGTACTCGGCCCAGCGCTTGTCGACGAGGTCGGCGGTCTCCGGGTCGCAGAAGAGCTCTTCGGGGTAGGACGGCTTCATGCGCGCGTCGATCAAGATCGGCGGGTGTTGCGCAAGGTGTCCGCGCACGACTTCGGAGCGCGACGCGTACACGTCGGACGCCGGATCGAAGCGCGTGAAGGTCGTCCACAGGAAGTTCTGCGGACTGCGCGTCGCGCGTTCGGCGTCGTCGGTCAGGACGAGCAGCGGCCAGTCGGCGAAGGCCGGGTCTTGCGCGATGCGTTGCGCGGCTTCGGGGTCGTCCGCGAAGCCGGGGCCTTGCACGACCAAGCAGCCGGGGCAGAACACGCGCGCGTCGATGACGCCGGACGCGGGCGCGCCGTCGAAGCGATCGCGACACTGGCGAATCGGATCGCCCATGCCGAGCAAGATGCCCTTCGAGCCCTCGTTGAGCTGCGGACCCGCGTAGTCGAGCGTGTCCATCGAGAGGTTGCAGAGCAGGAAGAGGTCCGTGCGCGGGTCGGTGCGCTCGAGGATGTACGCGAGCACGGAACGGAAGTCCGTGAGGTCGACATCGCCGTCGGTGACCAGCAGGAACTTGGTCAGCGAGAGCTGGCCTTCACCGAGGATGCGGAACGCCGACGTCATCGCTTCGCGCTTGTAGCGTTCGCGCACGACCGCAGCGGACAGCGAGTGGTAACCCGTCTCGCCGTAGGACCAGAGTCGCTTGACGCCGGGCATGACCAGCGGGAACAGCGGCGAGAGCAGTTCCTGCAGGTAGTCGCCGAGGAAGAAGTCTTCTTGGCGCGGCTTGCCGACGACGGTCGCGGGGAAGACGGCGTCGCGCTTGTGCAGCAGCGTGTCGATCTTCATCCACGGGAAGTCGTGGACTTCCGAGTAGTAGCCGTAGTGATCGCCGAACGGACCTTCGGGTCGGCGCGCGCCGGGTTGGATGGACCCGCACAAGACGAAGTCGGCGTCGGCGACGTAGGGGTACGGCGAGGCGTCGGACATCCCGAGGGTCAGGCGTTCGCCGAGCATCAAGGACGCGAGCAACAGCTCGGGCACGTTCTCGGGCAGCGGGGCGATCGCGGACAAGATCAACGCCGGCGGACCGCCGAGGTGAATCGCGACGGGCAAGGCTGCGCCGCGTTCTTCCGCGATGTGCAGGTGGTTGCCGCCGCCGCGGTGGATCTGGATGTGCACGCCGACGTCGGAACCGCCGTAGCACTGGATGCGATACATCCCGAGGTTACCGGCTCCGGATGTAGGGTCCTCGGTGTAGACGAGCGGCAGCGTCAAGAACGGCCCGCCGTCGCGCGCCCAGGTCTTGAGCGCGGGCAGCTGGCCGAGATCGGGGTCGCGCACGACGACTTCCGCGACCGCGCCGGCGCCCTTGCGCTTCATGCCGACCTTGGCGAGCGAGGTGAGCAGCCGGCGCTTGCCCCACAGCTTGCCGAGCGACGGCGGCATCAGTTCTTCGGGGAGCTTCGCGACTTCCGCGATGATCTCCGGACCGCGTTCGCCGAACGCCAAGTCGACGCGCCGCTTGGTGCCGAAGAGGTTCGTGGCGAGCGGAAACGCCTTGCCGCGCACCTTGGTGAACAGCAGCGCCGGTCCGCCGGCCGCGATGACGCGGCGGTGGATCTCGGCGGCTTCGAGATCGGAGCTGACCTCGCAGCGCACCTCGGCCAGCTCGTTGCGTTCCCGCAGGAGCGCTAGATGTTCGTGCAGATTTCGAGGTGCGCGCGGGGAAGTGGCCATGAAGACTCGATCAGTCCTCGATCACCATCACGGCCGTCACGTTGAACTCGTACGGCTCGGCTGGAACGGGCTTGCCCGCAGCTTTCAGCTCGGCGATCTGCTCTTCTGTGAGGGCCTTCGGGTAGAGATCACCCTGCACGACGACGCGGTCGCCGACGGCGTCCTCGGGGAACTTGTAGTTGCCGCCGCAACCCGAGTCCCAACGAACGGTAGCCCAGCGGCCTTCGTCTTCGATCTGCATCCAGCACTGCATCTTCTTGCAGACGGCGTAGGCGTTCGCTTCGACGAAGACGGTGCGGTCGTAGAACTCAGAGGGGTTGGCGTCGACCACGGAGAGGCGGACGACTTGATCGATCTGTTGACCGTCGCCGATCCACGCTCCTTCGGGGGCCGCGGCGGTCGTCGTGCCGCTGGTGCTGTCGTTCGTGCTCGCGCAAGCGGCGAGGAAGCACAAGGCGAGGGGGGCGAGCTGGAGGAGTGCGTTCATGACTTCGGTTCGCGGAGGTTCATGGACCAGGCTGAGGCGAACAGCTTAACGGCGGCGGCCCCGCGGGGGGAGGCGTGGAGGCGATTCGAAGGCCTCTGCGGCGGGGAGGGCGGCGGCGATCGAGGAATCCGCGCGGGTACGAAGGCTCTCACGCATCGGAACCTCGACAGTCTGCACTGGTTGGGCGAGGATTGATCCTTGCCCGATCGCCGTTCACCGGCAGAGAACTCGAAACATGCACTTCACACGCCCCGCTACCTGCTTCGCGGCCCTCCTGCTGACGCTTTGCGGCGCCTCGACGGTCGCCGCCCAGAACGGGCCGCAGGCGCAGACAGAAGCCGCTTCGCGCCGGCTCGTCTGGAACGCCCGTACGGTCGAACACCTCTACAACCGGGCCGGTTTCGGCGCGAGCCCTGCGGAGGTGCAAGCCGCCCTCGCCCGGCGCCCCGAGGAAGTCGTCGAAGAGCTGGTCAGCGGCGGGCGTGAAGTCGAGCCGTTCTACGTCGAGGGCCCGACGCCGCTCCAGCGCATGGACGACTCGGATCTCAGCGGTACGGCGAAGGCCCGCCTGCGCTCCGCGATCCGCAACGCCGACCGTCGTCAGATGTCCGCGTACTCGCAGTGGTGGATCGACACGATGGCTTCGGGCGCCGACCCGCTGCGCGATCGGATGACGCTCTTCTGGCACGGCTTCTTCACCAGCTCGTACCGCGACGTGCGTCGCTCGGACCTGATGGCGCAGCAGCACGACATGCTGCGCTCCGAAGCGCTCGGCAGCTACGCGGTCATGCTGTACGAGATCGTGCACGACCCGGCGATGTTGAAGTACCTCAACAACGACGTGAACAAGAAGGGCGCGAGCAACGAGAACTTCGCGCGCGAACTGATGGAGCTGTTCAGTCTCGGTGAAGGCAACTACACCGAGAAGGACATCAAGGAAGTCGCGCGCGCTCTGACCGGCATGCGCTTCGACATCGAGGGCGACTACAAGTTCCGACGCGGGCACCACGACTTCGGCAAGAAGACGGTGCTCGGCGAGAAGGGGCGCCTCGACGGCGAAGACGTGATCGAGATCTTGTTGAAGCAGGAAGCCTGTGGACGCTGGGTCGCCGGTCGCGTGATCGAGTACCTCGAAGGCGTGCAGCCCTCGGAGGAGCGTCTCGACTTCTACGCAGCGCTGTTGCGCGAATCGAACTACGAGCTGGCTCCGCTGCTGCGCTCGCTGCTCTTGGATCCCGACTTCTATCGCGCCGAAGTGATCGGAACGCGCGTGCAAGGGCCCATCGACTTCGCGATCGGTTCGATGCGCCGACTCGACATGCGCGTGCCCGCCGGCTTCGTGCGCGAAGGCACGGCGGAACTCGGACAAGAACTCTTCCTTCCGCCCAGCGTGAAGGGTTGGGACGAAGGTCCCGCGTGGATCACGACTTCGTCGCTGATGTTGCGCGGCAACCTCGCCGGCATGATGCTCGGCGTCGTCGACCTGAACGCGGTCTTCGGTGATCGCATGGATCGTGCGCGCAAGCTGGCGCGCGGTGATGCGCCGCGCACCGGCGGCTTCGACAGCCCCGAGGCCGAAGTCGATGACGTGATGGGCGACGACGGCGAGATGATGGGCGGCGACGAGATGATGGAGTCGCCCGACGACGACCTGAAGGTGCGCGGCAAGCAAGACATGCCGAAGGTGATCCGCGACCTGAAGGGTGAGATCGGCGCGAACTACATCCCGCGCATCAACTTGCGCTGGCGCATGCAGCGCGCCGAGCTCTCGCGCGACGCGGAGATCGCCGGGTACTTGCTCTCGGCCGGCCTCGCGATCGAAACGACCGAAGACCTGCACATTCGCCTGTTGGGGCGCTTGCGTGGCGAACGCGAACAACTCGGCGTCAAGGACGGCGAGCTCTTGGACCACCCGGAATGCGAGAAGGTGCTGCGCCGTGCGATGCACTGGGTGCTGTCGACGCCCGCCGCTCAACTCTCGTGAATGAAGAGGCGCTGATGAAACTCGATCGCAGAACCTTCTTGTCGGCCGGCGGTTCGCTGCTGGCCGCGACGCTCGGTGCTCCGCAAGTGCACGCGGGCCTCAGCCTGTTCGGCGGCGGTGGCAAGCAGTTCGAGGGCCGCACGCTCGTGCTGATCCAGCTCGCCGGCGGCAACGACGGTTTGTCGACGATCGTGCCTTACGACGACTCGGACTACGCGAATGCGCGCACGACGACGCGCCACAAGAAATCCGAGCTGCTCGTGATCGACAAGCGACGCGGCATGAACGGCCAGCTGGTCGGACTGAAGTCGCTCTACGACGCCGGTCAGCTCGCGATCATCGAAGGCGTCGGCTACCCGGACGGCGTCCGCTCGCACTTCAAGTCGTTCGACGTCTGGCACACGGCGAGCACCGAAGGGCGCGCGGTCGGCGAAGGCTGGATCCCGCGACTCGTGCGCGAAGCCTTCCCGGACGACCAAGCGCCGGAACGCACCGTGCACATCGGGAAACGCGTGCCGTACTCGCTGCACGCGGCCGACTCGGCGCCGATCGCGTTCGAGGTGCCGGAGAGCTACCGCTGGTTCGGTGCGGAACCCGGCACCGTCGCCGGCGACGTCGAGCCCTCGGGAAACCCCGCACTCGATCGACTGCGCGGCGTGCAAGCCGACGCGTCCGCATCGTCGAAGCGCATCCGCGACGCGGCGCGCCGCTACAAGACGGCGGCCGACTATCCGAACTCCGAGTTCGGCCGCGCGCTGCGCGTCGCCGCCGCGTTGATCGACGCGCGCATCGGCGGACGGGTGATTTCGATCGAAGTCGCGGGCTTCGACACGCACAAGGCTCAACGCAATACGCACGACAACTTGATGCGTGTGATCGATCAAGGCCTGTCGACCTTCGCCGCCGACTTGCGAGGTCGCACCGCGGGCGACGAGACCTTGGTCGTCGTCTTCAGCGAGTTCGGTCGCCGCGTCGCAGAGAACGGTTCGCGCGGAACGGACCACGGTCGCGCGGGCCCGATGTTCGCGCTCGGCACGCCGGTCAAGGGCGGGCTGTACGGCAAGGCGCCGCGCCTCGACCGCCTGGAATCCGGCGACTTGGCGTTCACCACCGACTTTCGGCGCAGCTACGCGACGGTCTGTGAGCGCTGGTTCGGCGCAGACACGAAGACCGTCCTGGGCGCGAACTACGAACCGCTCGACTTCGTCTGAGCCGCGGCGGGCTCAGGCTGCGCTGAGCAAGGTGTGCAGGCGCATGATCGCGGCCCGGTCGACCTCGAGCGCGAGCTCGGGGAAGGCGCGCGAGAAGTCGGTCCAGCGGAAGTCGATCCAGTCGGGCGCGAGCTGCAGCACGCGGTCGGCGTCGGGCAGCGCGTGGAAGGCGTAGTTCCACTCGATCACCTCTTCGTCGCCGAGCACCCAGCGGGCCGGCATCTCGAGGTCGATCAGGTCCAGCGGTCGGGCGAGCCCGATGTCCTCGTGCACTTCGCGCTGAGCGGCCGTCTCGAGCTGCTCGCCGAACTGGATCGAACCCTGCACCGGACCCCACGAGCTCTCGGCGCCTTGATCGCGCTGGAGCAGCAGGTAGTCGGGGCGGTCGCCCTTGATGCGGTAGACGAAGACCTTGATGCGGTGGATGAGTTCAGTCATGGGGACGGGGACCTCACTCCTTATCGGACGAAGCGGCCCCTGATCGAGCACTGACTTGGCGGAGTCCTGCTAACTTGCGCGCCATGAGCGCAGCGCAGGAAGACGCGCGCCGCCTGAGCGCGGCCTTCGAACGCATGGACCGGCTGGTCGACTGGGAGCGCCGCGATCGGCGTGACTGGAACCGCAACCTCGAGCCGGTGCAGAATGTCTTGAGGCGCCTCGGCTGCCCGGAACGGCGCTTCAGGGCGGTTCACGTGTCCGGAACCAAGGGCAAGGGCTCGACTTGCGCGTGGATCGCCGCCGGTCTCTCGCGCGCCGGATACAAGGCGGGCGTCTATGCCTCGCCGCACGTGGAACACCCCCGCGAGCGCGTCCGCATCGACGGTGAGGGCGTCGCGGACGCTGTCCTGGCAGCGGGATTGGAGCGGGCGCTCGAGGCGCGCGAAGCCGGTCTGGCGGACGGTGGAGCGGCGGGGGCGGCGACTTGGTTCGACCTGATCACGGCGGCGGCCTTCCTGATCTTCGCCGAGCAGGGCGTCGAGTGGGCCGCGGTCGAGGTCGGGCTGGGCGGACGGCTGGACTCGACGAACGCGCTCGACGGCGAGCTCTGCGTGCTGACCAATGTCGACCTCGAGCACACCGGAGCGCTCGGGAACCGCCTGGACGGGATTGCCTTCGAGAAGGGGTCTATCGTACCTGTAAACGGGGTGCTTCTGACCGGTGTCCGGCGGGGCGCCGCCGATGATGACCCGCTGGGGGCCCTCGAGGCGCTGTGCGCGGAGCGCGAGGCGCGGCTGATCGTGGTGGAGCTCTCGGGGCCCCTGCGGGAGCGCAACCGCGAGCTGGCGGCGCGGGCGCTGGACGAACTCGGCGCGGTGGGGGTTCAGACTAAGACGGGAACGCCACTGGGGCGGGCTCTTCTGGATGAGAAGGCCGCTCGGCTGGCCCGCATCCCGGGACGCTGGGAGGATTTTATGGTCGGGGGCGTTCCGGTGCACCTCGATGCGGCGCACGTCGCGGGGTCGCTGGCGGGGCTGCTGGACGAGCTGGCGCCGCGCCTCGCGGGCCGCCCACAGGTGGTCATCGCATTGGGTAAGGACAAGGAGCACGCCGCGGTCCTCAAGACCCTCCTCGGACGTGCCGATAGGGTCTGGTGCACCACCTCGCGATCCGGACCGCTCTTGGCGGCCGAGGACCTCGCGGATCGGGCGCGCGCGATCGGCCTCGAGGCCGTCGCCGAACCCGATCCGAAGGAAGCCCTCAGCGCTGCACTGGAAGCCTCCGGGGGGGGCGGATGGGTGCTGGTAACCGGTTCCTTCTACCTCGCGGGTGAGCTCAGGCCGATGCTCACCGCTGCGGCCCAGACCTCCCGCTAGCTCATGTTGACGATCGTCTCCGACCTCTTCCTGACCGATTCCTTCCTGATCAAGGGGAACGTCGAGAACAAGTACACGCGCCTCAGCCAGGTGCTCGACGAGAGCCGCCGCTACTTCTTGAAGGTGCGGGATGCGACGCTCGTCGACCTCAAGACCTGCGAGCGCATCCAGACGCCGCTCTTGCACGTGAATCTCGACGAGATCCTCGTCGCTCACGAGTTCCTCGACGAGGCCGGCGACCGCCACCTCCGCCAAGTCGCCACCGAAGAAGACCTGCACCGCGTGCGCGTCTTCTACACCGGCAACCTGAACGTCGAGCTCGCCGGTTACCTGCGCCCCGGCGCCTACGAGGCCGACGACCACACCTCGCGCCGCTTCGTCGTGATGCGCAAGCCGCAAGTCCGCGGCTTCAACGACAAGGGTGACAAGGACCTGAAGCTGCTCAACGGCATGGACTATTGCATCGTGAACAAGCTGCGCCTGTCGTACATCTACGACTTCAACTAGGCCGCACGTCCTTTCACCGAGCACACCGCGCGTCGCGCCGAACGAGTGCCGAGCGGGACAAGGGGACCTCCCACGGAGCTGGTCCGTTGCACACGCCGTCCACGCGCCGCCTGTTGGGCCCTTGGAGTGAAGTACCGTGCCAGGTTCAGTTTTTCGATCTAAGCGAGCAGCCCGTGCCATCGGCACGGGG
>Ga0316208_1003859_pt1 | contig 10377 bp, 6 predicted proteins | sample 3monopyrite_MG_FD_204944 | JGI IMG/M metagenome (GOLD analysis project Ga0316208, IMG submission 204944) | Microbial mat bacterial communities from mineral coupon in-situ incubated in ocean water Damariscotta River, Maine, United States -... | ecosystem: Environmental > Aquatic > Marine > Coastal...
CGAGTTCCTTGATCAGGTTGCGGGCGATGACCAGGCGTTGGACCTGGTTGGTGCCCTCGTAGATCTGGAGGATCTTGGCGTCGCGGAAGAACTTGGCGATCGGGTAGTCCTCCATGAAGCCGTAGCCCCCGAAGATCTGCACCGCGTCGGTCGCGACCTCCATGGCCACGTCCGTCGCAAAGCACTTGGCCATCGCGGCCTTCTTGCTGACCGCTTCGGCGCGGCCGTTGTCAACCGCGGACGCCACCGAGTGCACGAGCAAGCGGGCCGCCTCGGTCTTGGTCGCCATGTCGGCCAGCATCTTCTGGACCATCTGGAAGGAGTTGATCGGCTTCTTGAACTGACGGCGGCGGCTCGAGTACGCGAGCGCGTAGTCGAACGCGCCCTGGGCCGCGCCGACCGCTTGGGCCGCGACGCCCGGGCGGGCGTAGTCCAGGGTCTGCATCGCGTTCTTGAAGCCGAGCCCTTCGCGACCGCCGATCAGGTTGCCCTTGGGCACCTTGACGTTGTCGAACACGGTCTCGACGACGGGCACCGTGCGGATCCCCATCTTGTCCTCGACCTTGCCGACCGAGAAGCCCTCCATGCCCTTCTCCACGACGATCGAAGAGAGCCCGCGGGAGCGGCTGGTCGGGTCGGTCACGCAGAAGACCGTGTAGATGTCGGCGACTCCGCCGTTGGTCGTCCACTTCTTCTCACCGCAGATGCGGTAGTGATCGCCTTCGTCGAAGGCGCGCACGGAGAGGCCACCCGCGTCGGAGCCGGCGAACTTTTCGGACAAGCAGAACGCGACCATCTTCTCGCCCTTGGCGACCTGGGGCAGCCAGTTCAGCTTCTGCTCCTCGGTGCCACCGAGAAGGATCGGGAACGAGCCCAGCGCGTTGACCGCAAAGGCAACACCGAAACCGGAGTCGGCCTTCGCCAGCTCCTCGACCACGAGCGCCAGCGCGAGGACGCCCGCGCCGTTGCCGCCATACGCCTCGGGGATCCACGTGCCGAGCAGGCCGGCCTCGGCACACGCCTGCATCGCGTCGTGGTTGTACTCCTGGGCCTTGTCGAACTTCGCCGCGCCGGGGCGGACGTGCTTCTCTGCGATCTCCTTGGCCGTCGCCTGGAGGGCGAGGGCTTGTTCGCTGTAAAGGATGTTGTCGAGCATGGTCGTCTCTACGGTCCGTGGCATTTCGCCGGTTGGGGGGGACGCGTGTCCCCGGTCTTCGGGGGGCGAGAGTATAGCAGCCGATGCCGCCTATCCGGCCGCCCTGGCAGGACGGCGCCCGACCTGCCGCGTGGCAGATCGGGCGTTCGAGGGGATCGAGGGCCGCCCCCTCCCCCTTTCCCCGCACGCGGCGGGGTCCCGAGCCGGCCTAGAACACGGTCGTGGTGCTCAGGTTCGTGAAGGCAAAGCGGTCCGGCTTGCCGACGATCGACTGGGCGTGCAGGCTGACGCCGACCAGGGCCGGGTTGTTCGGCACGGCGATGCCGCGCGTGTTGAAGCCGAACTGGTCAGCGACCGCGGTGTACAGGAGCCCGCTGGCCGGCGCGGCCGCCAGCTCGAGAAAGCCATACGGGATCAGCGGCGTGGGCGCGCTCGTGGCGGTCGAGTAGAAGTTCAGGATCAGATCCCCTTGGGTCGCCAGGTGCAGCACGTTCAAGGTCCCGCCGAGTGCGATCGTCGGCTGGAAGTTGATCGTCGGCTTGCGGTCGAGCGCCATGCCGCGCGGGTTGCTAATCACGACACCACTGATCGTGTCGTCGTAGACCTCGCTCACCTCAGTCACCGGATCGATCGTCCCATTGCCATCCGTATCGAACAAGAACAGCACCCGGTCCGGCGCCTGACTCTCGGCCACGAAGAGCCCCCCACCCGTCGCGGGCGCCATGTCCCAGATCAAGCTCGACGTCCCTTGCCAGTAGATGACCGCCTCGGTCACGGGGTCGACGACGTCATCAGCGTTCTCATCCCGGAAGCGCCAGATCAGCTCATTGCCGCTGTCGGCGATGTAGAAGTAGCCGAGCTCGTCCTGGGTCAAGCTCCAGAAGAACGGAGTGTTCGCTTGGGCCGGCGGCGCAAAGAAGCTCGCCACCTCAGTTACCGGATCGATCACGCCGTCGAAGTTGGCGTCGTTCAAGCGGAAGACCTCCTTGCCGATGAAGCCGGTCGAGGCGCCTTCGAGGTAGTACATCCGGTTGTCGAGCTTGCTGATCACCAGATCGTTGGGGATCGAGTCGCCGGTGCTGCCCGAGGTGATCGGCGCGTAATAGACCGTCGCTTCTCCGGCGTCGTTCGCATCACCGTCCACATTCAGGTCCTCGAGCCGCAGGATCGAGTCCGTCCCCCCCGAGCCGTTGTTCGCCTCAGCGATCCACAGCACGCCGAGCTGATCGGCGACGACCTTGTTCGGCGAGACCATCTGGACGCCGGACAGGTTGACCAGCGGATCCCCGTCGAAGTACGTCGTGAACTCCCCGGCGTCGTAGCAATCACCGTCGCCGTTGAGATCGATCAAGCGGAAGATCGCGTCTTCGCTGGTGTCGCAGATGAACACATCGCCGTTGCTCGCGACGGTGATGCCGTTGTTGTTGCCCAGGGTTTGATTGCCGAAGTCCTCGTCGTAAATCGTGGTGACTTCGCCGGGGTCATTGAAGTCGCCGTCGAGGTTGAGGTCGAAGAGGCGGTAGACGCTGTCCGTGCCGGGATCGGTCACGTAGAGATCGCCGGTGCTCTGGAACGGCTCGAGACCAAAGAGCGCTTGGGCGTCGGCGGTCGTCGAGAGAGCGCCGATGGCTGCGGCGCTGAGGAGGAGCTTGTACATGGGGTGAGCCTGGGGCTGCATTGGTGGAGAGTGTGGCCACCCGGTCGCGACCGGGGGTGGAAAGCACACGGGCTTGGATCCGCCCGATTCTCCACAGGATCCACCAAATGGGAAGCCCCTTATTGAGAATGATTCTCAGCAATTGCGAGAATCTCGAGCCCACCACGTCGCGCGGTGAACACCCTGGCACCGCCGGCCAACGCCTCAATTATTAAGCGCGGCGCCCCTTCCTCCATTCCGCGCCCTGGCGGCGCTCTTCATGCGCCGTCCGCAAGCCCCATCGTGCCGCCTAACCGACAGCCGCACCCAGCGAAGCCGCTGCCTAGTCCCGCGAGTTCCTGTCGAGAAGCGCTACTCTGCGTGACACCGAGACCCAGGACGAACGTCCTCTTGTGCGGCGCACCTGCCGCCCGACCCTACCGGCCGCCCTCTCTCGCCCTACCGCGCTCCCGCCCTCCGCATGCAACTCTTCGATCGCGCCGCCAAGGAAGCCCGCGAGGCCGCCCACCTTGCGCCCTACGCTCAGCGCGCCGCCAACAGCCTCGGTCGACACCATCCCGAGGACCTTGATCCGCTGCGGACGGCGTATGAACGAGACCGCGACCGCGTCACGCACTCGATGGCCTTCCGCCGGCTGCGCCACAAGGCGCAGGTCTTCGTCAGCTGGGAGGGTGACCACAACCGCACGCGCCTGTCCCACAGCCTCGAGGTCTGCCAGGTCGCGCGCAGCGTCGGCAACGCGCTGTTCCTCAACGAACCCCTGTGCGAGGTGATCGCGCTCTGCCACGACATCGGGCATCCGCCGTTCGGGCATCGCGGCGAGTGGGCCCTCGATGCCATCATGGCCGGCAGCGGTGGCTTCCGACACAACGCCCAAGTGCTGCGCGTCGTCGACCGCCTCGAGCGCCGCACACCCCTGCATCCTGGCCTGAACCTGACGCGCGAGGTGCGCGAGTCGCTGCTCAAGCATGAGAAGCGCCAGGACTGGCCTGAGGAGTTCGGCGAGCCACCACGGTCGCCGCTGCTCGAAGCCCAGGTCGTCGACCTCGCGGACTCGGTCACCTACAACGCCCATGACGTCGACGATGGCCTGCGGACCGGGATCTTCACCGAGGCGGAGCTGCGCGAGGGCTCCGGGCTCTGGCGCATGGCGCGCGCGCGCAGCACAGAACGCTTCCCCGGCTTCCTCGAAGAGACCGACGACCCCGCGCTCGCAAACCGGCGGGTAGTCAACGAGCTGCTCAAGATCCTGATCTCCGACCTGATCATCGAAACCGCTCGTCGCATCGAAGAGGCCGCCCCAGCGTCGTCGGCAGCGGTCCGAGCCCTACCCGGACGTCTGTGCGGACACAGCGCTGAGCTCAAGCCCCATGTCGCCGAGCTGCAGCGCTTCCTGTTCGACAACTTCTACCGCCACCCGTACTTGGTCGAGACCGAGGAGCGCGCGGCCAAGACGTTGATGTCCCTCTTCGAGAGCCTGATGCGGAGCCCAAGTGAGATGCCGCCTTGGTTCCAAAAGTGGCAAGACGAGGTGGGCGCCGAGCGCGCGGTGTGCGACTACATCGCCGGGATGACCGACTCGTTCGCCGACGAGGAATCCAGGCGCCTCGCCTAGGGCGACGCCACGAATCCAGGCGGCCGGCAAGCGGCCCGCTCGCCCGACAGGGAACGCATGCCAAGCGGATCGCCTTGGCGTCCCAGCCTCGCGCTAGGCCGGCTTGGCCCTCCATGTGCTTCAGCCGCCGCGCCGATCGACGCTTGGCGCTCGCTCACTTACCGCGCAATGCGCGCCATATGCGCCGGAGCCATCCAGGCCGGTTGTCCATTGGGCCGTGGGAGCCCTCGGGCGCCGCGCCCTCTCCGACTGTGGTGCGCCCGGTTTCGAGGCCGGCGAACAGCGGCTCCACGAGGTGCTCGTGGGGGCGCGGCCGATACTCACTGTTCGGAGAATCGGGGGCGTGCTCAGCGGAGCTCGCCTGCCTGCCTTCGGCTGCATCCGAGCCGGCAGGTGCGCCGGGATCCGAGCGCTGCTCGTCGTGCGGGTCAGGCTTCATCGCCAACCAGCCTACAAAGCGCCATCCACAGGCGACACTCCCGGCGTAACGTCGACCGAGAACCCATGCGGTCCGCTCGGCTCCGTCCGTTCTGCCCGCCGCGCGGCTATGATGTCGGCGTGAACGGCGAGATCATGCGCGAGGTCGAGGACCCCGCTCTTCGCGAGCTGGCGCTGACGCATGCCTCGTTCGACGGAGAGCGCAACAACGAGCGGCTCGAGTTCCTCGGAGACACGGTGCTCGATCTGATCGTAGCCGAAGAGCTTTACCGGCGCACCGGTGCCGCGAGCGAGGGCGAAATGTCGCGCGCCAAGGCCTGGCTGGTCTCACGCAAGACCCTGGCCATGGCCGCTCGGCGCCTTGACCTCGCGGCCCGCGCGCGGCTCGGCAAGAGCCTCGAGAACCAGCCCGTCCCCACGTCGATTCACGCCAACCTGTTCGAGGCCTGGGTCGGCGCACTGCACCTTGACGGCGGGCTCGAATCAGCCGCCGCGTTCGTGCGCGCAGCGCTTGCCCCCGAACTGACCCGCGCTGTCGACGACGGCGTCGCTCGCAATCACAAACAGCGCCTCCAGGAGTGGGCCCAGGCCCGCGGGGATGCGCCGCCCGACTACCACACACTCGAAGAGCAGGGCAGCTTCGAGCGCAGCGCGTTTCGCGTCCAAGCAGAAGTCGCAGGCCGGCGCTTCCCCGCCGCATGGGGTCGGACCCGCAAGGAAGCCGAACAGCACGCGGCGCGCGAGGCACTGACCGCCCTTTCAGGCGAGGCCCCCAGCGAATGAGTAGCAAGGCGAATCTGATTCTGGATTCCGAGCAGCTCGCAACGGACCTCTTGGCTGAGCTGCCTGCCGTCCGCAAGCTGACCGACACCCTGAATGCCGGTGGTGTGTTCCGGGCGGCCGGGCTCTGGGGTTCGTCCCAGGCGCTCTTGGTCGCACAAGCAGCGCGGGCGCTCGCGAGCGCGAGCGGCACCCCACGCGCGCTTCTGATCGTCACCTCGACCGACCCCGAGGCGCGCTCCTTCGCACACGACCTCGCCGCGTTCGGCCTCCCCGCGTTCTTCCTGCCAGCGCGCGAGACCTACGCTTCCGGCAAGGAACGCGCGCTCGCCGATCCCGAGACCCTGCGCGCCCGCCTCGAGCTCGCCGGCCTGCTCTCCGGCAGTGGCGCGCCACGCGTGATTGTCACCTCGGTGCTTTCGTGCCTGCAGCCGTTGCCGACGACCCACAACACCGACGCTGCGTTCCTGCATCTGAACGTCGGCAGCCGCTTCGAAGCCGAGGATTGCCTCGCGCGACTGGTCCATGCGGGCTATACGCGCCAACCGCTTGCCGAGTCGCCGGGCGAAGTCAGCCTGCGGGGGGACATCCTCGATTTGTTCCCCTTTGCGGGCGAGGCTCCGCTGCGCATCGAGACCTTCGACGGCGTGGTCGAGAGCCTGCGACTGTACGACCCCGAGACCCAACGCAGCACCGATGCCGAAGAGCGCGTTTCGATCTGCATCGCGAGCGATGCGGGTGGCGTCGAAGATGGTGAAGGTGCGCGGCTCGATGAGCTGATCGCTCCGAATGCCGTGCGCATCGAGGTCGAGCCACTGCGCATCGAGGACATGGCCGAGGGGTTGCGCGTGCAGTCCAGCGCACACGGCGTCGCGCTGATGGCGTACCACGAAGCGCGCGGGCGCGGCGCACGACTCGAGCTGGCGAGCTTGCCGAACCAGGGCACGAGCTTTGAAGTCAAGAGCGTGCAGGGGCTCGCTGTCGGGATGCGCGCGGCGCCGGGCGCGCTCGATGCTTTGCTCGACCGCATGGGACCGGACGCGCGCGCCTTGGTCTTGTGCGCCACCGAGGCCGAACGCAAGCGGGTCGGCGAGCTGTTCCAGGAGCATGGCCGAGTCACTCCGACCGCCGGCACCGTAGCCCGGGGCTTCCAACTGCGCGAGCCCGCGCTAGTCGTCGTCAACCACCGCGAGCTCGTCGGCGTCGAGGGCACTGCGCATCTCGACACGACCAAGCGCGTGCACAAAGCGCGTGCCCTGCAGTCCTTCTTCGAGCTCAAGATCGGCGACCTGGTCGTGCACGCCGTGCACGGACTCGGGCGTTACATCGGCCTGCGCCGGATGGAGCGCGCGGGCGGTGAGGAAGAGCACCTGGTCATCGAGTACCAAGACGAGGTGCAGCTGTTCGTTCCGGCGGCGCGCGTCGACCTGGTACAGCGCTACATCGCCAGCGGCTCGGGCGCCGGCGTCACCCTCGACCGCATCGGCGCCAAGTCCTTCAAGAAGCGTAAGGAGCGCGTCGAGAAGGCACTCGAGGACCTCGCGGCGGAACTGCTCGAGGTCCAAGCGCGGCGCGAGATGAAGACCCGTCGTGCGTGGGTCGCGGATGATGAAACCCGGGCCCTCGTCCAGGAGATGATCGAGGCATTCCCGTACACCGACACGACCGACCAAGCCGTTACCGACGGCGAAGTCGCGGCGGACCTCGGCGGCAAGCGGCCGATGGACCGTTTGCTCTGCGGTGACGTCGGTTTCGGCAAGACCGAATTGGCGATCCGCGCAGCCTTTCGCGTCGTGGCCGGAGGCGGCCAGGCAGCGATCCTGGTGCCGACGACCGTGCTCGCGGCCCAGCACTACCGCACCTTCGCCGCACGACTGGCCGACTTTCCCGTTCGCGTGGCCTCCCTGTCGCGCTACGTCAAAGGCGCCGCCGCGCGCGAGATCGTCGAGGCCACCGCGCGCGGCGAGGTCGACATCCTCATCGGCACGCACCGCATCCTCTCCAAGGACGTGTCCTTCAAGGACCTCGGGCTGCTCATCATCGACGAAGAGCAGCGCTTCGGCGTCACCCACAAGGAGCACTTCAAGAAGCTCCGTAGCGAGGTCGACGTGCTCACGTTGTCGGCGACGCCGATCCCGCGCACGCTGCACATGTCGATGGCCGGTCTGCGCGACATCTCGGCGCTGACAACACCACCGCCGGGCCGCCAGGACATTGAGACGGTGCTCGCCAGCACGAACGACAAGGACATGATCCGCAAGGCGCTGCTTCGGGAGCACAACCGCGGCGGCCAGAGCTTCTTCCTGCACAACCGCGTCCAATCGATCGATGGGCGCGCCCGTGAGCTGGCGGAGCTGGTGCCCGAGTGCAGCTTCGTCGTCGGCCACGGCCAGATGACGGGGCCGATGCTGCAGCGCATCATGGGCCGCTTCCAAAAGGGTGACGCCGATGTGCTGGTCGCCACGACGATCATCGAGAATGGCGTCGACATCCCGCGTGCCGGCACGATCTTGATGGATCGCGCAGGGCATTTTGGGCTCAGCGAGCTGCACCAGTTGCGTGGACGCGTCGGCCGTGGTTCGCAGAAGGCGTACTGCTACCTGCTGACGGACGAGACCAAGCCGCTGACCGACATCGCCGAGGAGCGACTCAAGGCGCTCGAAGAGCTCAACCACCTGGGCTCGGGCTTCGCGATCTCGATGAAGGACCTCGAGCTGCGCGGCGCCGGGAACATCCTGGGCCCGGAGCAGTCCGGGCACATCACGTCGGTCGGCTACGACCTGTACTGCCGGCTCTTGAAGAAGACCGTCGACCGGCTGCGCACCGGGAGCGGCGCGGCGGGCTCACCGGAAGAGCTACTCGAGCCGTCCGAGGTCGAGCTCGAACTGGGCCTGGACGCGTACCTGCCGGAGGACTGGATTCCGAGCGCCGATGGGCGGCTGGAGATGTTGCGCCACCTGGACTCGATCCGCACCGACGAGGAAGCCGCGGAGGCGCTGGCCATGCTTCGCGACCGCTTCGGTCGCCCGCCTGCGCCCGCCGCTGAACTCGTCCGCCAGTTCCGGCTGCGCCAAATCTGCGCTGAGATCGGCCTCGCGCGTGTTGCCTGGCGTGACGGCCTGTGGCAGATCGAGTACCGCGACCGAGCCCAACTGGAAGGTATGCTCGGACGCACCGGAGCACCCTTGGAGCTACGCCCCCAGGGCCGCGGCAAGGCACTCTTGGTCGCGCCGGCGGGGCTCAACGTCGAGAAGTCGGCGCAATGGCTCGAAGCGCTCTTGCGGGGCGACCCCAAGGCGAAGAGAATCAGCGTCGCCGCCCGAATCTGACCATGCTGCAGCTCCTCACAACCCTCACCCTCGCGCTTGGCGCCCTGTCGGCCCAAGCGGCTCCCCAGGATCCCCCCGCCGCGGAGGAAGAAGTCGTTTGGCAGGACTTCGATGGCGTCGCTTTGATCGTGAACGACCGGATCGTCACGTTCCGTGAGCTCGACGCGCTGCTGCGGGACGCGCGCCAGGAAGCTCCGGCAACGACCGCCGAGGAAACCAGCGCACTGCTGGCCCAGGTCGCCGAGAACACGATCACCAAGCAGCTCCAGACCCAGGCCGGCCGTGAGCTGGGCATCCCGCCCGAGGCCGTGGCCCAGACCGTCGAGCGCTACCTGTCGGATGAACGCCGCGACAAGACTGCCCAGGAGACCGAGAGCTGGCTGTCGAACGAGGGTGCCGGCGATCTCGGCCAGCTGCGCCGGCAGGTGACCTCCGAGCTCTACCGCACCTTCTGGGTCCAGGGCGAGACCGGCCGCGGGGTCTCCTGGGGACGGTCCTACCGCGACCGCTACGTGCGGCCCGGGCAGCTGCACGAGGCCTATGTCGTCAACGAGACCCTACTCTCGGACCCGAACACGTACCGGCTGCAGTTTCTGGTGCTCCCGACCGCCGCTTGGGGCGATCCGGACACCGCACGCGAGGCGCTGCAGGACTTCCGCACCCAGATCGAGGGCGGCGCCGACATGGGCGCGCTGGTCGACGAGTTCGGTGCAGCTCTGCGCGAAACCCGCGGCATCACGGACTGGCTGACCGAGCCGGGGATCAACGACGAGGCGGTGCGCGCCTTCGTCGAGGGCGCCTCTGAAGGCGCGCTCTCCCCAGTCCTGGAGTTCCGCACGCCAGGAGGCGAGGCCGAGGGCTTCCAGTTGGTCCGGGTCGTAGCCCGCATCGAGGGCCAGGGCGCCCCTAGCTTCCAGGACGCCCAGCTCCAGACCCGGCTGGAGGACCTGATCCAGTCACGCTGGGATGAGGCGCGCTTGACCACGGCCTCCGACCGCCTGTGGAAGACCGGCTACATCCGCGGGCCCAGCCGCCTGCAGATCATGCCCCCCTGGGTACGCCGCTCCCAGCTCACCCCCGGCCGCTGAGGCCCCGGCTAGGCCCGTTCCAGGGCCCGAAGCCGAGCCCCTTCGCACCGCCCAGAGCACCCCGGGACCGCGCTCTGAGGCCCCCCGACGACGGCCGTTTGGGACGCGGACGGTAGCGCCCCCAAATTCGCTCGATATACTTTGAACCCGCGTGTCCCCGGGGCGTTGCCGTAAGGCAACCCTCTTTAGCAGGCACCACGCCCGCCCCCCCTTCCCCGCCCTCTGAGCATGAGCGAACAAGACTATTCCAACGTCAACGTGGAGATGACCCTTCCCAAGCCCTGGGAAGAAGAGACCACGTTCAACGACGTCCT
>Ga0316208_1003860_pt1 | contig 10370 bp, 11 predicted proteins | sample 3monopyrite_MG_FD_204944 | JGI IMG/M metagenome (GOLD analysis project Ga0316208, IMG submission 204944) | Microbial mat bacterial communities from mineral coupon in-situ incubated in ocean water Damariscotta River, Maine, United States -... | ecosystem: Environmental > Aquatic > Marine >...
GTCGATCGGTGCGTCGCGGGCCACCCGTTCAGGGCGCGGGATGTCCAGCAGCGCGAACAGTGACATGCCGACAAGGTTCAGCGCGATCACGCCCAGATAGGTGCCCAGGAACGGCACGAACATCGAATCTGCCGTGACCTTGACCAGTTGCGGTCCGACGATCGCTGAAATCAGGCCGCCGGCCATCACGTAGCTGATGGCCTTGGGCTTGAACGCGTCGCTGGCGGTATCGGTCGCGGCGAACCGGTAAAATCCCTGCGCCGACATGTAGACGCCGGTTATCAGCGATCCGACCAGGAACAGCGTGAACGAGGACTGATACAGCCCCAGCGCCCCGATACCGGCCCCCAGCGCCCCTGCAATCGTGCCCAGAGTGAAACCCGCCCGGCGCCCATACCGCTGCATGAAGGATGACAGCGGCGTTGCCGACAGCATCGAGCCCAGAACCGTCATCGAAATCGGCAAGGTGGCCCAGCACACATTCGAGGCCAGGCTTTGACCCGCCAGCCCGGCGGTGACGAAGATCATCGGCATCTGGGCGCCAAGAATGGCCTGCGCGGCCACCAGAACCCAGACATTGCGCTTGGCGCGCTGGTCAGGATTGATCGAAAGCGTGCTCATGATTGCGCCCTACCGCGCACGGGGCCCAATTAAAAGAAAATAATTCACACGAGAAGCAATTTTGACGCCCCGCCTGAATCTCCGTCCGGTCGGTGGCGCCGGGCGCCGGGCGCTGCCGCGGAAGGCGGGGTAGGGCGGGGTTGCACCCCGCCTTCCGTCACCCTTTCAGCGCCGCGATATCGCCGGGTGTGCCGACCGGCTTGCAGGAGATGTCGCGGCTGATCCGCTTGATCATTCCCGAAAGCGCCTTGCCCGCGCCGATTTCCCAGGCTTCGGTCACGCCCTGCGCAGCCATCCAGAGCACGGATTCGCGCCAGCGCACCGATCCGGTGACCTGCTCGACCAGCAGCGCGCGGATCAGGGCGGGGTCGCTGACCGGCGCGGCGCGGACATTGGCCACAAGCGGCACGGCGGGGGCGGACAAGGTGACATCCGACAGCGCCTCGGCCATGGCCTCGGCGGCGGGTTGCATCAGCGCGCAGTGGAAGGGCGCGGAGACCGGCAGCAACAGCGCGCGCTTGGCGCCGCGCGCCTTGGCCAGTTCGCAGGCGCGTTCCACGGCGGGTTTGTGCCCTGACACGACCACCTGGGCCGGATCGTTGTCATTCGCGGCCTGGCAGATCTCGCTGTCGGTCGCCGCCTCGGCCGCCACGTCCGAGGCGGCGGCGAAGTCCAGCCCCAGCAGCGCCGCCATGGCGCCGACGCCGACCGGCACGGCCTCTTGCATGGCGCGGCCGCGGATCCGCAGCAGGCGCGCGGTGTCGGCCACGCTCAGCGCGCCGGCGGCGGCCAGCGCGGAATATTCCCCCAGCGAATGCCCGGCGACGAACGCGGCGTCGGTGATGGCAAAGCCCTCGGCCTCGAGCGCGCGCATAGCGGCCAGCGATGTCGCCATCAGCGCGGGCTGGGCGTTGGCGGTCAGCGTCAGATCGGCGATGTCGCCGGTCCAGATCAGCGCCGACAGGTTTTCGCCCAGCGCCTCGTCCACCTCGTCAAAGATGGCGCGCGCGGCGGGGTAGGCGTCGGCAAGGTCGCGGCCCATGCCGATGGTCTGGGCGCCCTGGCCGGGAAAAACGAATGCGCGGCTCATGGAGACCTCCTGTTGATGGAATGGCTGGCTGGCTTCCTAGCGGCCTTCCCGGGCTGTGAAAACCACCAAGTGTTCACGGGTTGCAAAGATAATCCCGTGTCAACGGCACCGCATCCGGGCGGCGCGTCAACTGGATCTGATAGACGCATTCGCCGGAAAAGCGAAACACCTGCTCGCTCGCCACCAGATAGAAACGCCACATGCGCACGAAACGGTCGTCGAAAAGCCGCGCGGCCTCGTCGCGGCGGGCCATGAACCGCTCATGCCAGTGGCGCAGCGTATAAGCATAGTGCAGGCGCCAGTTTTCCACATCGGTCATCCAAAGCGATTCGCGTTCGATCGCGGCGGCGGTTTCGGACAGGGCCGGGATATACCCGCCGGGAAAGATGTATTTCGCGATCCATGGATTGGTCGAGCCGGGCGGGGTCATGCGGCCGATGGTATGGAGCAGGGCCACGCCGTCGTCGGTCAGCAATTCGCGGATCTTGCGGAAATAGGTGCGATATTGCGGCACGCCGACATGTTCGAACATGCCGACCGATACGATGCGGTCAAAAGTCCCGGTGACCTGCCGGTAGTCGATCAGTTCGAAGCTCACCCGGTCCGACAGGCCGGCCGCCTCGGCGCGGGCGCGGGCGATCGCCAGTTGTTCGTGCGACAGCGTGATGCCATGCACCCGCGCCCCGAAATCGCGCGCCAGCGTCAAACCCATGCCGCCCCAGCCACAGCCGATGTCCAGCACCCGTAGGTCCCGGCTTGGCCCGGCGTGCGGTCCTGCGTGCGCATCGGGGTGCGCTTCGGGGGACAGATGCAGCTTGCGCGCGATATGCGCCTTCTTCTGCGCCTGCGCCTGTTCCAGCGTGTCGCCGGGCGTCTTGAAATAGGCGCAGGAATACTGGCGATCCTCATCCAGAAACAGATCATAAAGCTGCGACGACAGATCGTAGTGATGGGCCACGTTGCGCCGGGCGCGGCGGGCATGGTTGAATTGCTGCGCCCGGCGCGTCACATCGCGCCAGCCACGCTGTATCCGCGTTGGCAGCGTCCCGCCGTCGTCCAGGCAGCGCAGCACCAGTTCCAGAAAGCCGTGCAGGTCGTCGTTCCGGATGGCCAGCCGCCCGTCCATATAGGCCTCGCCCACCGCCAGCTCGGGTCGGACAACCAGGCGGCGCGGCGTATCGGCGCCATGCAGCGCAATCGCGATATCGGGCCCGCTGCCGTCGCCGGGGCCATACTGTCTGGCCGTGCCGTCAGGCAGGGTGACGCGCAGCGAGCCGATACGGATCAGTCGCGAAAGGAAACGATCCAGAAGCAGGGTCCACATGACCACACCCGCCGTTCAGGTCCACCACAGGGTGCGAGACGGTAACAACGCGGCCTCACTGAGGCAAGTATGCGCCGACGGATGCAGGCCTGGCCGCCAAAGGGGCCGGATCCGGGCCTCGCCCCCTTGCGTCGCGCCTGTATCCGGCTATAAGGCCGCATCCCGCTGTATCTTTTGATTCCGGCGCAGTCTCTCGTAGACGGGCACAGCGGGATGGACCGCCCGTCTTATGAAATGCGCCCTGAACATGATTGGAGACCGCATGCCTCTCTATGAGCATGTCATGATCGCGCGTCAGGACTTGTCCAACGCGCAGGCCGAAGGCCTCATGGACCATTTCACAGCCATTATTTCGGACAACGGCGGCAGCATTGTCGGCACCGAATACTGGGGCGTGAAAACCATGGCCTACAAGATCAACAAGAACCGCAAGGGCCACTACCTGTATGTCCGCACCGACGCACCGTCGGCTGCCATTCAGGAAATGGAGCGCCTGGCGCGCCTGCATGACGATGTCATGCGCGTTCTGACGATCAAGGTCGACGCCCATGGCGAAGGCCCGTCCGTGCAGATGCAAAAGCGTGACGAGCGCGGCGATCGTGGCGATCGCGGCGACCGCCCGCGTCGCTGATTCTGGTCCCCAAGGAGTATTGGCCCCATGGCTACCAAACCGTTTTTCCGCCGTCGCAAGGTCTGCCCGTTCTCGGGCGATAACGCGCCAAAGATCGACTACAAGGACACCCGTCTGCTGCAGCGCTACATCTCTGAGCGCGGCAAGATCGTCCCTGCCCGTATCACCGCCGTCTCGGCGAAGAAGCAGCGTGAGTTGGCTCGTGCCATCAAACGCGCCCGCTTCCTCGCCCTGCTGCCCTACGCTGTGAAGTGAGGAGCGCGCCATGCAAGTGATTCTTCTCCAACGCGTCGCAAAGCTGGGTCAGATGGGGGATGTGGTCAACGTCCGCCCCGGGTTCGCCCGTAACTTCCTGCTGCCGCAAGGCAAGGCGCTGCGCGCCACCGGCGCCAACCAGGCTGCTTTCGACGAGCAAAAAGCCCAGTTGGAAGCCCGCAACCTGGAAACCCGCAACGAAGCTGCGGCGCTGGCTGAAAAGCTGGACGGCACCAGCTATGTCGTGATCCGCACCGCGTCGGATACCGGCGCGCTGTATGGCTCCGTCACGCCGCGCGACATCGCCGAATCCGTCACCGCCGAGGGATTCAGCGTCGATCGTCGCCAGGTCATTCTGACCACGCCGATCAAGGCGCTGGGTCTGCATGATACGGCTGTTGTTCTGCACCCCGAAGTCACCGCGACGATCACCGTCAACGTGGCCCGTTCGGCCGAGGAAGCCGAGCTTCAGGCATCGGGCAAGTCGATCCAGGATCTGGCTGCCGAGGCCGAGGCCGAAGCCGAGTTCGAAATCCAGGGCCTGTTCGACGACATCGGTGGTGCTGCCGCCGAAGATGACGGCGACGCCGAAGCCTGAACCGGCTGCCACGGCACATTTTGACTTGGGGGCGCGTATCTGCCGGATGCGCGCCCTCATGCGTTGCGGCCCTTGTTCCGGCGCCCCGCCTATCCTATGTTGAAGTCAGACACATTCCAGCTCGTGCATTTATTCTGAGGATGGTTTCATGGCTATGACCGCGCAACTCCCGGACGGCCCTTTGGCCGATGGCGGGACCCTTGCGGATACGCCGGGCGACGCTGGATGCGAAGTCCGTCCGCTGGACGACATGGTGCACCAGGCGCAATCGGCGGCGACCTTCCTGAAGGCGCTGGCGCATGAAGGGCGGCTGTTGATCCTGTGTTACCTGTCGTCGGGCGAAAAATCCGTGACCGAACTGGAAAACCTTTTGGGGTCGCGGCAGGCGGCGGTCAGTCAGCAACTGGCACGGTTACGGCTGGAAGGTCTGGTCACCTGCCGGCGTGAGGGCAAGACGATCTATTATTCGTTGGGTGACCCGCGCGCCGAACGCACGATAGGCTTGATGTATGACCTGTTCTGCTCGCAGCCCGTGGGCGGTTGACGCCACTCTGAAACCGCTCTGACCCGGCATTTCGCGGCCCGCAGGTTATGCGGGCCGGTTTCATTTTGTCGCGCCGAAACGCGCCGAGGGGCTTGCCAGCGCGCGCGCCGGGCGCAAGACTTGATCTGTCAATCACACGCACCCCGGTCAACGGCGGTGCAAACAGGGAGCCGACAGTATCATGTCCTATTCGCTGCACACCCTTCGCACCCTTGCCGCCGGGGTCATCATGACCGCGGCGCTGGGCCTGCCCGCACTGGCACAAGACACCGGGACGGTGGACGATCCGCGCCTTGTCAATCCCGGCATGCTGACGGTCGGCACCGGCGATCCGGTCTATCCGCCCTGGATGATGAACAACGCGCCCGAAAGCGGCGAAGGGTTCGAAAACGCGTTGGTCTATGCGCTGGCCGCCGAAATGGGGTTCGGGCCGGATCAGGTCCAATGGGTGCGCCTGACGTTCGAACAGACCATCGCGCCGGGTGACAAGCCCTTTGACTTCGCCATTCAGCAGATCTCGGTCACACCCGCGCGGGCCGAGGTCGTCGGCTTCAGCCAGGTCTATTATCAGGCGGACAAGGCGGTGATCGCGCTGCCCGGATCGGTCGTCGAAAGCGCCGCCAGTTTTGCCGATCTGCGCGAAGCCCGCTGGGGTGCGGCCATCGGCACCACCGACATGGCCTATCTGGAAAATGTCGTGGGCGTGAGCGATGTCGCCGTCTATGACGACCAGATCGGTGTGTTCCAGGCAATGCAGGCCGGCCAGATCGACGCGACCGTCGCGGCCGTGCCGACCGCACTGTTCGCCACCGCCGTGCAGATCCCCGACGCGTCGATCGTCGCCATCCTGCCGCCCGATGAAAACGACGAAGGGCATGGCTTGTTGTTCGAACATGGCAACCCGCTGATCCCCTGGGTCGATGCGGCGTTGTCGCGAGTCATCGAAGCGGGCACCGTCGACGACCTGGTGTCAACCTGGCTGGTTGCCGATCCTGACCTGCCGATTATTTCCGAATGATCCCTGACCAACCCGATGGCCCCCCGCCGCCCCCCCGGCGGCGGGGATTTGACTGGCGCGTGGCGCTGGTGCCCGGGCTGACAAGCGCCGCCAGCATCATTGTCGTGTTCGGCGTCCTGGGCTGGCTGGTGGCGACCAATGCCAACTGGCCGCGCGTTCAGGCGCAATTTTTCAACATTGACCACATGATCGCTGCCGCCCCTCGGGTGGCCCGCGGGTTCTTTATCAACCTTCAGGTCTGGCTGATCGCTGCGGCCGCCATAGGCGCGTGGGCCCTGTTGCTTGCGGTTGTCAGATCTTTGCGCGGGCCTTGGTTCGCGCCCTTCCGGCTGATGGTGGTGTTGTATATCGACATCTTTCGCGGGCTGCCGGTCCTGCTGCTGGTGATCCTGTTCGGCTTCGGCATCCCGGCCCTGCGCATTCCGGGGCTGCCCAATTCCGGCCTGTTCTGGGGCGGGGTGGCGATGGTGTTGAGCTATTCGGCCTATGTCTGCGAAATCTACCGCTCGGGCATCGATGCGGTGCATGAGGGCCAATGGGCGGCGGCCAATGCGCTGGGCCTCAGCGAATGGCAGATCATGGTGCACGCGATCCTGCCACAAGCGATTCGCAACGTCCTGCCCAGCCTGATGAACATCGTTGTCGCGCTGCAAAAGGACGTGGCGCTGTTGTCGGTGATCGGTGTGCGCGACGCGGTGCGCGAGGCGCAGATCTATACCGCGACCACGTTCAACTATTCATCGCTGGTGGTGGCGGCGCTGTTGTTCCTTCTGGCGACGATCCCGATGGCGCGGCTGGCCGACTGGATCGCCCGGCGCGACCGCGCGCGACGTTTGCAGGTGGCCGGCTAGGCATGGGGACAGGCTTCCTTCAGATCGATGGATTGACCAAGTATTTCGGTGACCACCTGGTGCTGGACCGGGTCACGCTGTCGGTCGCGCGCCACGAAGTCCTGTGCCTGATCGGCGCGTCGGGTAGCGGGAAATCGACATTGCTGCGCTGCATCAACCGCCTGATCGAGCCCGATTGGGGCGAGATCCGGCTGGAGGGCGTGCCGATCACCGATGCCGGCTTTGGCAAGACCGGATTGCAGCGGCGTGTCGGCATCGTGTTCCAGTCCTACAACCTGTTCCCGCATCTGTCGGTGCTGGACAACATCACGCTGGCCCCGCGCAAGGTGTTGCGCCAAAGCCGGGCCGAGGCCGAGGCCCGCGCGCGCGAGACCCTGGCGCTGTTCGGCATGGACCGCTTTGCCCAGTCGTATCCCGAGCAGCTTTCGGGCGGGCAGCAGCAGCGCGTGGCGGTGGTCCGGGCGCTGGCCGGCAACCCCGATGTCCTGCTGCTGGACGAGGTGACGGCGGCGCTGGACCCGGAACTGGTGGGCGAGGTGATGGACGTCATCCGCGACCTGAAGGCGCGGGGCCTGACCATGGTCATCGTCACGCATGAGATGGGGTTCGCACGCGATCTGGCGGACCGCGTGTGTTTTCTGGATGCCGGGCGCATCGCCGAGGAAGGCCCGCCCAAGGCCCTGTTCGGCGCGCCGCAACATCCGCGCACGCAGCAGTTTCTGCAGCGTCTTCTGGACGGGGGGCGCCTGTGATCGTGGATCGCCGTCAAGCACGAAGGCGGGGGTTTTGCACCCCCGCGGGGCTGCGCCCCTTCCCCCGCAGGATATTTGAGGCACAAAGATGAAGGCAGGCAGGACAGAGTTACCCTTTGCGCTGATCGGGGCCGGGCCGATGGGTCTGGCCTGCGCCAAGGTGCTGGTGGAACAGGGCGTGGCGTTCGAAGGGTTCGAATTGCACAGCGATGTCGGCGGGCTGTGGGATATCGAGGGGCCGCGCTCGACCATGTATGACAGCGCGCATCTGATTTCGTCGCGGACCATGACCGAATTCGCGGATTTTCCGATGGCCGATGACGTGGCGGATTACCCGTCTCACCGGGTGCTTGCCCGGTATTTCCGCGATTTCGCGGATCATTTCGATCTGCGGCGTCAGTATCGCTTCGGCGCAGAGGTGTTGCGCTGCGAGCCCTTGGACGATGCTTGGACGGTGCGATGGCGCGACCAGGATGGCGAGCACGAGGGGCGCTATGGCGGCGTCATCATCGCCAACGGAACCTTGTCCGAGCCGAACATGCCGAGCTTCGAGGGAGATTTCGGCGGGGATTTGATTCATTCGGCGCGGTATCGCCACCCTGAACAGCTGGCCGGCAAGCGGGTGCTGGTGGTCGGCGGTGGCAACTCGGGCTGCGATATCGTTGTCGACGCGGTCCATCATGCGGCCTGCGCCGATCTTTCGATGCGCCGGGGCTATCACTTCGTGCCGAAATACGTGTTCGGCAAGCCCGCCGATACGCTGGGCGGGGCGATCCGGTTGCCGATCTGGCTCAAACGCCGGGTGGACGGGACGATCCTGCGCTGGTTCGCAGGCGACCCGCAGCGGCTGGGCTTTCCCGCGCCCGATCACAAGCTTTACGAATCCCACCCGGTGGTCAATTCGATGGTGCTGTTTCATGCCGGTCACGGGGATATCGGCATCCGGCCGGATATCGCCCGGCTGGATGGTTCGGCCGTGCAGTTCACAGATGGCACGCGGCGCGACTATGACCTGATCGTCGCCGCGACCGGGTATAAGCTGCATTACCCGTTCATCGACCAGGCATTGCTGAACTGGCAGGGCGCCGCGCCGCATCTGTTCCTCAACTGCCTGCACCCCCGGCGCGACGATCTGTTCGTGATGGGCATGGTCGAGGCGACGGGGCTGGGCTGGCAGGGTCGGCACGAGCAGGCCGAACTGGTGGCGCGCTACATCAAGGGGTTGCGCACGGGCAGCGCCGCCGCCGCCGCAATCCGCAAGGAAAAGGCCGAAGGCTTTGCGCGGATCACCGGCGGAATGCACTATATCGATCTGCCGCGCATGGCGTATTACGTCGAACGTGCCAGCTACCGCAAGGCGGTGACCCGCCGCATCGCCGCCCTGGGGGGATGACATGAATGCAATAGACGCCGTCACGCTGAATTTCAGCCCGGCATCGCTGATGCTGCTGAACGCGATACTGGCGGTGGTGATGTTTGCCATCGCCCTGGATCTGAAACCCGCGCAGTTCGGCGCGCTGATCCGGGCGCCGAGGCCGGTCATCGCCGGGTTCCTGGCGCAATTCCTGGCGCTTCCGGCGGCCACCTATCTGTTGGTGCTGGTTGTCCAGCCACAGCCTTCGGTGGCGCTGGGGCTGATCCTGGTGGCGGCCTGCCCGGGGGGAAACATTTCCAACTTCCTCAGCCACAGGGCGGGGGGCAACACGGCGCTGTCGGTCAGTCTGACCGGGCTGGCGACATTCGGAGCCATTGTGCTGACGCCGCTGAACATCGCGCTTTGGGGCGGGCTTTACGCGCCGACCCGCGCCATTCTGGTCGAAACGGCGATTGACCCGGTGCAGGTGGCGATCACGGTGGTGTTCCTGCTGATCGTGCCACTGGCGCTGGGCATGGCGCTGAACAGCCTGCGCCCGGCGCTGGCCGCGCGCATCCGGCGGCCGCTGCAGATCCTTTCGATGGTCATTTTCGTCGGCTTCATTGTCGCCGCACTGGCCGCGAACTGGACGTATTTCCTGGATCTGGCCGGGCTCATCGCTGGGCTGGTGGTGGCGCATAACGCGCTGGCGCTGGGCCTGGGCTTTGGCGTGGCTACCCTGGCGGGCCTGAGCGCGCGGGACCGGCGGTCAGTCACCCTTGAAACGGGCATCCAGAATTCAGGACTGGGATTGATCCTGATCTTTGCGTTTTTCAACGGGCTGGGCGGCATGGCGGTCGTCGCGGCGTTCTGGGGGATGTGGCACGCGGTGTCGGGCCTTGCACTGGCGGTCTGGTGGGGCCGCCACCCGGCATGAGCCGGATCCTGATCACCGGCGCGGGCGGCAATGTGGGGCGTGCGCTTCTGGCCGCGTTACGGGGGCATGACGTTCTGGCGACGGATCTGAACCCGGTCCCGGATGTGGCGTTCGCTCGGATGGATGTCACAGGCGAGGATCCGGGCCGGGTGATCGGGGATTTCCGGCCCGAGGTGGTGGTGCACCTGGCCTCGATCGTCACACCGCCCAGGGGGTCGACTCGCGATCTTGAGTGGCGAGTCGATGTGCAGGGCAGCCGCAACGTGCTGGAGGCCTGTCTGCGCCACGGCGTGCGGCGGCTGGTGGTGACATCCTCGGGCGCGGCCTATGGCTATCACGCCGACAACCCCGTGCCGCTGTCCGAGGCCGCGCCGCTGCGCGGCAACCCGGAATTT
>Ga0316208_1003861_pt1 | contig 10370 bp, 7 predicted proteins | sample 3monopyrite_MG_FD_204944 | JGI IMG/M metagenome (GOLD analysis project Ga0316208, IMG submission 204944) | Microbial mat bacterial communities from mineral coupon in-situ incubated in ocean water Damariscotta River, Maine, United States -... | ecosystem: Environmental > Aquatic > Marine > Coastal...
TCCTGTATTGTTCGCCTGTGGACGTACCAAATATCCTTCACCAGGATTAAGTACCCCTGTGTGTGGATTGTAGAAATCACCATTATCATCTGCCCAGTTCGTACCTCCTGGTGCTACACCTGGATGTGGAACAAAATTCATAGAAGTAAATCCTAGTACTCTCCAAGCACCTGTAAAGACTGCATTGGTCTCTAAACTCATCGGACTTCCTAAAATCGTATAGTCTCTACCTCCTAGTACCGGAGTGGTAAGATTTACATTGATGTTTCCATTGTTGGTCGTTACTGCAGCAGCATCTACTTGTACAATACTTCCTGTATGAACCACATCTAAAGTTCCATTTACAGTAATATCACCTTCTACACTTGCATAATCATCGGCACCAACGGTTAAGGTAACTCCGCTATTAATCGTTAGCGTACAGGCATCAATATCACCATTAGTTGCCGTGTTATAATTAGCCGCAATTACAACCTCGTTCGTATTGTCTGGAGCTCCAGTTGGTGACCAACTTCCATTCCAAGTCTTTAAGCCACCGGCACAAGGACCTGCAGGAGTTATTGTGATGTTTATATCGTCAATAGCCATATCACTTCTAAAACGATTCGTTCCTGTATCTCGATTACCTATAAACCGCAGTTTAACTGTGCTCCCAGAATAGGCAGATAAGTCCACCGGTTCATCATTATTCCAATTTGTCGCAGTGTTTTGCTGATCTGTTCGAGACCACAACGTAGTCCATCCCATTCCATCGTTTTCGTTAGCTTGCAAGGAAAGTGTGCCAATTCCATTTCCAAACATGTGGTAATCAAAAGTGATTTCGGCGGTATGTGCCGCAGGAATTTGGAAACAAGGGGAAGCCATTGCAGCATCGTCCGAGGCACCACCTGAAATGTCCGACGCTTCTATATAAGCGAAAAACGTTCCTTGATTGGCGCTGTTCGGTCCCGTATTTCCTGTAGGGGTAATGCTTCTATCGCGAATCCAGACACGATCGTTATCGTTAGGGTTGCCATCGGTATCGTCTTTAAGCCACATCGTAGTTTCAAAATCCATTGCATAAGGGAATGAACTTACTGTGTTTCGGCAAAATCCAGTACCTACTGCATTATCGTATAAATCTTGTAGTCTATCAAGGGGTTCTGTAAAGTTTGGTGCAACACCATTGGCATCTAATGCGAAAGAAGGACTATTATCTGCATCGCCATCAGTAAGAACACGGATAAATGCCGTAGTACCACTATTGGTAGAACCGTTGCATCTTGAATCTCCCGCCGCACGTTTGGCACCTTGCATGGCAGCCATTATTTTATCGGCAAGAGTTCCGTCTTCCGCTAAAAAGGCCGCTTCCATATCGTCTAGTAAATCTTGCCCACTGGCATTATCAGCAGGGCTGTCATTATCCAAAATATTTCCTTGAATAGAGTATCCAATCCCAGTAACAGGATCTACGCCTCCTATGTGATTGGCATAATGTCCATTACTAGATCCTGTAAATCCAGCCGTGGTTAGTGTTGCTCCGTCAAATCCAACCACACCATATTGTCTACTAGCACTACCTCCATCTGCAGCTACGACATCGTTCATTATCTGTTGAGGAGTGCGTCCTGCAAGCATTCTGCCTCGCGCGAACGCCTGTGTACCTGCATCATACGCAGCTTGAGAGTTGATTCCTCCCAGTATGTTACCCGAACCGTCTACAATTAGGTCGTTCAAAAAGGTAATAGAGCTAAATCCTGGAACACAGCTACAACCTGCTCCTCCAACAACTCCATTGGCTGGGTCGAAGGTTACAATAGAAAATGTATCTCCTTCATCGTTTCTTGAGGTGTCGATTACTTGACTTTCACTTGCAAGATCTGCATCAATAGATTCAAGTGGTTTTTGTGATTCGTTGGATATTGAAAAATATACTGTTAAACAAGCAAAGGGGATGAGTAACGCAGCTATAAATAACTTCGTTTGGGGTCTTTTTTTGAATTGCATAAGTAGTAAGCTTTATATTTAATTTATTAGTGAATATTTTGATTCAATTTTGTTCGAATTAGTTTTGTGCGACAAGTGTAATAACCATAGATCCATATTGGGCGTCATTTACACCGTTCGCTCCGGCATAGCCACTTGTATTTTTACCAAACCAACCTGGATCGGTTGCATTGGTAAGCCACTCTCGACCTTGTACTTTAAATCGATAGGTGGTTCCTGCGACTAAGTCTACATTAAAAACTATAGTCGCACATCGCGCTAAGTTTTCGAAAAAGGTTCCATTAATATCTTTAGAAGATGATGTAATATAACTTTCCTTTAATAAAGTGAATGAACCCGTGTTTCCAATATCTTGTACTAAACTAATTGATCCTTGTGAAGCACCATCACCGCTGGGGCCTTGTAGATCGCCAGCCGCCATATAACCTTTAATAATAAATTGATATCTACCCGTAAATGGAACAGTGATATTGCCAGTGTCAAGTCCGGGAAGATCTACAATATATGGTAAGTAGATATTATCTGTATCATCTGGATCTAGCAAAGCTCTAACTTCATTAGTTTGTTTGTAACTTAAAGAAAATCCTTCGCTCATAAGACGTCTCCATCCAAAGCTAGCACCTGCATAATAGTAAAACCCTTCATTTACCTGAGTTCCACCAGATCCCGCCGTACCTGGATTAAATACGATTAATCCTATAGTGGGTGATGGCGTAATCGAGGTGTTGTCGTTTGTGCCAGTAAGTTGAATGCGAGGAATCAAAAATCCTTTATCTGTACTTGTGACTTGCAATGAAGCCCCAATTGAATTGTCAACAGGTCCATTTATAGCTAATTGTGAAAAGCCAATGCTTGTAACGCATAAAAATAAAATGCCTATAACTGTCGAAAAATGTATGTTTGATTTCATTTGAATAGTATTTAAAATCAGCATTAAAATTGCCTTAATAATGTAATGGTCAAATAGTTGTCTAGTGCATCGCTATTCGATCCTGTGTGCTGATTACCATTATACGCACTTGAATTTACACCCCAAAAGCCATAGCCATTTGGTCCAAATGCCCCATTAAGAGAGTTGTTTTCATCCCATTCTCTTGCTACGACACTAAAGGTATAATCCTGGCCAGCATTTAGATCTACATTGTGTATAATGGTACTAGTTTGACCCAAAGCCAAAAATGTACCTCCTCCTTGTATTTTTTTACTGTTTGATACAAGAAAATCTTCGGCTACTTTGGTTCCGTCAATTTCTAGCCAAACCGAAGACGTGCCGATTGCAGGAAGACTACTGTTTAAAGAATTAAGGCCACATGAATAATAGCTAACAACTATAATTTGGTAGGTTCCTGAGTAAGGAGCGCTTATAGTTTGAGTTAAACCAGGTAAAGGGTACGAGGTAGTTTGGTTAAGAGCCTTCTGAATTCCTGTTTGAAAAAATTGCTCAGAATATCCTTCATTGTAGATGCGAACCCAAGCTCCACCATCCCAAAAATACATTCCCTCTGTTACGCTGGTAACTCCACTTCCAGATGGACCTATATTGTATACCCATAATCCTTCTACGTTCCCAGGATCCATAGTTGTTGTGTCCAATGTGTTTAATAACTGAACTCTTGGAATTAGAAGACCTTTGTCGGGGCTCTCTAATTGAAATATTACTCCGTCTTCCATTCCTGTAGCCGGTAGCTCGCCAATGGCTACCTGTCCAATTGCCACAGTACTGAAAAGGGCAAAAAGCAGGGCATAAAAAGTTTTAAGTATTTGTAATTTCATAACATACCTATTTATAGGTTACTGATTTTATTGTTGTTTGATAAGAGTGAGGGTCATTTCACCATCCATTGCGTCATTTCCGTTACTACCATTGTAAGGTGCGGTTTGACGTCCAAATATTCCACGGTCTACTCCGCGACGTTCCCATTCTCTTCCTTGTATTTTGAAGGTGTAGGTGTTTAGTACATCTAAATCGATGGTATACATAATGGTAGCGGCTTGCCCCATACGTTCGAAATCTGTACCACTTATATTTTTGGAAGACGAATAAATAAATGTCTCTTACAGTTTGGTAAAAGTTCCACTATTATTAGTGTCCATCCAGAGGCTTGCCGAACCTACTCCAGCGCCATCATCAGATCCTGCAGCTCCGGTTCTTTGACCACAGGTGTAGTATACTTTTACAAGGAGTTGATAAGTACCGCTAAAAGGAATACCTAGATTTCCTGTATTTAAACCGGTGATGTCAAAATAGGTAGCAGAAGTACCAACACTACTAACTTGAGCAGATTGTTGGTAGTGCAATGTGTATCCTTGATTGTATAGTCGTCTCCATTGGGAAGCTGGATTCGTGGGGTCACCACTAAAATAATAAAATCCTGGCGTCACCTGCACGGCTAGAGGTCCTGCTGTCACGGTGTTGTAAACTAGTACTCCAGTTGTTACATCTGGTGTTATTGTAGTTCTATCGTCGGTTCCGGTGAGTTCCACACGAGGTATCAATAACCCCATGTCTGGACTTGAAATATCAAGTAAAGCTCCTGGAGAGGGAGTGTCTGTATTTATGCCAGCAGTTTGTGCATTTAAACCTGCGCACAAACCTAGAAACAAGAGAGAAAAAAACGTAACTTTCCCAGCAAGTAGATTAAGTTTCATAATGCAATAATTTGATTTGGTGCTAACAAGTATATGAAAACCAAATGGTTAAAAACAATTATTGCCGATGAAATGCTTTAAAATTTAACATATAGGTGAAAAATCCTACAAAAAATCATCATTTAAGTAGGATTTTAACAAAATTTTAAGTATTAGCTTACTTTAAAAAGCCTGTTTATTTCTCCTAGTTATTTTTAGTAGGTAAAATTACCTTTGTTTTAGGGTCTTCGTTCGCCTGAATAGTGTTTGCTACTCCTTCTTTAGGCTGAATTTTGGTAGGTGCCTCAGGAAAACGCAAATTTGCGAAAATGGAGCTTTCTTCTGCATTTCTTCCAGTAACATCTTTCCTATTTGCAACGATGTGCCAAGAGAACTTCGTATTCGAAGTACCTTTCTTCAATTCTTTTACGGTGAAACCATTTGCTGATTTGTTAGAAACATAGATTCCATTACATTCTCCTTCCAACTGAATAAATACTTTTAATGGGTGATCATTACTCACTAAAATGTTATTAGCCAAAATGGGATCAATATTCACTTGAGCTACACCATTTTGTAATTGAGCGGTTCCATAATCTTCCAAAAGGACTTCGGGTGCTTCTGGAGCAAACATCACTCGAGCCTTATCCTGTCTAGATGCTCCTTCTACAATTGTAGATACAGTACCATTACCAATTATTTTATAGTTAGTGCCGTTGTGTCTAGCACCAGCATAGGCAAACGAAGAATTTGAGTTGCTTCCACCGCTATATAAAAATGCACCGTAATAGGTTGTTCCGCCTCCTGACGCTAAACTGTTATTGGTGAAACCTGCAAGTTCTGCTCGTGGATCTCTGGAATCTGGGTCAATCGCAACTCCCGTATAATTGGTTTGAAACCTTGCAGCCTCAACATCTACTCCGTTTGTTATAGGTCCTTCCGTTAAAGCATATAATGCTAGATCTGTTGCGTTTGTATTAACACCTACGTTTAAGATTTCATTAGATGAAATGGACGTTGTACTACCCGATACGGCTCTTATTCCCATATTAGAGGAAGAAGTTGCCTGTTTATCGGCGACGGCTAACATTCCATTTGCTCCATTAAATCCAGATCCCCAACCAATCATACCTCCTATTAAAAAGGCACCACCTGTGTAATCGGTAATACCAAAAATACCGTGGTTGTTTGCAGAAGTTCCGTACACTCCTAAACCAGTTCCTGTATCTTCTCCATAAACGGCAACTCCGGTTCCCGATGTTTCGGCATAGATTCCAAAAGGTTGCGCTGCGTTGCTTACTCTCATGGCGGCATTGGTATAAGGTAATGCGGCTACTCCAAGAGTTCCGGCAGCATCTACGTACATTCTATTCGTGTCATTTGTTCGAACGACCAACGACGTAGCATCTGTAGTGCCTAGAAAGTTAGTGCCAGCATTCGTTCCTGCATTTCCTTCTAAAGACCAGTCACGACCTCCGGTTCCTCCCATCGCAATCCATTCGGTTCCGCTCCAGTAGTAAAATCCTGGGATTACCTCTGTACTACCACTACTAGCGCTAGAAGTATTATAAATTAAAAGTCCTTCTGCAGGTGCAGTTACGGGTGCAGCAACATTTGTTGCTGTTAGTGCCACTCTGTTTACCAAAAGTCCTTTATTTATATCTGCCATGTCCAATTGAGAGCTAGGGTCTGGTGAATTAGTTCCCAATCCAACATTATCTTCTTCTCCACTAACAAAGAAGGAATTGGCATTGTTGTCGGTTTCAACACGCAAATTCATATCGTCCCCTACAGGATTGAAAGTCCACTCTAAATCTGAACCTCCTCCCACGTTTGCATTTGCGTTAAAAAAATCATAGCCATTAATAGACATGTTCATCTGACTTGTACCTGGTCGCCAGAGTCCCATTGTCTGGTCGGCATCCCAAGAGTAAAATGGACGTAATCTCGTTCCATTGGCCATGGCATGTACTTGATTGTTATTAGCTACCCTAAATCGTTGAACATTGTTGGTTCGAAAAGTAAGAGCTTCCCCATCTAAGGTACCAACGAAATTGGTCGATGCATCGGTTCCTAAATTTCCCAACAAGTCCCATTTTTCGCCAGCTCCCTGCATACTTTGCCATTGTATACCATCCCACCAATAATAGCCTGGTGTTACTGCTGTATTTCCCGATCCTGCTGTTGCAGTATTGTATACTAATAGACTTGTTGCTGGTGCAGGGCTAATAGGTGCGCTTACCATTGTTGAAGTTAATGCTACATTTGGGATTAATATCCCTTTATCGCCGTTGCCATCTTCTATTTGAAGCAAGGCGGAAGTGTCAGGTGAAGTAGTGCCAATTCCTACTTGTGATAATACAGAACCACCAATTAAAACCATGGCGGCGGTGGTAATGTAAATTTTAAGGAGTAGTTTTTTAGTCATAAGCATTAATTTGAGGGGTATTTCCTACAATAATATGTATAATTTACGCTGAAATGCAAAATTAATCGATGAAATACTTATAATTTTAACACTTTAACTACAATATTAGCATTTGCCGTTTTTAGTTTTTTGAGTGTTGGGAGGTAAATTTTGAAAGAATTAGTAGCTTGAAAATGAATTAATTGCGTTTTTGGTAAAATCAACTTCTAAAAGCAACTGCTTTTTGCGAATTCTTCAAAAAACACTGTTCTTCATATAAATGCTACTTTTGAATAAAAACCAAGGTGTTATTTTCTAATAAAAAAGTTCGTATTCAGTCAATTATGTCTTCTCAATTCTTTTTAGAGAATCATGTTTTAGATATACTTCGAGAAGATGAACTCCATATGATGGTTTCGGGTAATAAGTATAGAAAGTTAAAGTACAATTGTCATGAGGCATTGAGAACGGAGAATAAATGCTTACTTACTTTTGGCGGCGCACACTCTAATCATATTGCGGCTACGGCTGCTGCCGCTAAAGAAATGGGATTGACTTCTGTTGGAGTAATACGAGGAGAGGAACTTGTCGATAAAATTTCAGAAAATCCAACACTATCGTATGCCAAGGCTTGTGGAATGCAATTACATTTCGTGACGCGAGATGCTTATCGTCAAAAAGATTCTCAGCTATTTCTTAACGAACTAATTCAACACTTTGGTGATTGTTATATCCTTCCAGAAGGAGGGAGTAATGCCCTAGCTGTAAAAGGATGTGCCGAAATGCACGAGCAAATACCTTTAGATTATACCTATATATGTACACCTGTTGGAACCGGTGGAACGCTAGCTGGTTTAGTAGAAGGTTCTTCAGAAAATCAAATGATTTTGGGGTTTTCGGCATTGAAGGGCACATTTCAGGCGTCAGAAGTACAGAAATTTACGTCCAAAATGAACTACACATTACTAGATGAGTATTGTTTTGGTGGTTATGCTAAAATAGATGCGACTTTAGTTCGTTTTATAAATGAATTTAAAACTCGGACTGGTATTTTGCTCGATCCTGTGTATACAGGCAAAATGATTTTTGGAATTTTAGAATTAATTAAAAAAGGATATTTCCCCGAAAATAGCCGTATTTTAGCGGTGCACACTGGAGGCCTTCAGGGCATTCAGGGGATGAATAAACGATTAAAAAAGAAGAACCTGCCTCAAATAGATACAACCCTATGATACGCCGAATTTCATTTTTAATGCTCACTTTAGTACTACTTGTTGGGTGTAAATCTAAAAAACGAGCCGTTGCCGCTAAAAAAGATGGACGCGAAGTCGTTATCGAAACTACTAAACCCAAAGAGACCAATCAAAACACCGAAATTAAAACACCACCTAAAAATGCTACGTACAAAGAAGTGGTAAATACTTACATTGATAATTACAGCACTATCGCCGTGCAAGAAATGCTTCAATATGGAATTCCGGCAAGTATTACTTTGGCACAAGGAATTTTAGAAAGTGGCGCGGGAAGAGGAGAACTTACAAGTAAGGCGAATAATCATTTTGGTATTAAATGTCATAGAGGTTGGACAGGCGAGCGCGTTTATCATGACGATGATGAGAAAGGTGAATGTTTTAGAAAATATAAAGACCCTAAATATTCTTTTCGAGATCATTCGTTGTTCCTTAGTGAACGTACAAGATACCAGGGCTTGTTTAAATTAAAAAAAGACGATTATAAAGGTTGGGCAAGAGGACTCAAAAAGGCTGGCTATGCAACCGATCCAAAATACCCTAATAAGCTCATTAGTATTATAGAAAGATATGACTTGACCCAGTACGATGAAAAAATTTTAGGAGGTGGATCAAGTCCTGTTAATTTAGATGATACCAAAATTACTACCTACACGGTTATAAAAGGCGACACTTTATATAGTATTGCTCGACGATACAATCTTACTGTAGATACATTAAAAGAATATAACGGACTTCAGGATACTACAATTTCTGTGGGACAAACCTTATATTTGCATCCTGTAAAAAACTAACATTTTTAGCATGTTGTACCAAAGAAGTAGTGCTCTCTTTAGGGAGGCACAACAGGTGATTCCTGGCGGGGTAAATTCACCTGTGCGAGCCTTCAAAGCTGTTGGAGGCGATCCCATATTTATTTCTAAAGCCAAAGGCGCTTACTTATATGATGTAGATGGAAATACCCTAATTGACTATATCAATTCTTGGGGGCCTATGATTCTAGGTCATGCATATCAACCCGTAGTAGATGCAGTTGTAGAAAAGGCTCAAAAAGGAACATCTTTTGGAATGCCTACAGAAATCGAAACCAAAATCGCCCAATTAGCGGTTAGTATGGTTCCCAATATCGATAAAATTCGATTTGTAAATAGTGGAACGGAAGCCTGTATGAGTGCTGTGCGTTTAGCTCGTGGATTTACAGGAAAAGATAAAATCATTAAATTCTCTGGATGCTACCATGGACATAGTGATTCGTTTTTAATTCAGGCAGGAAGTGGTGCTATTACCTTTGGCAGTCCAAATAGCCCAGGGGTCACCAAAGGAACCGCTAAGGATACCTTGTTGGCTAGATACAATGATTTAGAGCATGTCGCTTCAATTGTAGCTGAAAATAAAGATGAAATTGCCTGTATTATAATCGAACCAGTCGCTGGTAATATGGGTTGTATTCCTCCAGTAGAAGGGTTTTTAGAAGGACTCCGAACTATTTGTGATGCGAACAACATCTTATTGATTTTCGATGAAGTTATGACTGGTTTTCGATTAGCTAAAGGGGGAGTGCAAGAATTGCTTAATGTAAAGGCAGACATCGTTACGTTTGGAAAAGTAATAGGTGGTGGTTTGCCAGTTGGTGCTTTTGCTGCCCGTAATGAAATAATGAATCATTTGGCACCTATTGGACCTGTATATCAAGCAGGGACTCTAAGTGGTAATCCCTTGGCAATGGCAGCTGGTCTTGCTATGCTTACTGAATTAAATTCGGGAAGTAACGTATTTAATTCCTTAGCAGATAAAACGGCTTATTTACATAAAGGTCTGGCCAACTCGTTAGCTAATGTCTCTCATACAATTAATAGAATTGGTTCGATGATATCTGTACATTTTGGTGAAACTCCGGTAATAGATTTCGATTCGGCTGCTCATGCTGCACAGGGTGATACTTTTAAAAAGTTCTTTCACGGAATGTTGGCCGAAGGGATTTATATTGCTCCAAGTGCTTATGAAACATGGTTTTTATGTGATGCCCTTACCTATGAAGACTTAGACAAAACAATCGCGGCAGCCAAAGTTGTGTCAAAAACATTGTAAAAAAAAAGACT
>Ga0316208_1003862_pt1 | contig 10369 bp, 7 predicted proteins | sample 3monopyrite_MG_FD_204944 | JGI IMG/M metagenome (GOLD analysis project Ga0316208, IMG submission 204944) | Microbial mat bacterial communities from mineral coupon in-situ incubated in ocean water Damariscotta River, Maine, United States -... | ecosystem: Environmental > Aquatic > Marine > Coastal...
CGGCAGCCATCTTTGACTGCTTGAAGAGAACCGACACGCCCTGATCGGGCGTCGGCTCGAGGTCGAACTTGGCAAGGTCGACGATCCTAAGCAGCCGCGGGTCGGAGGGCAGCGCGCGCATGCGCGCATCGGTCTCCGCGTTGAGCACTCGCGCGAGCATTCGACGCCCGTCCTCGTGTGTGGACCACCAGGAGCGAGCGTCACCGTCGACGGCGGCTGCCCGTGCAGCCGACGCAGCCTCGACGAGCCCCTGCACTTCACTCGGCGGAATGACGTCGCGGACCAGGATGAAACCGGCCTCATCCAGGAAATCAGCCATGCGTTGCGGATCGTCGTCCGGATGGAAGGATTGTGCGGGGTCCAGCTCGTTTCCGTCGGAACCGACGAGCGGTCTTGCGGGATCCCAGGGTGGAAGCGCCTCGTAGAGAACTCGTAGGGCTGTTTCCCACCCCGCGAAGTGGCCGGGCTCGCCGGATAGGATCTTTGCCCGCTGATTGATCAGCAATCCCATCGGTGTCTCGGTCGAATCCCACAACCCGTTCCAGTCCTTTTCGCTCAGCTCGACGACGGTCGCCGCATCGGAGTGTGGCGAGAGCGCGATGGATCCTTCTCGTTCTGCATAACACCATTCGCGTCCGTCGGAGAGACGAATCGAGAGGGGCGGGAGGCCGTGAGTCTGGGATGCTGCAAGCGCTCCCCATTTGGACCCGATCCGCTCCGGAAGAATGTGTTCGTGGGCTAAGTCGAAGTTCGATTGCATGTGGAGTCTCCCGTATCTCACCGGCTGAACTCGCCCGGGGTCGAACGAGTCGGCTGGCGAACCTTGACCAGCGCGATGAACCCCATCCTTGCAAACGAGACACAGTGGTGCAATAGTGGAGCGGCGCGATGGTCGAGAAGGAACTCCTCATGATGGGTACGAGCGTTCGCGAGCGAAAACACGAGACGGATAGGGCGCCCGGCAAGGTTCGGCCGGGGGGGCGAACTGAGCGATGCCGCAGGGCCGTGGCGGAAGCCGCACTCTCGCTTCTTCGGCGCGGCAATACGGCGCTATCCCCGGCGCTCGTTGCCGAAGAAGCGGGTGTTGCGAGAAGCACCGTCTATCGTCGCTGGCCGACACGCGGCGACTTGCTGCGTGAGGCTCAGACTCTCCACACAAGCCGCCTGCGAGCCCCGGACACGGGTGACTTGCATCAAGATGTCCGCGGACTCGCACTCCGGCTGGCAAGGTTCTTTTCGGATCCGACCGAGATCGCGATGAACGTGGCGATGGCGACGCACACGGACCCGGACTTCAATGATTGGCAGGTCGAGGCTTGGCAGCAGACCACACTCGTGCTTTCCAGTCCATTTCACCGTGCGATCGAGCGCGGGGATCTCTCAGCTGAAGCGGACGTCGCGTCGCTCGTCGAGATGCTCGTGAGTCCGATGGTCGTTCAGACTGTCTTGACGAAAAGGCGCGTCACTCGCCGGGATGCTCTTCGTCTCGCTGAGCAGGTAATGCGTATTGCGTCGTGATGGGGCAGGGCGTTTAAGGGGCGATCTGTTCCGCCGATCGATCTCCTCCTCGTTGGGCGGAAGTTAGGCGCGGTTTACGCGCTCGATCCGAACGCCCGACGCAAAACCGTCTGGAGTCGCAAACTCGCACACGGCGGCGATATGGGCGGCCAATCGGCGAAGAGTGACGGGAACCGCGTTGCTCCTCGGCCAGCGAATCCCGGATTCACGCCCCGGCCAACCTTCGATCCATTCCGAGCCGCGCCGAAGGGACGGTTCGGGGTCGGAATGCTCCATAATCGACAGCAAGTGAGATGTCGTTGTCCAACTGGAGAATTTCGGTTATACAACTGCAGAATAGTGAACGAGAACCTTTTCGAGGTGCACCGAAATGGCGAGACTCCTGCGATCTCAGGTCAAGGATCGCATTTTTACCTACTTGAAAAAGGGCAGCGCAGGGGCGACTGGCCGTCGAGTCGAACGAGCGCGTCACAAGCTCGGAACGTTTGTGTGTGTACTTCTTATGTCAGGCTGCAGTGTTTCCAACCTTAGCTGCGCGAACATAAGAATGGGCGTGGCGGGCGGGGCATGGCCTGCAGTCGAAGCCGTGATGCTCTTTGACGATTTCGTTGGGGTTACCGACGATGGTGAAGTCGATTCAGGCCTCTTTGGCATCGAGTCCACTGGCGTAGACAACGCGCCCCTTGTGCTCGCGGCCAAGCAATTTATCGCGTCTCTCGACGAGTCCCAGAAGGACCGATTGCTCCATCCCGTGGACGATAAGGAATGGCGCCGCTGGGCCAACTTTCATGTCGCGAAGCGTGCCGGCATTGGGTACCTCGAGATGAGCGACGACCAGGCGGAAGCTGCGAATTCTCTGATACGCGCGAGTCTCTCGGCGAAGGGCTATGCAACCGCGATCGATGTTATGCGATTGAATGGCTACCTGGCCGAAGTGCTCGACGGTAACTACGTCGAGTTCGGAGAAAAGAGGTACTGGCTCACGATCATGGGCGATCCGTCGACGAGCGAGCCGTGGGGTTGGCAGCTGGACGGACATCATCTCGTCATCAATTTTTTCGTGCTCGGAGATCAAGTAGTGATGACGCCTACTTTCATGGGCTCGGAGCCGATACGGGCGGTCAGTGGGCCATATGCAGGCATTGAAGCGTTCTCTGAAGAGACCAACGCGGGTTTGGCGTTCGTGAACTCTCTTAGTTCGGAACAGCGAGCGAAGGCGATTTCGGAAGAAAAGAAAGAAGGCAATCTCAATCGCGCCGAACTCTTCAAAGACAATGTGGTCGTTCCGATCGAGGGGCTCTCGTTTGCGAGTCTTTCCCCATCTCAGGATGTACTCGCCCGACAACTCGTTGATGCCTACGTGGGTCGAATTCGAGAGGGGCACGCAGCCGTTCGGATGAATGAAGTTCTAGAGCACTGGGATCAGACCTACTTCGTCTGGGTCGGTGAAACGGGCGAGGACAGCGTCTTCTACTATCGGGTACAAAGTCCCGTGATCATGATTGAGTTCGACCACCAAACGCCCTTTGCATTGGACAGGCCGGATGTCCCCGACCGAGAGCATGTACATACCGTCGTCAGGACCCCAAATGGAAACGACTACGGGAAAGACTTACTTCGGCAGCACCTAGAGGAACATCCGCATCCTCACGCGCACTAGACGCTAGGGGCCATGCGTGCGGTCCTCTGCGCTTCCGGGGAAAAAGAGGGCCTCGATTGCATCCGCGTGCTGGTCGGCGATCTCTAGTGTTGTGGGGTCGATGCCGAATACGCGTCTACATTCCTGTGCCTGATGAAAGATCATGACCGACGCGCCCATGAAGGAATAAACGAAGGACATCGGTTCGATATTCTCTGGCGTCATGCCAAGTCTCTTGCAGCGATCAAGTATGACTTCAATAAGTGCGTACTGACGCTTGACGTGCTGGTCGACGATCCAGCGCATGCGAGGCCCGCGTCGCTTTCCCTCGTTCGTCATCAGGCGTACGAAGTCAGGATTGCTGGCAACGTACCGAATGTACTCGCGAGCCATATGCCTAATTCGCGCGCGCTCGTCGGGCATGAGTTCGGGCGCTGGCTCTGCGACTGCTTCCTCTAGTCCGCGGAAAGCCTGCTCGACTGCGGCCTGCCAGAGTTTTTCCTTCGTTCCGAAGTGGTATCGGACGAGGCCATGGTCGACGCCTGCCGCATTGGCAATGTTTCGAGTGCTCGCACCGTCAAACCCATGTTCACTAAAGACGGAGAGGGCGGCGCGAAGGATCGTTCTAGCGGTGTCTTCGGTACGAGGGCTGCGTGTTCTGGGCATCGTGGTCTCCGCCAACGATAGTCGGCGTCAGAATGGTCCGAGTGGAGAGAGCGAGTTGTTCACGTGCAGCGAACGGGGTTCGACTTGCGGACCAGGGGCTGAAGTCGAAGTCTGGAACCGGATAGTACCGGATCGCCGTATTCGCTCTGTAGTATTCGAGGAGATTTTCGCGTGAGCCAGATGATGCTTGAATGCGTAGCCCGCGGCGGCTTGGATTGCTTTTGCGGGAATGCTGAGGCCGAGTCTTGATGTGCTCTTTTGCTACAGCCGGGCGTATCGCTGACGGCGGGTGCCGGTGGCACAAGCGATCCGCAGTTTGTCGGCGACACTTGGCTTTGGTTGCTCTTTGAAGGCAGGACCGCGTCGACACCCGAGACACCCTACCCCCGGTGGGACCTCTCGCCAATGGCTTGGGCTGGGGCGCGACTACCTCCTTTTTACGCGAACGGGCAGGTTGGTGTAGCCACTCACGAAGGTGGAGAATGTGCGCTCGGGCTCAGCTTGAACGATGACGCGTTCGAAGCGCGTAAGTATCTCCTCCCAGAGCACCCGGAGCTGGAGTTCTGCGAGTCGGCTGCCCATGCAGAAGTGGATCCCCCAGCCGAACGAGAGGTGACGGCCGGCATTAGGCCGCTCGATGTCCACAGCATGGCCGTCTTGGAACATGGCCTCGTCTCGATTTCCAGAGGCGTACCAAAGGAGCAACTGGTCATCCTTCCGGATTCGCTTGCCGGCGAGTTCGCAGTCCCGCGTGGCCGTTCTGCGCATGTACGACAAGGGAGTCTGCCAACGGATGATCTCAGAAACCATATTCGGGATCAGGTGGGGCGCTGCAATGAGTTTGTCGTACTGGCTTTCGAACCGGTTGAGCGCGTAGACACTTCCTGACATGGTGTTTCGAGTGGTGTCGTTGCCCCCAATGATGAGAAGCAACAGATTTCCGAGGTGCTCCACAGGCGCCATGTCCCGCGTTGCGCCTCCGTGGACGAGCATCGAAACCAGGTCGTCGCCTGGGTCGGATTTTCGTTCGGCCCACAGCCGGGTGAAGTACTCGACGCACTCTCCGAGTTCGCGCTGGCGCTGTTCGTGCGATTCGACGATGCCGCCGGGCTCGGGGACGGCGAAGACGATGTCCGACCACCGTGTCAGCAGGCGCCGATCTTCGAGTGGGAAGTCAAACAGTGTGGCAAGCATGATGGTCGTAAGTTCGACAGAGACAGCGTCGACCCAGTCGAACGTTTCAGTATCGGGCAGCATCTCGAGGACGCGAATCGTGCGCTCCCGAATCAGGGGTTCAAGCTTCGAGAGGTGCCTGGGGGCGAGAGCGGGTTGCACCGTTCGGCGCTGAGCGTCGTGGAGGGGTGGGTCCTTGGCAATGAACGAGTTGCGTTGTTGGTTCATTCCATAGGTCTCTTCCGGCGTTATGCGATGTCCGAGCGTGATGCCACCGGCAGAAGAGAACGTCTCCCAGTCGCTACTGACGGTCTTGATATCTTCGTACCTTGTGACGGACCAGTAACGACCGGCGGTCTCGAGCTCGTTGAGGTGAACCGGATCTTCACGACGGAGCCGATCGAAACATTGATGAACGCGTGCTTGCTGGAATAGGTGAGGGTTCATCGGGTTTACGCCTTCGATCGGGAGGGTGTCGATCGGTGGGATATGAGCGGCGGCCTCGGCCTGTTCCTGCTCGGGGGTTCGAAATCCCTCGGGAACTGTGTCTAGTGTCGCTTGTTCGCTCATTTTTTTCGGCCTTCGTTCGGATCGTGTGCGGCGGACAACGGCGTCTCCGATGTCGTCAGCTGTTTCGACCGGCGCGCTCGGTACGTCTGATGGTCTCTGGGCAAGACAATAGTTGTCCAATCGCAGAAAACAAGTTGTACGAGTGCAGAATGTCGATCGACGAAATCCCGAGCGCGACACCTCGGATCTTCGAGGCAGGCGAGCTCGCGATTCGGATGCGGGATGCGGGATGCGGCTGTGCATCAGCGGGGTTACTGCCCCTTTCCCATCCTGCGTTTCCAAGCGAGCAGCGAGAGCGAATAGCTCAAACATGGGGGACCAGAGAATGTTCAGAATGTCCAGAGCGATCGTCGCTGATGTGCGAAGAATCGACATAGCGACGGCACTGCGTCGAATCGTCGTACTGCTCGTTATCTCCTCATCATCCGTGGTAGGCGCCGAGGAAGTCGATTCGATCGTCGCACGAGCCGACCAGCTGTTCGCCGAACGGCGCGATATTGGTCAAGTGCGTGGGCTCGCGAAGTCGGAGCCCATCGGTGAAATCGTGATGCTCTATGAACAAGCCGCGGCGGCTCGGCCTGACGATCTTGCGATTGCGCTCAAACTCCTAATCGCACTGGAGTACAAGGCGATTCATGCTCTACCAAAAGGGAGGGCGGGTGCGCTCGCCCGACGTCCCGTCGTGAATCGGGGGATCGCCGTTTGCGAGGACGCGCTCGATCGCACAGCGACTCGATTCGGCGACCGCGAAGAACTCTACGGCGCCAGCGTTGCAGAGATTCGAGCGAAAGGGGTGGATGTCCCGGTGCTCGCCGAGGTCTATTTCTGGTGTGCGAACCACTGGGTAGCCAGGTCGCTCGATCGCGGTATTCGCGCTGCCGTAGACGAGGGGACGGTTGGCACCGTCTATGAGCACACCAATCAGGTGTTGCGGCTAGACCCCTCTGTTCGCCAGGGCGGCGGCTATCGATTTCTCGCCCAGCTGCACATCGTTGTGCCAAGGGAGACTGGCAAGACGGATTGGGCTGATCCCGAGAAGGCCATCGACGCAATGGAGCAGGCCGAGGCAATCGCGCCGGGTGATCCGCACAATAAACTGTTTCTCGCTCAGGTGCTGATGAGAGCACGCCCGAACGAGAAAGAGAGAATCCGAAGCCTGCTGCTCGAAGCGTCAAATTTGGTCCCGCGTTCCGAACGCGTCTGTGAGGATTGGGATCTAAAGAATGGCGCGGACCGATACCTCGCGGCGATGAAGTGATCGTGCGCGCTCAACAACAGCGATTGCTCCTCTACGCGGCCCTCCTCGCGGCGCTCCTTGCCCCGCAAGTTCTCGCGAGCGAGTCCGAGGAAATACGAGATTTGCCTAACATCGTTGTCGTTCTCGCGGACGACATGGGTTGGCGTGATGTCTCGTATCATGGCAGCGAGATTCCAACCCCTTCGATCGACCGGATCGCGAAGGAGGGCATCGAACTCGCTCGGTTCTACGCGCAGCCCACATGCAGTCCCACACGCGCGGCTCTCATGACCGGAAAATCGCCGCAACGGCTCGGCATCGAGAGCCCTATCCACAAAGGGGCGATTGTCGGACTTCCGCTCGAGGAGACGACACTTGCGACGCTCCTAGCGAATCAGGGCTATCAGAGCCTGATGGTCGGGAAGTGGCATCTCGGACATCACACGCCCGAGCAGTCTCCGATGGCGCGTGGATTTGAGTATTTCTACGGCTTCCTCAATGGCGGAGTCGGTTATTGGGATCATGTGCATGGCGGCGGGTACGATTGGCAGCGGAACGGAGAGACCGTTCGGGAGGAAGGATATGCGACGCACCTACTCGTTGCGGACGCGATCCGGGTTTTGGCAGACCGGGATCGTGCTAAGCCGACCTTCCTATACGTAGCGTTTAGCTCCCCTCACTTGCCGAACGAAGCTCCGCCCGCGTCGATTGAGCAGTTCGCACATATCGAAAACGAAAATCGACGAGTCCATGCGGCGATGGTGTCCGAGTTGGATATCGCGATCGGGAGGCTTCTTGAGGCCCTTCGCGCTGAAGGGATGGAAGACAACACGATTGTTCTCTTCGCGAGCGACAATGGCGGATTGAACCCGGGCGTATACGCGGGATCGGCAGCAGGCTCGATGGCCAACTTTCTGAGTGAATGGTTTGACCGGCCGTTTTTCCCGCCTGGCCTCGAGTTTCTCGCGGCGAACGCACTGGACGGAGGGAGCGACAACTCCCCACTGCCCGTCGGAAAGGGCTCGGTAGCCGAAGGGGGGACGCGGGTACCGGCTGCGATTTGGTGGCCCGGCCATCTCGAGCGCGGCGTACACGAAGGCTTCATATCTGCATCGGACGTCCTTCCGACCCTCCTTGAGGCGATTGGTGCGAAGGAACAGATTCCACCGGATCTTAACGGCCGAAGCCAGTGGGCCTCGCTAACCGGTGACGGCGCGAGCTCTGAAACGCCAGACTACGTCGTAACAGGAATGTTCAATGAGATCGCGATCTATCGCCCTCCGTGGAAGTTGGTCGACGACGGCGAGGTTTCCCTTTTCCACATCTATGACGACCCGTACGAACAGACAGATGTGTCGGCGCAGCATCCGACTCTTCTGAGCGAACTCCAGGAGACACTCCAGGGCTGGCCCCGACCGAAGGTAGGCGGGATCAATTTCCTTAACGTCCTTCTTGACCCCGATTCATTCGGAGGGGAAGAGGATCGGCGGCCTTGGGCGGACGCAGCTAAGGCGAACGGGGCGCTGTGACCTGAAGTTTGCCGCCGACAGCACTGTCATGCTGACCGACATCCCGGTCGTATGGGGCTGGCGGGCGAAGAAGAGTTGGTCGAGTGCGTATTCGTTGACGCAGTCCTTGCAGTCGAAGAGACCGCCGCATCCACTTCCGCGACGTCGCTGGGATCTCAACTCTGAGCTCCGACGCATTGCCAAGAGGACTGTCGGACCGATCGAAAATAGGAGCCCCACAACAAGAGCGACGGTTCAGAGACGAGTTTGGATGACTCTCTCCACCCAGGGAATCCGAGCTCGGCTCAAGCGAGCGCCGCTGTCGCTCCCTAATATCGTGATTGGGGCTGGTTTTTGACCGCGATCGACAGCCCCTTCACTGTTTCCACGCGCAGGGGTAGGTCCGCCTTAACCCGAAACCGAACTGCCGCGTGATGAGCAGCGATCTCGATCTCGTCTGGCAGGGAGCAGGTTTCCCGCGAAGACCAACACGGCGAGACCAACAAAAAGTCCCACATTTAACATCGGCTCGGGAACCGACACGATTTCGATGATCTCGGATCGATTGAGCGGGACAGCATCCCCCTCGCGCCACTCGTATTCCGCAGCGTATGCGCCTTGGATCACTCTCTGCTCGGGCATTGGCACGTTTGAAGCCCCGAGCAGCACTTCATCACCGTCCAGATCCCGCAGATAGAATGCGCCGGAGTTCATGGCATCCACCGGAAACGCACTGCCATCCAGTGTCACTGTGGGTGCGATGAGGCTCGTCTGAATATTGACCGTCTCCGTCGTCGCCGCGACCACGCTGAGTCCCTTCTCCACCACGCGATGCGGATTGACCGGCGTCATCCCACCTTGGGTCTGACGTCGGCTGTACACGACGTCGTACTCGCCTTGCACCACGCGAACGACGAAGGGGCCCTCATACGAAAGGCCTAATTCAGTTTCGGAATCCGTTTCTCGATCGAGCAGGAGAATCGAGCCGTTATCGAGTCCAGAGAACGGAAAAGGATCGCCGTCGAGCAGAACACTGAGATCGAGGGTTGTCGTCGGCACGTCAAACGTCATCGGCGCACTCGCGTCGACGACGATTCCCGTTTCGAATCGAGTCACTTGATTGAAGGGGATCCCGACGTTGGGCTGCCGGACCTCATAGTAGGCGTCGTAGCTCCCCTCGACTAGAACCACCGAATCGGGGACCTGATGCGTGTTCCCCAGGTCCAACCGATCGCCGTCGCCCATATCGAGTAGGATCCGGCCATAGGCCAGTCCGCTCACCGGGAAGCTGACGCCGTCAATCAAGAACATGGGTTGCACGGTATGCGCGGTCACGCTGATCTCAACTCCGCTCGAGCCGGTCGGAAAAATCGTCAGCGCTTCATCGACAATCGCCCAGGGGTTCTTCGGAGTGAACTGATTCGACTGACGGTTGCAATAGATGGCTCGGTAGGTCCCGGGAATCAGCCGCACAAAATCTGGACCGTCTGTCCGCCCGGTTTCGATCGAGTCGCCGCTATCCGGAACCTCGAGTGTGATCCGTCCGTAGTCGAGCCCACTCGCCGGAAAGGGAACGCCATTCAAGGTGTAAGTGAAGACGCGACCGACCGAGGGGACGTCGACGGCAAGGACGACATCGCTCATGATCGAAACGTTCTCCATCACTCGCGCATGCGTGTTGGCCGGGATGGACCCTCCCGAGCGATAGACGTAAATCACATCGTAATTTCCCGGAACAATGAAAAACTGATGCGACAATTCCAGACTCGTCCCGATATAGAACTCGCGACCCGTCTCGACGTTCCTCATGTAGAACTCGGCGAGCTCGCTCGCCGCCCCCGGAAAACTGAACCCGTTCAACGTGAATGAAATCTGCACTTGCACGGCGGGAACATCGAAGTCGAGAGTTTGATCCGCATCGAGCTCAACCGAATTGCCGAAGGGCTTGCCGTTTGCTCTCGGCGCCGTCGCCGGTTCAAAGAACGAGCTGAACAGCGGCTGATAGCTCCCGGCGATCAAGCGGCTAGGTCCATAAGGGCCAGACCAGCTCTGGCCTAG
>Ga0316208_1003865_pt1 | contig 10355 bp, 13 predicted proteins | sample 3monopyrite_MG_FD_204944 | JGI IMG/M metagenome (GOLD analysis project Ga0316208, IMG submission 204944) | Microbial mat bacterial communities from mineral coupon in-situ incubated in ocean water Damariscotta River, Maine, United States -... | ecosystem: Environmental > Aquatic > Marine >...
GCCTGTCACACTGAACGCGAAGCGGCCGCGTCAATCAACGCAGATTTCAATCAACGCGGCAGCGTTCGCCATCAAAATACGTCTGAACTTCGTCGGCAACCGATCGGGAGGCTCCAAACCTCATGTTTCCAATCATTCAGATGCTCGCAGACCTGGTCGGGGTGGCCATCGTCGTCGCCATTGTCAGCGGTGCGATCCTGTTTGCGGTCGGGTTCGGATTCGGCACCGTTGACGTTCAGAACGCGAAACTGAACTGTTACCACTGCGGACGGGAAACCAGAGTCGGTCGCAAAACCTGCGAGTCGTGCGGGCAAGAGCTGCAGTAATTCGAACAGCCGAGCTCAACGAAACGTGATCAGGAAAGAAGGAACCGGAAGATGGGAGTTAGCGTGATTGGCATCGGAGTTCTCCTGATCGGGGCGTTGCTCGTTGGCGCGGTCGTCGTTTCCATCATCGCCCGTCTGTTCAAAAAAGGCGGAGATGGATCGACAACTCCCGTCGCTCGCGGAGTCACTCTCAACTGTCCACATTGCGGCAATCAGACAGAAGCCGCCAGACCCCAATGCCAGCATTGCTCGAAGGACTTGTAGGAAACACTCGGCTGGGACTCACGAAATCACACCAAGTTCGTGGCCAGTCTGCTCGAAGCAGTCAGCTGCGAAACGCAAATCCTCGCCCGAATGAACGGCGGACATCTGGGTCCGAATGCGAGCTTTCCCGACAGGCACAACGGGATATGAAAAGCCGACAACATAAACGCCCTTTTCAAGCATCGACTCTGCAAACTTCGTCGCCACCTCAGCATCCCCCAGCATCACCGGGATAATCGGGTGCTCCCCTTCGAGAACGTCGAAGCCACGCCACGTGAGTTCCTTCCGCATGAATTCCGTGTTCGTTCGCAGCTGCTCGCGAAGTTCTGGCGACTGCGTCACGAGTTCCAGTGCCTTGATCGTTCCCTGCACAATCGGCGGCGCCAGCGAATTTGAAAACAGGTAAGGCCGCGACCGTTGCCGGAGGTAGTCGACGATCTCCTGCCGTCCGCTGGTGTAACCTCCGCTGGCCCCTCCCAGTGCCTTGCCCATCGTGCCGGTCAGAATGTCGACGCGGTCGCTGACTCCGCAGTGCTCGGGTGTCCCGCGTCCGTTCTCGCCGATAAATCCAACGGCGTGAGAATCGTCGACCATCACCAGCGCGTCGTACTTGTCGGCGAGTTCGCAAATCCCGGCCAGGTCCGCGATGTAACCATCCATCGAGAACACACCGTCGGTGGCGATCAGCCGAAACCGTGCCGACTCGGCTTCCTGCAACTTTGCTTCCAGATCGGCGAGATCATTGTTCCTGTACCGAAACCGCTGAGCCTTACAAAGTCGCACGCCGTCGATAATGCTCGCGTGATTCAGCTCGTCGGAAATGATCGCGTCTTCCGATCCGAGCAGCGTTTCAAACAGCCCGCCGTTTGCATCGAAACATGACGAATAAAGAATCGTGTCGTCAGTCCCCAGGAAGTCGCTCAGCCGGGCTTCCAGCTGACGGTGAATCTTCTGCGTGCCGCAAATAAACCGAACCGACGCCAACCCGTAGCCCCATCGATCGAGGCCCTTGTGGGCGGCTTCGAGAATCTCCGGATGACCAGCCAGTCCGAGGTAGTTATTCGAGCACAGATTCAGCAGCCCTTGCGCCCGGCCAAGTTGCACGTGTGCATCCTGCGGAGACTCAATCAGACGCTCCGACTTCCAAAGTCCCTGCGAACGGATTTCGTCCAACTGCCTGGCAAGATGCTCGCGAAAACCGCCATACATGACTCAGCCCTTCGAATTCATTTTCGTCGCCAGTGACAAACGCACGGCGATCATTGGTCGGTCCAGTTAAGGATGACTTTTCCAGAGTCACCGCTGAGCATCGCGTCAAACCCCTGTTGAAACTCGGTGTAATGAAATCGGTGAGTGATGACAGGGCTGATGTCCAGGCCGCTCTGCAGCATGACCGTCATTTTGTACCAGGTTTCGTACATTTCGCGACCGTAGATCCCCTTGATCGTCAGCATGTTAAACACGACCGTGTTCCAGTCGATCGCCATCTCGCCTTCGGGAATTCCCAGCATGGCGACTTTCCCACCGTGGCACATGTTTTCAAGCATTCCCTGGAAGGCTGACGGGTTGCCAGACATCTCCAGTCCGACATCGAAGCCTTCCACCATGCCGAGCTCTTTCTGAACATCGGCCAGCGTTTCGTTTCTCACATCAACTGCCCGCGTAATGCCCAGCTTTTTCGCGAGTTCCAGTCGCCAGGGATTCACATCGGTGATAACAACGTACCGTGCACCAGCGTGTCGAACGACGGCCGCCGCCATCAGCCCAATCGGCCCCGCCCCTGTGATCAGCACATCTTCGCCCAACACGGGAAACGACAGGGCCGTGTGAACAGCATTACCGAACGGATCAAAAATCGACGCGATGTCCCAGTCGATCCCGTCGTGATGATGCCAGACGTTCGTCATCGGGAGGGAAATGTATTCTGCAAACGCGCCTTCACGATTGACGCCGACCCCGACGGTGTGAGCACACAAGTGCCGGCGGCCGGCCAGGCAATTGCGGCACAGCCCGCAAACGACGTGCCCTTCCCCGCTGACAATCTCGCCGGCGTGGAAGTCCGTGACGTTCGAGCCAACGTCGACAACCTCGCCGATAAACTCATGCCCAACGGTCATAGGAACAGGGATCGTCTTCTGAGCCCAGGCATCCCACTTATAAATGTGGACGTCGGTGCCGCAGATGCCCGTCCGATGAACTTTGATTAAGACATCGTTGATTCCGAACTCCGGCTCGGGAACATCGTCCAGCCAAAGCCCCTCCGCCGCCTCTTTCTTCACAAGCGCTTTCACAGTGAACTCTCCAGAATCATCCTGACACGAAACAAGATCACACCAGGCTCTGTCCCATCATTGTGAGTCGACGGCGCTAGCCCAATGGCCCAAAAGTTGTGGTTCTGTGAGCCGACGGCGCTAGCCGCGGGCCAATTGTTCCTCGACGATTCCCGACATTCGGCCCGACGCTATCGCGTTCGGCTCACAATTAAACAGGCCGTCTTCCTGGAAATCAGAAGACGGCCCTCAATCATCAGCACGTTCACGAGGCATCGCCCGACGCTTACTTTGCCTCTGTTTTCTTCGTGCGTTTCTTTGGTCCTGCTTTGGCCAGTTCAGCTTCAATCGCTTTTACGACTTCTTCAGAATTCGGCTCGACGCCCGTTCCGAATCGAGCAACCGGCTTGCCTCGGCGAGAGATCAGAATCTTCTCAAAGTTCCAACCGATCGGCCCGGTCTTCTTCAGGCCGCTTTCCTTAGACGTCAGATACTTGAACAGTGGCGCTGCCTTCTCTCCATTGACGTCGACCTTGCCGAACATGTCGAACTCGACGCCGTAATTCTTCTTGCAGAACGAAGCGATTTCGGATGCCGACCCCGGTTCCTGGCTACCGAACTGATTGCAAGGAAACCCGACGACGGCAAGTCCCTTCTCCGCGTACTTCTTATGAAGTCCCTGCAGCGGTTCGTACTGAGGAGTCGCACCGCACTCGCTGGCCGTATTCACAACCAGCAACACCTTGCCACGGAAGTGTGAAAGTTTCGTTTCCTTGCCGGTCAGCGACTTCATCGTCTGACCATAGACAGGGTGTTTTGCTTTCTTCTCAGCGCTGGCAGTTTTTTTCTCATCTGCGTTTTTGCCGTCTTCAGCGGTCGCGAACGACGACGCGGAAACGGCGAGCAGAGTCACACACAAAGTCAGTTTGACGATTCGAAGCATGGCGGGTCCTCAGTTTCAAACCGAACGCCGTCGCAAAGGCGGGTCCGCCTCTCATCGAGCAAACGATGATTCGAGTCAATCAAGGCGACAGCCGACAACGTTCCGGTCGGGAGTAACGTGGACCGGAAGTATCGTCGTCAGCCGGACGTCGAGCAACGCACCAGCCAATGTGTCGGGCTGATCGTGTCGGAGCGACCGCTGGCAGTCCTTTCCTGCCGAGGTGCCGGCATCACACAATCGCCGGCTCGACCAATCGCGAGGGCTCAGGCTCAGCTGCGCCATTTGAATCTGCACCTCGCACCGGCGACGGCGCGGTCGAAGAGTTCAGAAATCGTTGCTCAACACCGCGATGGAACATCTTGCCGATCACCACCGAAACGATCAGGCAAGCTGGAATCGTCACCAGCAACGTGTCGAGTCGCGAAGTGAATCCCAGCAGATACAACGCGTGCGAGAGTCCTTTGACGAGCGGTGCGTGGACAAGGTAAATGCTGTAGCAGGCCAGGCCGCAACTCGTGAACGGAGCCACCAGACGAGATTTCGCAATCGTCGCGTCAAACCGGTACAGCCCCAACAGAACGATCGCAAACAGGAACGCAACCACGTTGGACTCGTGCAGGTTGTGATCCAGCTCCCAGAACGACGACATCTGAAACAGCTGATGCACAATCGCCGCGAGCAGTAAACCGACGAGAAGCCCGGCATCCTTGCGGTTTCCGTGAATCAGAACCTGGTAGACACCAACTCCGGCCGCAAACTGCAGCCACAATCCGTCAAAGAAGAACCCGTGCAGCGAGGGGTGACGTGGAACAAGCACGGTCAGCCCAGCCACGACCGCCGTGATACCAGCGATCGACCGATAGAAATGTTTCGGAGCAATGAACAGACACAAACCAGCGACAGCATAAAACTGCTCCTCGTAGCAAAGCGTCCACAGATGCCCAAACAGCAGACCGCGATCGTCGCCGATCACGTGGTAACGCCAGGATTCAGTGAGCGTCAGGCTGCCGAACCATTGCCAACTGGAAAACCACCACGGCGCCCAGAAGCCCTGAACCTCATCGTTCATCAGCAAGGGGGCGAAAACTCCGACGAAAGCCATCAGCGGCATGGCAACGGCCAGGAACACCCAAAGGGTCGGGAAGATGCGTCGGAAGCGTCGTAGGAAGTAGGTCTTGACCGAACTGGCACGCTGCCGATGACGGTCGACCGAGGCGGAGATGCAATACCCGGAAATCACGAAGAACAGCGGCACGCCATACCAGAACCGCGTCGTCAGAAAGAGGAGATAGTCGGATACGGAAGTCGTCGCACCGGTTCGAACGGCCTCAACCAGCTCCGGAGTCGCGGCGTAGATGTTCGAGTGAAATATCACCACGACCAGACAGGCCAGCCCGCGCCAGGCGTCGAGCGAGAAGTAGCGAGGATTGCGGTTTTCGGTCATTCGAATTCTCAGAGAACAGTGGGCCGTGATCGCGCAATGCAGACCTGCAATGCGATACCTGATTCTCCTTCAGAAATCACCACACAGCCCGCAATTCGCCCGCGAGTCCCAACAAATTGACGGGCGAACTTACAACAGCGCGAGACGCTCGCGCCAGAACTCTCCACATGCCCAACCTGCCACGCCGGTCCCAACATGAATTCAGCCACCGGCGATTCCCCATCGAGCCACCAGTTCAACGGGTCCGCAATGGTCGCACGTGCCAGCAGCACGAACGATGCCAACACAATCCTGGAGTGCGCCACTGCGCCGTTACCCTGCAATGGTTACCCAACGGGACTGAAGTGTGGAACGTTTTCAGCGTTCTTTCAGCTTCGCCTTCGCAATCCTGGGGTGGCGTTCCACGTACCCGGGGCAGTTGAAGACAACGCCTGCGGCGCCGAAATATATTCCCGCCAGGCAGCCGCTCGCCATCAGCCGGGAAAGACCATGTCTTCAACAGATCGGACAAGCTTCACCTGAGTCGCCGTCTGCTTGATTTGATCATCAAAGTGCGTGAAGTGGACCAGCGAAACGATGGTCGTTCTTTCGCGACGCCGTTCGAGGTACTCATTGAAATTGTCGAACGTGCTGTTCTCTCCGTAGTGCGTCATGAGGCGTCGAAACAGCTTCGGAAAAATCGGATGATCGTCGGTGACCGACACGGTTCCCTTCAGCGTCAATGCCGCCGTCTTGTCGTACTTCCAGACGCCCTTCTTGCGGCGTCGAGCCTGCACCGTTGCTTTGGCCAGGTCGTTGCGAAGATCGTAAAACAGTCCTTCGTAAAATGTCGGATACGCCAGGCCGTCCAGCAGCATTCTAAAGTTGATACTCTTCCGCAGCTTTGACACGTTCAGGTCGATGGCCGCTCCCGGCTGGTACGGACACTTCCCCGCGTACGCAAAACTTACCGGCCGTCGGTAGCGTTCAGCCGTGCGGCTCAGGATGTATCCGGGAGTCCCGTCGTCGGCAGACCTGACCCGGTATCGCGACGCTGGCCAGACTACGTTCTTAATGCCGACCAGGTCGAGCAGCCGATCGGTCGCCGCGTTGGCGAGTTCTTTCGGCTGATGCCACGTCTTACCGCCGGCTCGGTAATGAGTCTCCAAAGCGTCGATCGCTTCCAGCCGAAGTTGTGCTCGTCCTTTAGAGTCAACTCGGACGGTCGGACCGTCCAACAGATTCCAGTGATCAGGATCCGTCGCTTTAAAGCGGATCGAATCTCCGTCCGGCGAGAGTCCTTTGACGTGGTACGTTCCTGGAATGGCAAAAAACGGCATCGCAGTTCTCCTGGTCACGAGTCATCGAAGAATCGATGTTCCGCCCGGATCGATCAGCAGAATGCTACGTGCCCGTATGCTCATTGTGAACTGACAGCACACTTTCCCAATCCGGCCAGAATTCCTTCGGAGCCACTTCGCCGCCCAGCAATCGCTCTTCATCAAACCGCTTGACGAGCGCTCCCAGACGATGCCCGGTCGAAATGCGCACCCAGTCGTGCAGCAATTCCTCTCGCTCTTCCGGAGCAAGCTGCCAGTCAATATTCAGTTGCCGCATCCGCCAGACCAGGTGATGCAGGCACACCGCGACGGCAACCGAAATATTGAAACTCTCCGTGAAGCCGAACATCGGAACTCGCATGATGTGAGTCGCCAGCTGCATCGCGTTCGGCGAGACTCCTTCCTTTTCGTTCCCGAACAACAACGCCGTCGGTTTCGAAATGTCGTACGTTTCAAGTTCGCAATTGGCATCGTGCGGGCTGGCCACGACGATCTGATAACCATCGGCACGCAACTGCTCGATGCAGCCTCGCGTGCTGTCCGGCTGACTCTCCGAGTAATCATGCCGGTGCATCGTCAGCCACTGCGTTGCTCCCCGAGCGATGTCGACGGCAACGTCGAACCGGTTTCGATTCTCAATCACATGAAAATCCTGAATCCCGAAACAGTCGCAACTTCGCACACAGGCGCTCGTGTTGTGAGCGTGGCAAATATCCTCGACGACCACCGTCAAATGACGAGTCCGTTCGAGAATCAGTCGCTGCAGCAAATCTTTCCGATGCGGCGTCAGAAAGCCCGCCAGATACGAAGTCAGCTTGCGCTGGTACTGCGGATCAGCCTGCATCTCGTGCGAAACATTGCGGGCGAGCTTGTTGAGAGTGTCGTCAGTCATAATTCCGTATTACTGGTCTGCCCGGCGAGATCGTTCTCGAATCACGTATTCAGCCGCACGGCGTTCGCTCGTGTTGCCACTTGCAGCCAGGTCGCTCAGCGCGACGAGAGTCTCGCGAGGCAGCGGCTCTAACTCAACCAGCATGCCAGCAGCTCGACGACGAACCTGCCGGTCGCTCTCGGACAAGGTCTTCACGAGAGCTGCAGCCACCGCCCGAGGGTCTCGTGAGATCTTCCAGACCGCGTCGATCGCCTCGATGCGAACCTGCGCCGAGGGACTGCCGAACGCCAGTTTGAGCGAATCAACTGCCGGCTTTGCAGCCGCTCCGACCTGCCCGAGTGCGTTCGCCGCTCGCCATTGAAGCTCCGGGCCGCCGCGTTCAAGCAGGTCGACCAGCGATTCAACAGCCGGCTGCCCCACCTGAACGAGTGCGTTTGCGGCCGCATCTTGAACCGCCGCGTCGTCGTCGAGAATGAGGCGTTCGAGCAGCGAGTTCATCGCTCCCTCGGCCCGAGAACCTAGCGCGCCTAACGCGTCGCAGGCCTTGCGACGAACATCCGCGTTGTCGTCTTCGGTCGCTCGACCCAACGCCGGAATCGCTCCCACAGCCAACGGTCCCGCCAAAGCCACCCCGTCGATAATCGTCTGCCGCAAAACGATCGATTCGTAATCGTTGGACCGTCGAGGCTTCATCAGCTCAGCCGTCAGAACGCCGATCGCACGCGACGAACGAATCTGCCCGAGCGTGTCGGCAGCCAGCACTCGCAGTTGTGGCGACGTTTCCGACGATCTCAAAAATCGAGCGACACTCGGCACCGCATCAGCAGCAACATCGCCAAACCGACCGAGACTTTTCATGGTCCAGTAGCTTGTGTTCTGTGCGGTCGACACCGCATTGGCACCAGCTCCGGCAGAAACGGGCGAGAGCGTCTTCCCAGACTGCTCGAGAATTCCGATCAACACGGGGACCGCCGCGCGAGCTGGCTCACGAATTCTCGAAAGCATCGCCGCCGAACGTTCCCGCAATGTTGCATCGGTTTCAGAGTCGCGCAGTGCCGCGAGCAGAATCGGAACCGCTTCAGCGGCCTGCCTGCTGGTCGGATCAAGTTCCGAAAGCAACGCCTCGATTTCGACCTTGTTGTCGGCAGCGGGTCTCGCATCCGCAGGACAATCCAAACGAGTCGCCACTTCACCGTCCCGACTCAACGGCCTTGCTGGTTTGCCCCGCCGCATCTCAGAAGAGGTCGAGGATCCGGCAACTCCAACGAGAACGCACGCAGCGACGACGGCACGAACAACCCGTTCGCGAATACGAGCGTGCCGCCTGGTCAGCATTGACGTTGTCTGGAATTTGCCTCTCATAGCTGTAGAGTTTGCAGCATCCAGCCCCCAGTGAAAACCAGAGAACGAACAAACTCGTGGTACGGCGGTGGGCGAGACAAACGAAGAGCAAACGCCGCGGACAATTCTTTGAAAGTTTTTAATGGACCTATTGATTGCTCTGGTCGCTCTGGCCGCGATGGAAATCGTGCTCGGAATCGACAACATCGTCTTCATCGCAATCCTGACCGATCGCCTTCCCGAAGCGAAACGCAGCGCCGGACGCCGTGTCGGTTTGTTAGTCGCCCTGGTCATGAGAATCGGCCTGCTGCTGGGCATCAGCTGGGTGATGGGCCTGACAACGCCGGTCTTCGCCTGGACCGACGCTGGAGCACCGGATGCGTGGTTCGAAGTCGCCGAAGCCGCAGAGTTTCCGGAACACGAAGCCGATCGCCTGGAGGAAGTCCGGACGGTTTCGGGTCGAGACCTGATCCTGCTGCTGGGCGGAATCTTTCTGATCTTCAAAACTGTCAAGGAAATGCACGAACAGATTGCCGGCGAGCATCACCTCAGCGGTTCGAAAAAACCGATCACGTTCACGGCAGCTTTGATTCAGATCGCGCTGCTTGATCTCGTCTTTTCTCTCGACTCGGTAATCACCGCCGTCGGGATGGTCGACGACGTTCGTATCATGATCGGAGCGGTCATCATCTCCGTCGGAGTCATGGTGGCATTCGCCGATCGAATCAGCAATTTCGTTTCTGCACATCCGACGCTGAAAGTCCTGGCCCTCAGTTTTCTGCTACTGATCGGCGTGATGCTTCTGGCCGAAGGCATCGGCACTCACGTCGAAAAAGGATACATTTACTTCGCGATGGCGTTTTCACTGTTCGTCGAGTTTTTGAATATGAAAGTCCGCTCGACAGAAGAACCTGCTCCCGCAATCGCAGACGCCTGATCTCCGACTTCCCAATTCCGAACTCCGACTTCCAACACAAAATGATCCAGAGAATCATGACCGCCGAAGAATTTGCCGATCAGAAATACGACCTCGCCGATGGCGGTCGGTGGTCCGAGCTGATCGCCGGTGAGCCCGTAATCCTCGAACAGCCTTCCGACGATCACGGAAATGTGATCCGCAACCTGTCGCGATTCCTTGCTCAATGGATCGAGGACAAGCAGGTCGGTTACGCGTGTTTCGAACTCGGGGTCATCGTCAAGCGAGCCCCCGACACCGTCATCAGCCCGGCCGTCAGTTACTTCGTCGGAGGCAACCGCTGGGAGGAAACCGACAAGGTCGTCACCGCAACAAAACCGGCTCTGGTGATTGACGTCGCCTCGACCGTCGATCGACGACGCAACATGCCGGAGCGAATCTCTCACTACCGAAACATGGACATCCCGGTTGCGATCGTCATCGACCCAATGGAACAGAAACTCGCCGTTCACACCGGCGAAAACGACGTCGACGTGCTCGGCCGCGAAGAATCTCTCACCGCAAAGAACGACTGGATCGACAATCCTTCCGACGGCCCGTTGCTCGCAGGCCTGTCGATCCCCGTCCGCGACATCTTCGA
>Ga0316208_1003866_pt1 | contig 10353 bp, 10 predicted proteins | sample 3monopyrite_MG_FD_204944 | JGI IMG/M metagenome (GOLD analysis project Ga0316208, IMG submission 204944) | Microbial mat bacterial communities from mineral coupon in-situ incubated in ocean water Damariscotta River, Maine, United States -... | ecosystem: Environmental > Aquatic > Marine >...
GTTCCTGCATGCCGGCCCCGGCTATGGCGGGTCGTGTTTTCCAAAAGACACCAAGGCACTGGCAAGGATCGGGCAGGAACACGCCGTTCCGATGCAAATCACCGAGGCAGTGATCAAGGTCAATGAAGAAACCAAGCGACGTATGATCGACAAGATTTTCGATCTTTGCGACGGTCAGCTTGCGGGCAAGACCGTGGCGATTCTGGGTGTGACGTTCAAGCCGAACACGGACGACATGCGCGACGCGCCGTCCCTCACAATCGTGCCTGCACTGATCGGGGCCGGAGCCAAGGTGCGCGTGACCGATCCGCAAGGGCAACACGAGGGCGAGGCCCTGTTGCCCGGCGTACAGTGGTCGGCGGACGCGTATAAGGCGTCCCAAAATGCCGATCTGATCGTGATCCTGACTGAGTGGAATGAATTCCGCGCGCTGGACCTCAAGCGGCTTGCCCGGCGTATGGCGACGCCGCGCATGGCGGACCTGCGCAATATCTATTCCAGCCAGGACGCCAGGCGCGCCGGCTTTACCGCCTATGACAGTATCGGGCGGGCTCCGTGGTCTGCGGACAAGGTGGACTGATGCCAAAAGTACTGATCACAGGTGCAGCAGGCTTTATCGGCTATCATCTGGCAAAACGCCTGCTCGAAGACGGGTACGAGGTGATCGGCCTTGATGCGCTCACCGATTACTACGATGTCACGCTCAAACAGCGCCGCCAGCAGATGCTGTGCCAGAACCCGGGTTTTCGCGTCATAAACGAACGGATTGAAAGCGACGGCGTGTTGGCCGATCTCATAGCCGAGGCGCGGCCAGATGTGATTGTGCATCTCGCCGCACAGGCTGGCGTACGATATTCGATCGACAACCCACGATCCTATGTCGACTCAAACCTGATCGGCACGTTCAACCTGCTCGAGGCGGTGCGCGCCTGTCCGTGCGATCACCTTTTGATCGCCTCCACCTCGTCCGTCTATGGCGCGAACGCCCGGATGCCCTACAGCGAAACGGACAAGGCTGACCTGCCCATGTCCTTTTACGCCGCCACCAAAAAGGCAACCGAAGCGATGGCGCATTCCTATGCCCATCTTTACGATATACCGACCACGATGTTCCGGTTCTTCACCGTCTATGGACCCTGGGGGCGCCCGGACATGGCGCATTTCAAGTTCACTCGCGCCATCCTCGAAGGGCAACCCATCGACATTTACAATCACGGCGACATGTCGCGCGATTTTACCTATATTGACGACCTCGTTGCGGGCATTCGCGGCCTGATGGATGCTGTGCCAACGCGGGTTTCATCGCCCGACGAGATCGAAACGGGCGACAGCCTGTCTCCGGTCGCCCCCTACCGCGTCGTCAATATCGGCAATTCAGCGCCTGTGCCCCTGATGGATTTCATCGCTGCGATCGAGGCCGCGCTGGGCCGGGAAGCGACGAAAAACTTCATGGACATGCAGCCCGGTGATGTACCGGCCACATGGGCCGATGGAACGCTTTTGTCGCGCCTGACAGGATATACGCCGCAGATTTCCGTGCAGGACGGCGTTGCCCGGTTCGTGACGTGGTATCGGGAATACTACAATGTCTGAATGATTGCGGCACGTCGCCAGCGCGGCCTTGGCCGAGCCTCAATATGTTACAAAACCGGATCAGAAAATGGCCCACTGTAACATTGTCTTTGCCGCAACTCTGAACTGCAACTATATTGCGACAACCGGAGGACCTGATGGACGCATTCATTTGCGACGCGCAGCGCACAGCGATTGGCCGCTATGGCGGGTCACTGTCACGCGTGCGCACCGACGATCTGGCCGCCGCGCCGATCGCCGCGTTGATGGCGCGCCATCCCGAACTTGACTGGTCGGCCGTCGATGACGTTATCATGGGCTGCGCCAATCAGGCTGGCGAAGACAACCGGAACGTGGCCCGCATGGCAGCCCTTTTGGCTGGATTGCCGGTGGATGTGCCGGGCATCACCGTGAACCGCCTTTGCGCGTCGGGCATGGACGCCGTCGGTATTGCCGCGCGCGGGATCAAGGCAGGCGATCTGGATCTGGTCATCGCAGGCGGCGTGGAAAGCATGACGCGCGCACCCATGGTCATGCCCAAGGCCGATACGGCGTTCAGCCGGGCGGCCCAAATCCATGACACCACCATCGGCTGGCGTTTCGTGAACCCAAAGATGGAACAGGCCCATGGCACCGACTCGATGCCACAAACCGCCGACAATGTTGCCGAGGACTGGCAAGTCACCCGCGCCGATCAGGACGCGTTTGCCGCCCGGTCCCAGAAACGCTGGGCCGCAGCCCATGCCGCCGGAGCCTTTGCCGACGAAATCGCGCCGGTCACAATCCCCCAGCGCAGAGGCGATCCGGTTATCGTCGATACAGACGAACACCCGCGCCCCGACACAGATGCAGGCGGGCTTGGCAAACTGCGCGGCATCAACGGCGCTGGCAAGACGGTCACCGCGGGCAATGCATCAGGTGTCAATGATGGCGCGGCAGCACTGCTTATTGCCTCTTCCGACGCGGCGAAAGAACACGGGCTGACCCCGATGGCGCGTATCGTTGCGATGAACGCCGCAGGCGTGGCCCCGCGCGTGATGGGCATCGGCCCCGTTCCGGCCAGCCGCAAGGTGTTGGCGCGGGCAGGCCTTGGCATCAAGCAGATGGATGTGATCGAACTGAACGAAGCCTTCGCATCACAGGGGCTGGCCACGCTGCGCGAACTGGGCGTGGCGGACGACGATCCGCGCGTCAACGCCCAGGGCGGCGCCATTGCCATCGGCCACCCTCTGGGCATGTCGGGTGCGCGGCTTGTGATGACAGCCGCCTACCAACTCAAACGAACCTCTGGCCGCTACGCGCTCTGCACCATGTGCGTCGGCGTTGGCCAGGGCGTCGCACTTATCCTCGAAAGGGTCTGACCGATGTATGCACAGATGATCAAATCCGAAGCCACCAAAGACGATCCCGAAAAGCTCGCCGCCTTTCAGGCCCGGATCGATGCCGGGGACAAGATCGAACCAAAGGACTGGATGCCAGAGGGCTATCGCAAGACCCTGATGCGGCAAATCGGCCAACACGCGCACAGCGAAATCGTCGGCCAACTGCCCGAAGGCAACTGGATCACGCGTGCGCCAACGCTGGAGCGCAAGGCGATCCTGCTGGCCAAGGTACAGGACGAGGCCGGACATGGCCTTTATCTCTATTGCGCGGCAGAAACACTGGGGGTCAGCCGGGACGAGTTGACCGAGATGTTGCTGGATGGGCGGATGAAGTATTCGTCGATCTTTGCATATCCGACCCTGACATGGGCCGATATGGGCGCAGTCGGCTGGCTGGTCGACGGTGCCGCGATCATGAATCAGGTGCCGCTGCAACGCACCAGCTTTGGCCCCTATGCCCGCGCGATGGTGCGCATCTGCAAAGAGGAATCCTTTCATCAGCGTCAGGGCTTCGACATCATGATGAAGATGGTGAACGGAACCGACGCACAGCGGCGCATGGCCCAGGATGCGCTCAACCGCCTCTGGTACCCGGCCCTGATGATGTTCGGGCCCCCGGACGCCGACAGCGTGCATTCCGAACAATCCATGCTTTGGAAAATCAAGATCAACGGCAATGACGAACTGCGCCAGAAATTCGTCGACCAGACGGTGCCACAGGCCGAATATCTCGGCCTCACTATCCCCGACGATGGCCTGACGTGGAACGAGGACAAGGGAAGCTATGATTTCACCGGACCGGACTGGTCCGAATTTTTCGAGGTGCTCAAAGGAAATGGCCCGTGCAGCGCCGAGCGGATCGAAGCCCGGCAAAACGCATGGGACGATGGCGCGTGGGTGCGCGAGGCGCGTCTGGCGCACGCCGCCAAAAAACAGGCCACGCAAATGGTAGCGGAGTGAAAAGATGAAATCGGAATGGCCCCTTTGGGAAGTCTTTATTCGCGGCCAGCACGGGCTGAGCCATCGCCATGTCGGCAGCCTGCATGCCACGGACGCCGAACACGCGATCCAGAACGCACGCGATGTCTATACCCGCCGCAAGGAAGGGATCAGCATCTGGGTCGTGCCGGCCGCGCACATCACTGCATCCTCGCCCGACGACAAGGGCGCGTTCTATGATCCGGCGGACGACAAGGTGTATCGCCATCCCAGCTTTTTCAACATTCCAGACGATGTGGGGGCAATGTGAGCGTCAACGGCCTCATTCGACTGGGCGACAACGCGCTGGTCCTCGGACAGCGTTTGTCGGAATGGTGCGGCCACGCGCCCGCGCTCGAAGAAGACATTGCATTGGCCAATATCGCCCTGGACTTCATTGGCCAGACCCAGCTGTGGCTAGGCCTTGCGGGCGAACGCGAGGGGCTGGGGCGCACCGCCGATACCCTTGCCTACACAAGGGACGCATGGGATTTTCGAAACCTGCTGATGGTCGAACAGCCCAATCGCGACTTTGGCGTCACAATGATGCGGCAATTTCTGTTCGATAGCTGGCATTTCGAGGCACTGACCGCCCTGACCCATCATGGCGATGTCGAAATCAGCGCAATCGCGCAGAAGGCGGTCAAAGAGGTCACCTATCACCGCGAACGCTCGACAGATGCGGTCGTAGCACTGGGCGACGGGACCGAGGTAAGCCACAAGCGCATGCAATCCGCGCTGGATCGGCTTTGGCCGTATGTGGGTGAAATGTTCACCGGCGACGCAGACGATCTGACGGACATGGCGGCCCTGCGCCCCGCATTTGACGCCCATGCCGGGGCTGCGTTGGACGAGGCGACGCTGACCCGGCCAACCTCCGACTTTGCCCATCAAGGCGGCAAGACCGGCGTGCGGCATTCCGAACATCTGGGGCACATGCTGGCCGTGATGCAGGTGCTTCCGCGCAATTATCCGGATGCAACATGGTAACCACCCGTGCATCCGTGGAAGAAGTCTGGGATTGGCTGGCCGATGTGCCGGACCCGGAAATCCCGGTCATCTCGGTGGTCGATCTTGGCATTGTCCGAAACGTGGCCTGGCAGGGCGACACATTGGAAGTCACCGTAACGCCAACCTATTCAGGCTGCCCTGCCACATCCATCATCAACTTCGAAATCGAGGCGGCATTGCGCAGTCATGGAATTGAAAACCTGTCTCTAAAAAGGCAAATTGCGCCGCCCTGGACAACCGATTGGCTGTCGGGCGCGGGTCGGCAAAAGCTGGAAACCTATGGCATCGCACCGCCGCAACCCGCAGGCGGGCCAGAACATTGCCCGCTCTGCAAATCGACCGCAGTCGAAAAGGTCAGCCAGTTCGGATCGACCCCGTGCAAGGCGCAATGGCGCTGCGCCGACTGCCTTGAACCCTTTGACTACTTCAAATGCCTATGAAACAGTTTCACCCCCTGACCGTCACCGACATCCACCATACCACGCGCGACGCCGTCGTGCTGACGCTGCAACCGGACGATCCGCAGGCATTCACATTCACGCAAGGCCAGTATCTGACCTTTCGCAGGGAATTTGACGGCACCGAACTGCGCCGCAACTATTCGATCTGTTCGGGTGTCGATGACGGTGTGTTGCAGGTCGCGATCAAACGTATCGACGGCGGGGCGTTTTCCACCTTTGCCAATACCGATCTCAAGGTGGGCGACCAGCTGGATGCGATGCCGCCGATGGGCAGTTTTTACGACGATACCACGCCCGGCACGGCGAAATCCTATCTCGGTTTTGCCGGCGGGTCGGGCGTGACGCCGGTCCTGTCGCTGCTGCGCTCTGCACTGTCGCGCGAACCCGACAGCACATTCACCCTCGTCTATGCCAACCGCGCCGTGCACACGATCATGTTTCGCGAAGAGCTGGAGGATCTGAAGAACCGCTTCATGGACCGTCTGACGATCGTGCATATTCTGGAATCCGGTCAGGATATCGACCTGTTTTCAGGTCGCGTCGATCAGGAAAAATGCGCCGCCCTTTTCAAAACGTGGATCAACCTGCCCGGTGTCGACCTAGCCTTTATCTGCGGGCCAGAGCCGATGATGATGGCCATTGCCGAGGCGCTGAAGGCCCACGGTTTGCGCAAGGATCAGATCAAATTCGAACTGTTCGGCGCCAGTCAGGAAGGGCTGCTGGCGAAAAAATCCGCGCATACCAAGGCCGCGGATGCCTCTGGCACAGCCGCGCAGATCACCCTTGATGGCGCAACCCACAGCGTCGAGATGACCAGGGATCAATCGGTGCTCGAAGCGGCATTGTCCCAAAACCTCGAAGCGCCACACGCCTGTCGCGCCGGCGTGTGCAGCACCTGCAAGGCCAGGGTCACGGCGGGCGAATACCATATGCTGACCAACCACGCGCTGGAAGATTACGAAGTCGAGGCGGGCTTTGTTCTGACCTGTCAGTGCTATCCGCTCAGCGACACACTCACCGTCGATTACGATCAGCATTAAGGGGTCGCGACATGCGCCGTGTTCACAGTTTTGCCGCCGGTCACTGGGTTGCACCGGGAACCGGCGCGCGTGCGATTGCCAGCGCTATAACCGGCGAGGTGATCGCACATGCAGGCAATGATGCGTTGGATGTGCAGGGCATGCGGGCCTATGCCCGCGACGTGGGCGCACCGGCCTTGCAGGCGATGACCTTCCATGACCGAGCACGTATACTCAAGGCTCTGGCGCTGCACCTGCGCGAACACCGCCAGACGCTCTATGACCTCAGCTTTGACACCGGCGCCACCCAGTCCGACCACCTGATAGACGTGGATGGCGGCATTGGCACGATGCTGGTTTTTGCCTCCAAGGGGCGGCGCGAGATGCCGGACGGACCTGTCTATCTAGATGGGGAGCCTGAACAGCTCGGACGCAACGGACAATTCCACGGCCAACATATCTGCACGCCGTTGCAGGGCGTTGCGCTACATATAAATGCGTTCAACTTCCCGGTTTGGGGCATGCTGGAAAAGCTGGCCCCGACCCTGTTGGCGGGGATGCCTGCGATCATCAAACCGGCGACCGCAACCAGCTATGTGACCGAGGCCTGCGTGCGTCTGATGATCCAAAGTGGCGTGCTGCCCGATGGTGCGTTGCAACTTGTTGCAGGCAGCACCGGCACCCTGCTTGACCACCTTGATTGTCAGGACATGGTGACGTTCACCGGCTCTGCGGAAACGGCACTGCACTTGCGCAACAATGCCAACCTGCGCGCCAATGCGGTGCGGTTCAGTGCCGAGCAAGATAGCCTGAATGCCTCTGTGCTCGGGCCGGATGCCACCGCCGGGACGCCCGAGTTCGATCAGTTTATCAACGAGGTTGTCCGCGAAATGACCGCCAAGGCCGGTCAGAAATGCACCGGGATCCGGCGCATCATGGCACCGGACAGGCAGGTGGATGCGGTCATCGCTGCACTCAGTGACAGGCTGTCCGGCATTGTGATCGGAAACCCCAGAAACAAGAGCACAGACATGGGCGCAATCGTCTCTAACGCGCAGAAACAGGACGTTCTGGCCAAAGCTGCCCAAATCGGTAACGAGGCCGAACGGGTCATTGGCGATCCGGAAAACTTTGCCATGGCTCACAGCCCCGGCGCGTTTCTGCCACCGATGCTGTATCACTGCACCGATCCGGATGCGGCACAGGCGGTGCACGATACCGAAGCCTTCGGGCCGGTGTCGACCATCATGCCCTACCGTGACCCCGACCATGCCGCCCGCCTGCTGAACCGGGGCAAGGGGTCGCTGGTGGCCTCTGTCTTCACCCGCGACCCGGACGTGGCGCGCGCGCTCACCCTCGCCTCGGCGGCCTTCCATGGCCGGTTATATTTCAACAATCGCGATTCGATGGCCGAAGCGACAGGGCACGGCGCGCCGCTGCCGCATATGGTGCATGGCGGACCGGGTCGCGCGGGCGGAGGCGAGGAATTGGGCGGCGTGCGCGCCATCATGCATTACATGCAGCGCACCGCCATTCAGGGCAGCCCGGACATTCTGACCGCGATCACCGGTAAATGGGTGCCGGGCGCGCGTGAACTGACGGACAAACCACACCCTTTCACCCGCCCCTTTGCCGACCTTGCCATCGGCGACACGCTCAACACCGCGTCGCGCACCGTCACACTGGATGACATCGAAACATTCGCGCATTTCACAGGCGACACATTCTATGCCCACATGGACGATGCGGCGGCGGCGGCCAACCCGTTCTTTCCCGGACGCGTCGCCCATGGCTACCTTCTGCTCAGCTTTGCAGCCGGGCTTTTCGTCCAGCCAGACCCAGGCCCCGTGCTGGCCAATACCGGACTGGACAGTTTGCGCTTTCTCAAACCGGTGCAGGCCGGAGACAGCATCAAGGTGCGCCTGACGGTCAAGGCGAAAACACCCCGCAACGAGGACTATGGCGAGGTCCGCTGGCACGTGACACTGACAAATCAACACGACGAGGCAGTGGCAGAATACGAACTGCTGACCATGAATGCCTGAGACCGCTCACACACAGGCCGTCGCGGCCATCAGAAAACTTGGCCCTCTGCGCGTCTGGTCCCTGTTAGTGACTGTTTTTGGCGATCTGGCACCGGATCAACCGATCAATGGTCCGACCATTTCCGCCATCATGACGCGGATTGGCGTCAAGCCCGAAGCCACCCGCGTGGCCCTGCATCGTTTGCGCAGCGATGGCTGGATTCTGTCCGAGAAACAGGGCCGCACCAGCCAGCATCGACTGACGGCCCAAGGGCAACAGGACAGTCTGGCGGCCCGGCCCCGCATCTACGGGACACGGGCGCAAACGGGCGCGGATGTAGGGCTGTTTTTGATGGAGGATGGCAACGCCACCCTTGATCCCGCTGCATTTGCCGAAATCGCGCCCCGGGTCTACATCCACGCCGCAGACACGCCGCTGCCGCCAACGGCGATGGCGCTCAAACCAGAAAAACTGCCACCATGGCTTGGGCCGCAAATCGAACCGCGGGTGCTGCGCGAAGGATACGCGTCCCTGCATGCGGTCCTGGCCGACATCGAAGAAAAAATCGACACCGCCGCCGCCCTGACAGCGCTTGATATCGCCGTGTTGCGGGTGATGATCGTGCATGCGTGGCGCAGGCTCGCGCTCAAACATCCGGACCTGCCCCGCGCCGCCCATTCGCCCGGCTGGCGGGGACATGACTGTCGCAGGTTGGTCACCCGCCTTCTGGGCAGATTCCCGCGCCCGCCGCTGGAAGACATCCGGGCGACCCAAAGCGCGCTTTGACAAGCCCAATGCAATCGCTATAGCGGTCCCATGACCAACCACTCGCATATATCCGACCTGCCGGACGACCTTGATCTGGGACCAATCGTTGCCATCGACTGTGAAACGATGGGCCTGAACCCACATCGCGACCGTCTGTGTGTCGTCCAATTGTCGGCGGGCGACGGCGATGCGCATGTCGTTCAGATCAGGCAAGGCCAGACCGAGGCGCCAAACCTGTGCGCGCTTCTGACTGACCCGGACGTCCTCAAACTCTTCCACTTCGGGCGGTTTGACATTGCCGCCATGCGCAACGCATTCGGGGCCGTCACGGCACCTGTCTATTGCACCAAGATCGCGAGCCGCCTGATCCGCACCTATACGGATCGCCACGGGCTCAGAAACCTGCTGCAGGAATTGCTGGATGTGGACATCTCGAAACAGCAGCAATCCAGCGACTGGGGCGCTGACAGGCTGACAAGGGCGCAAGTCGAATATGCGGCCTCGGACGTGTTGTACCTGCATAAATTGCGCGAGGTCCTGAACGAACGATTGGTACGCGAAGGACGGATGGAGATGGCGAAGGCCTGTTTCGATTTTCTGCCCATGCGGGCCGAACTGGACCTTGCGGGCTGGCCTGAAACCGACATTTTCGCGCACTCATGAGCAGCAAAACCCCCTTCATAGACACTGCGCGCAGCGTTATTCGCGCCGAAGCCGAGGCGCTCGACATTCTCGCTGACAGTCTCGATGAAACGTTTCGTGCCGCCATCGACCTGCTGCTGAACGCGCAAGGACGGGTTATTGTCACCGGTATCGGCAAGTCGGGCCATATCGCGCGCAAGATCGCGGCGACACTGGCCAGCACCGGCACCCCCGCACAGTTCGTGCACCCGGCCGAGGCAAGCCACGGCGATCTGGGCATGGTGACGCGGTCGGATGTTGTCCTAGCGATCTCGAACTCGGGCGAGGCGCCCGAACTGGCCAATATGGTCGCCTTTTCGCGTCGCTTTGATATCCCACTGGTCGGGATCACAAAGGCACCCGACAGCGCGCTTGGAAATCAGTGCGATGTGGTGCTGCGTCTGCCCGATCTGGGCGAGGCCTGCGGGACCGGAATTGTGCCCACCATCTCGACCA
>Ga0316208_1003867_pt1 | contig 10350 bp, 8 predicted proteins | sample 3monopyrite_MG_FD_204944 | JGI IMG/M metagenome (GOLD analysis project Ga0316208, IMG submission 204944) | Microbial mat bacterial communities from mineral coupon in-situ incubated in ocean water Damariscotta River, Maine, United States -... | ecosystem: Environmental > Aquatic > Marine > Coastal...
TGAAACATAAAGCTGAGAAGCAGCAGGCATTTCAAACCCACCCATCGGCGAAGAGAACAGATTTTGATTGAAACTTGAAATTGGCTGTTGGACGAGTTCCCGAAATTCTTGCGTTTCTAATTTTTTTGTGAATCGCTCCTGCTCTGCCTGGCTGGGAAAAAGACGAATCATTCCCCGCTGGTGATAAAAATGAGAGGCCGTTTCTTGTTCGACTTTACGATAAAACTGCTCTGCGGTTTGAAGCAACTCTTGGAATCGCCAGGAAATGACGAGCCTCATTCCAGTAATCGGCGTCACTAAACCAGCCGCAATTTTTGAACAAGTGATGCTGTTTTCCTGATCGAGAACCAGAATATTTTGCTTACGTTGTAGTAAATGCCAGGCAAGCGTTGTGCCAGCTAGTCCCTGTCCGATAATAATGGTGTCGAATTGCTGTAATTTCATTGGTGACTCTATCACATCATTCTCGATTATTATTGTCTTATCAATGAAATGCTGCGCAAAAGTGGCAGTATGTTTTTATCGCGAAAAAGAAAGATGTGAACCACGGAGACACCGAGAACACCGAAGAAAAACAAAAAGAAGTTTCTCATTTTAGAAAAAAAGTTTCACGCAAAGAAAAGGGAAAAAGATAAATTGTTCAAATCGATCAAAAATCGAATTGAATCCCAAACTGTAGCAGACGGTGCGAGAAACTCTTTGAGTTTGTCGTGTCTTTGCGAGGTTTTTTTCTCTGTGATCTCTGCGTCTCTGTGGTTAATTTGTTTTTTCCTGTTTGGTTCCGGCTACGCCGGGTTAGGAAGGGAATCTCAATTTATTCAAAAATTTCCTACTGAATGAACGGTAAACATTCCTGCCTGCTTAGGATACAGCATGCTCAAACGATACAGACGCCGAATGTCTGTGTTCCTTATTGAATAAATAGAGGTTCCCTTAACGTGAATGGGAAAGACAAGCCTGAAAATTTATCGTGCGGCACGGTTTCATTCGTTTGACCCAGCACATATCCTACCATTGTTTCATCAGTTTGTATTACTAACGATAATTTTCTTTGCGACTTGAGCAAATTTCTCAAGTCCCATTTTGGTTACGGCTATCAGAATGAACCAGCCGTGCTGAATATTTATGTTGAATTAAGGGGAAAATGATGCAGTTTGATGGTAAGAGTGGACTTATCACTGGTGGTTCTCGCGGCATTGGACGAGGTTGTGCGTTGGAACTTGCCAAAGCGGGGGCGAATGTTGCAATTAACTACCATTCTAACGCAGCGGCTGCTGATGAAGTTGTTGCGGAAATTAAAAAAATGGGTCGAGACGCGATTGCGATTCAGGCGGATGTTTCCGACCAAGCCTCTGTTGAACAGATGGTCGCCAAGACGGTCGAAGCGTTTGGTTCTCTGGACTTGTTCGTCTCCAACGCTGCCCAAAGTGAACGTCAACTGATGATTGAAGCAGATATGGAAGGCTTTCGGCGGACAGTAGATGTTTCTATGTGGGGCGCGTTTTATGGGTTGCGAGCTTCTGCCCAGCAAATGGTCAACCAAGGGACAGGGGGGGCGATTACGATTGTCAGTTCGCCTCACGCAAATATCGCGTTTCCAAATGCAATGGCGTATAATATGTCCAAGGCTGCGATTGATCAGATGGCAAGGACAGCGGCGATTGAGTTGATTGACGATAAAATTCGCGTCAATATCGTTCACCCCGGCTGGATTGATACACCGGGCGAGCGAAAATTTTATACCGAAGAGCAACTCGCCGCAGGAGCCAGCCATCTCCCTTTGAAACGGCTTGGGACTTCCGAAGAAATCGGCAAGGCGGTTTTGTACACACTCAGTCCCGATGCCTCTTACATGACAGGCAGTACACTATTGATTGATGGAGGGATTTCCCTGCCCTGGTGGTCAAAAACCAAAGATGGCCTGGAAGGATAAAGGCAATTGTGAGGTGTTCATCCCCTGATCGTGTTCTTTTTTACCAGTCGCCCCCCTGGAAATATTTGCAATTGTGCAGCTAAAAAGGAGCGTGAGGTTTTGCCGATTGAAGTGAAACCAGCTTTTATGTCGATATAACAGGCAGGGATTCTCTGATTTCCGGCTCTGTTATACAAAGAGTCTGTCGAAATTGGGGGGGACATGAGCGGTATTTCGGTACAGATTTCACTCAAATTTCGTGGCAACTTTGCTTATGCGATGGTCAAAATCTATCAATGTTGCACGATTGCGTCTTTCTCAACGGGTTGCCCGGTTCATTTTCAGCATTTGCGTTGTGATGCTGTTTCTACCGGGATGTACAACGACCTGGATAAGTCGCAAGCCCGATTTACGAACTTTGTGGGGAGATATCAACGTCTACAATCGTCTTTCTTTAGGATTTGAACGGCGGCACCTCGAGCCACCTACCATTCAGGTGATCAACGAATCCCGCTGGCTGCACGGGCCGGTACCACGTTTCTCTTCTTCATCTGTGGTAAGAACTCAGAGCGTTGCAAACTGGCAGGAATCGAAATCATTTTCTCCGGGAAATTCAACCATGGCTGCAGAGCCGATGGTGATTCCTGCTCCCGCAATGCAGCCGAATGAGGAAAGATTAAATCCTCCTATTCCTGATATCATGCCCGCTCCAGCCTCAAGCATGCCTGGTGATATGAAGGGCAGGGTGCCTGTGGAAATTGAGCTTCCACCTCTCGAATCGTTGCGGGAACCTTCTGGAACATCCGGGGAAGGAGATCAGTGGCGGCCTCGAAAATCAAATCTGGATGCACCGACAGCTTGGCACCATCATGCACCATTTTTGAAATCAAATATTCAACCGGCCAGCCACCAAACTCGAAAAGCAGCCCTGCCTGGTGCTTCCATCCTTTTTGCTCGCCCTTGATGTTAAGTCCTGCACTTCCCTTTTGCATCTGCTTAAATGCTGAAGGTGTTGAGCTGCACTTGGGTAAAATGAATCAATTTATCAGAAGTTCAATTTGACATCGCTTTGTGTTGACCAATTCTTGAAGAAGCAGAAGGTGGTCTATCTGCGATAGCAGGAAAAATGTTGTGGGCAGGGTGAGTATTAATCATGAAATCAAAAAAGAAACAGTCTGGAACGCATCAAGCAAAAAAAGAGGCGAAACTTCTCACAAATTCTTTGGATTTGATTCGAATCAGTGAAGATATCATGGCTTTACGAACTGCGTTAGGCATGCAGGCATCGTTATTGAGTGATATTGAAAAGAGATTAAAGCTGCCTGCCGAGCAGCCATTGATCCCGCGATAATTCTGGAGTTTCCCCAACGGATAAAAAAATCTGCTCATTGCCTCTCTTGCAATACACTCTTTTGTATTGCTTATTCGGATGAGATCCCGCCCATGTACACTGGTATGTCCATGTTCCTGCGATATTGATTATTCGGACCGCATCATTTTTGTCTGTTCTGTTTCCGGATACTTTCCTGTTCCTCCCACAAATAGCTGCAATTTTTCGTAGAACTGTTACTATCGTAGCTAATAAGTTCCTTTTTTATTTGTATTACTAACGGTAAGAGTTTACGAACGGCTCGCAAATTTTAGAAAAATACCATTTTGGTTACGGCTGTCAAAACAAACAGCCGTGCTGGATCTAATCGAATTTTGTTGAATCTCATGCAGAACCTATTTGTCCGATACACTTTTTTGTTGTTGAATATTTCGGCACTGTTTTTCGTCAACTCAAATCGGGGGATCTGCGCAGAGAACCAGCCGCAGTTACAGGTGCAGGTTGGGTTGGCAGGGACGTACAAGGTCGGTTGTTGGACTGAAGTGCGTATTGAAGCTGAGGGGGATCAGAATCAGCAGTATCTGGCTGAAGTGGAAGTGATTGATGCGGATGGCAACTTGGTGCAGTTCCAGTCTGCTGCTTTTCGTGCCAGGGCAAACGGGAAAATTTCAGTCGCTGTTCCGGTACACATCGGGCGAATACATACTCGCTTTACCGCAAGGTTATTTGAAATTTCGAAAACAAAGCAGCCAAAGAAATCTTCTCCAACAGTTGCTCTCAAAAAACTTGTAGCTGAACATCGAGTTTCGCCAGATGAAACGACAGAATTAACTCAATTTCAACCCTTGTATGTTGCAGTAGGCAAGGTGGGTGAAATTTCTGTGACGCAGCAGTTTGTCGATAAATTACATGTGCAGGAATTAAAAACTCTTTCAGAATTGCCCGTCAATACATTGTGCTGGCAAGGAATTGATTCGCTGATCTATGAAGGAAAAAAACTTGATGGTCCCGATGCTGGCGCTGCGATTGAGCGATTAATCGAATGGACTCAATCAGGTGGGCGTTTGATTGTTTTTCCTGGGACAGATGCCGAAGCTTTTATGATGTCACATTTGGCAAAAAGCTTGCCTGTTACTTTTTCGGGGATCGCTCAAGTGAGAGATTTCAGCCGGTTGGAAAGCTACGTTGAAGAACCGGCGAGAATCCGTAACCGAACAGCATTCACAATTCCTCGTGTGACACAATTCGATGGGATCAGTATTGTCGAAAGCCTTTCCGGGCCTCTGGTGATACGGTGCCCATGGGGATTTGGTCGAGTAACGGTCATCGGAATAAACCTCAATCACAAAAATTTCCAGCAGTGGCAGGCATTGCCACAGTTGTATCGAATGTTGGCTGAACTCCCTGAAATCGGAGAAAAGAAGACCAAGACTAATTCAAAACTTCTGACTCAGGCTGGCTTGACAGATCTGAAAACGCAATGGGATGCGGCACTTTCCAATTTTCATTTTCGAACGCCCAGTGTTTGGATTCCCCTTGGCTATTTACTTCTTGCTGCCCTGTTGGTTGGTCCATTCGATTATTTTCTGGTCAGGCATATTTTGAAGCGTCCCTGGATGACATGGTTTACGTTTCCGATTCTTATTGCCCTGTTAGCTTTTTGGGGAATCAATGGGGTTGCCTCTCAGTATTCAATTACCAGTAATCAGTATTCAATTACCAGTAATCAGTATTCAATTAGTAGCAAACTAAAAGAGAAGCAAATGGGCGATTCTGAAGATGCTGTTGGGAATCAATGTCTGGTGATTGATTACGCGGCTGATGTGAAAAGGGAAAGGCATTTTGGTTATGTGAAATTGTTCTGTGAAGAAACGGGACGATACGATATTGAATCCGAAATCGAAATCCCTTTGGAAAATGCCCGCTCGACAGGTTTGTTTACTCCGGCTGCAATTCCTGAGCAATCGTTTCGCGGATACTACCGGGAATCGGGAATTCATCTTGATCAAGCTGCTTACCAGGTTTCGCCTCTGAAAATGGAATCATTATCCACTCCCATCTACAACCGATCAACGGTCCTGTTCGAAATTACCGGCAGCAACAAAATCGGTACGCCAAAAGTTAATTCTGAAGCAACAACAGAAAAAGAAAAACATAAAAAGAAAACGAACACCCAAGTGATCGAGCATCAGTTAGCCAGTTCAGGCAGGAACCAACTTGGAGGCAAACTGACCTATCGATTGAATGTTCCACTTTCAAATTGGATACTGGCTTACGGGAAATTAATCTACTATGTAGACAGCGAAAATTCACTGGCTGAATTGAATTCAGGGGAAACCATTCAATTGCCCAGCTTAGCGGTTAATCAAAAAGAGTTTACAGCTTTCATGACAGGAAAAACAACGCAAGCCGTCAAACGAAAAACAGGAGTAGGCGAAGACATGTTGGTTCGCAGGAAAAATTACGATCCCTTTTCCTCCGATTTAACCTCGATTCTTCGTACAACAACATTCCACGAAACAATCGGCGGACAGCAATATACTTCATTGACCAATATCGATTTAATCTCCTGGGATTTCAGTCCACTCTTAAAATTAAACCGGGCAATATTAATTGGGCAACTGAAACAGCCTTTCATGGAAACCAGGGTGAATGGTCAGGTTGTGAAAACGTTCAATGACTCCAGCTATCTGCGAATCGTTATTCCTGTTGAGCAGGACATCGCCGAAATTGATCGCCTGCCCGATTATGGCAAGGAAAAAGAGGCCTTGCGAAAAGGTTCGTCGCAATCGGAATCTTCTGAATAAAAACAACAGATCTCAACTTTCCTTTTATAAACGACAAATATAAAATACTGTTTCTTTTTTATAAATTGTGTCAGGAATATGCAGCGTGATTGAAACTAAACAACTGACAAAAAAATATGGCGATTTAATAGCCGTCAACGAGATCAATCTTAAACTCGTCGAGGGAGATGTATTCGGTTTTATCGGGCCCAACGGTTCCGGTAAGACAACGACCATGCGTATGCTCGCGACTCTTTTAAGCCCCGATTATGGCGAGGCTTATGTCTGCGGGAAATCGATTTACACGCATGCTAAAGAAATTCGCAGGCTGGTCGGTTTCATGCCCGATTTCTTTGGCGTTTACGATGACATGACCGTTCTGGAATACCTGGAATTCTTCGCAGCAACTTACCGCATCAACGGACCGGTGCGCAAAAAGATTTGTGAGGAAAAACTCGAACTGGTCGATATGACATTCAAGCGAGACGCAATGGTCAGCCAGCTTTCTCGCGGACAGACTCAGCGCATCGGACTGGCTCGTGTGATGTTGCATGAGCCACAAGTTCTTCTGCTGGATGAACCTGCCAGCGGTCTTGATCCTAGAGCAAGAATTGAAATCAGAAATTTGCTGAAACGACTCGGAGAGTTAAAAAAGACGGTTATTGTTTCCAGTCATATTCTTCCTGAACTCGCCGATGTTTGCACGAGAGTGGGGATGATCGAAAAAGGAGAATTGATTATTGATGGTCGTGTCAACGAAGTAATGAGTAAAGCCAGGCAGTCGATCATTTTGAATATTCGCGTGACCGAATCACCTGAAAAAGCAGCCAAGATTCTTGAACAGTGCAGTGTGGTTGAACAAATTCATCTGGAAAGTGAAATGATTGTTGCTACACTCAACCAGGGAACATTGGATTATTCTGAATTGCCTACTCGTTTGATACAGGCTGGTTTCAGCTTGAAGTTATTCCGGGAAGAAGAAGTCAATCTCGAAACTGCATTCATGGAACTGACAAAAGGGAAACAACAGTAGTTTACAGACCGTTTACCAGGCAATAGCGAGCAACAAGTAATTACTTTCGAGTCTTACAATTTTTTGACTGAAGGCCTCTTTCACCATAGCCTGGGGCATCGCCCCAGGGAAAAAGATAGGATTCGTTTATTGGCTGAAAGCCATATTCAATGCTTTTGATTATGGCTTTCAGCCAAAGGGACTTATTTTGATCTCTTCCTGGGGCGATGCCCCAGGCTATGATGGGATTGGCTTTCAGCCAATAAGAAAAAGCATTGAAATTACTGGCACATAGAATCCGGTAGAGTCAGGAAATTTGCGAGAGCCGCATAGAAGTTGACCAACTCGTCGTACAACAGTAGAAATATTTATGAAACCACAATTGTCTGACAAATGGGCTTTGATAACCGGGGCTTCTTCTGGAATTGGTGAAGAGTTTGCGAATCAACTTGCAGCCAAAGGGATGCACTTAATTCTGACAGCTCGTCGAGAGGATCGGTTGCAGCAGCTTGCCGAAAAACTCTTCCAACTGCATGGCACAAAGACAGTTGTCATTCCAGCCGACTTAATCCAGCCTGAAGGGGTTGATAAGCTTATTAAAGAGGTCCGATCACTTCCATCTCCCGTTACCTTAGTAGTTAACAATGCCGGGTTCGGAGAAGTCAGTTCCATTGAAAACAGCGATCTGCAAAAACTAATTGATATCGTGCAGGTTAATATTTCGGTGGTGACCAGACTGACCTACGAATTTCTTCCCGAAATGATCGCCCGCAACGATGGCGGCGTTATCAATGTTTCTTCTGTCACTGCATTTCAGCCTGTCCCTTATATGGGTGTTTACGCTGCATCGAAGGCTTATGTTCTGCACTTAACCGAAGCGTTATGGGCCGAACTCTACGAAAGCGATGTACGAATAACGGCTTTATGTCCCGGCCCAACCAAAACCGAATTTTTTGATAAAGCCGGAGCGACAAGCTGGCTCAGTAAAAACTTTGCTCACACTTCGCCGCAGGTTGTCAGTAAGGCTCTACAGTTTTATGAACGTAGCCGCCCATTTTGTATCCCAGGAATCAAAAACTGGTTGCTCGCTTTGGTCACGAAATTCGGGAGTCGCAGGCGAGTCGTTTGGGAAGCAAGAAAAGTCTTCCATAAACTGACCAAAGAAAAACAAACTAAAAAAGTTGATTAAGGCACCTTTTCAATCACCAACGCCCATGTCTTGCGAGTAGGCACAATGAACGAGTTTCCCTTCTTTTTGATTGTGCTGTTCTAACTTTTTCATCCACTCTGCCAGTTCATATTTTAATGCCGCTGCCTGCGTACGAAATGGTCGGAGTCGCTGTAACTCGTTACGAAGCTGATCTAAACGATCTCGTAATGTCTGATGTTCTTTCAATAACGTTTGAACCTCCTGGTCAACTTCCGGGCAACAGTTGACAACATCCTGCAGGTACCCTCCTTTTTCCCGCAGATAAAATTCTCTGGGAATGGTTCTCGCTAACACCTCAACAATAGCAAGTAACCATTTTCGATTTTGCTCATTTGCTTCTTCTTCAAGTACATCACGTAAATCTCCCAACAACAGGAATTCCAGTTCCCCCAATTGTCTCAGGTTCATCAGTTCGTAATGGCATTGATTTTTCAACATGATCATACTCCATCTCACAGGTACATAGTTCTCCGACCCCGGCTGAGTTAATCTCAGTATTAGTTACCAGAGTCCGATCTCAAAAGTCATTTTCAACCAAATGACTCATTCTGTCAAAGGGTTTTTTGACTATTTAATGCCGTCTTTTATTCTCTGAAAAAAAGATAAAAACTGAACTTGCAATCTATCGCAATATTGCGTGTAAAAGTACGCAAGGGGCTTGATCGCTTTGGATGAGACATTTTTACACGCATGCACATACTCTGATATTATTTTAAGGATTTTCCCTAATTTTCTTAATTTACATATTGTAATGAAAAAGCACATTGTTATGTTGATTCGTGCTTGATCTGTTTTACTGTTTTTGTTTGACATCAAGCAAAGTAACTTGAGAGAGCAATTCTAGCACCGATCTGGTTTCTTGATTGTTCTTTCATTTCGTTTTTTTCTTTTAGGGATCCCTGCTGCAGCAGATTGTTGAATTGTGTCGGCCAACATAATTCAGTGGAGTGTGTTGATCTACATTCCAGTCGCGTTTAACTGATCAGTAAAACGTGAAACAGAGTTGGGCGTTTGCCCGCAAATCTTGTTGAGTGCGTTCAGCACTCGAAAATATTTAAGTTCAAAAAATTAAAAATGTTCAAAGAAAAAAGGAACCCCTAACATGCTACGCGCACTGTTAAATGATGAAGCTGGTTTTGTCGTATCGGCTGAGCTTGTTCTCATTGCAACACTTCTGGTTATCGGCTTGATTGTTGGTTTGAGCGAAGTTCAGCACTCTGTTGTTGCAGAACTGAACGATGTTGCTGATGCAATCGGCAATGTTAATCAATCTTACTACTACACCGGTTTTTCCGGTACCAAACAGGGCGGAGCCATCAAGGCTTACACCCGTGGTTCAGCCTGGGCTGACACAACAGATGATTGCGACGATAACCAATGCGATATCGCTTGCGATTTCCCTGTAGACGAAGCTGCAAAACGACGCTAAGCGTTTGAGCTAGTATTCGTTGATTTGCAAAAACAGCGACCATGAGAATTTCTCATGGTCGTTTTTTTGTATTACTAACGAAAAGAGTTTACGAATGGCAAGCATATTGTAACGATTTAGCGATGTTGTAGCGGAGCCTACAAACAGTCCTCATTCCGATAAAAAGCAATCATCGCTGAATAGTTACAGCATATTTTTAAAAGCTTGCTTTGGTTACGGCGATCAAAATAGACCAACCGTGCTGGGTTATCCCATCGTTCATCACAGTCGAGTTCAATTAAGACTTCGTCAGAAAATGGTGGTCCCAAATTCGCAATAGGGGTTTTTGCCAGAACTTCGTGTTATCATTAAAGGGAACCCGGCATGCGAAGTTGGGAGCAAGCCCCAGCCGACTGGCTACCTGTTGATTTTTGCTTGCGATATTTTGAGGAATATTTCATGAGAAATGTGTTAGTTTCAAATGCAGTGCTGATTTTGTTGATCGCTCCCGTGTTTGCTGGAGTTAAGGAAGATAGAACCGGCGAATTAAAAGTTGGGTTCGCTCAGACGGACATCACGCCGGCTGTCGGAGACGTAATAACCGGTGCAGGGTACGTTAGCAGTATTGGAATAGAAGACGTGCTTGTTGCCAGAACTCTGGTAGTCCAAAGCGGAGGCCGAACGATTGCGGT
>Ga0316208_1003868_pt1 | contig 10349 bp, 10 predicted proteins | sample 3monopyrite_MG_FD_204944 | JGI IMG/M metagenome (GOLD analysis project Ga0316208, IMG submission 204944) | Microbial mat bacterial communities from mineral coupon in-situ incubated in ocean water Damariscotta River, Maine, United States -... | ecosystem: Environmental > Aquatic > Marine >...
GGTTTTTGTGGTTGTATCCGCGGCGGATCAGGCCATCATCGGGTTGTTGTTTTTGGCCCAGTTGCCGGGCACAGAAGCAACCGAGACCTACCATTTGGGCTATTTGCTCGCCGAATCCCGGTGGGGCAGGGGCTATGGCACCGAGCTTGTGAAAGGGCTGGTGGCGGCAAAAGGCTTTGCGCACCCCGCGCGCATTGTGGGCGGGGTTGATAAAAACAACGCCGCTTCGGCCAGGGTGCTGTTGAAATCGGGCTTTGTGCGCGCCGATGCGCTATCATCAGCCGAAACCGACCAATTTGTGTATACCGTGCCAAAGGGCTGAAATACGGGCATGGGGGCCGGATATCGGGCTGCCGGAAACGGTGCGCCTGCAATTTCGGCCGGCCTGCATCGGGTTTTGGCTGGCCACGCATCATTTTTCCTTTTTTGAATATATGCAATTGCGTTCAAGTTTGGTTGACCTTGCCATTTGGCAGGAGTAAACCCGATAAGACTCTTGCAAGCCTCGTGTTGGGGCATATTTTGAAAAGGAGCGGCACTTGGCAGACCTTTTGCGCGAATACCTCCCCATTCTTATCTTTTTTGGCCTTGCGGTTGTGCTGGCCATTATCCTGACGCTTTCAGCGATAATTGTGGCGGTGCGCCACCCCGACCCGGAAAAGCTTTCTTCCTATGAATGCGGGTTTAACGCCTTTGACGATGCGCGCATGAAATTTGACGTGCGGTTTTATCTGGTGGCGATTCTGTTCATCATTTTTGACCTTGAGATGGCATTTTTGTTCCCTTGGGCGACGGCGTTTCAATATGTCGGCATTTTCGGCTTTTGGTCGATGATCGTGTTTCTGGCGGTTCTGACCATCGGGTTTGTCTATGAGTGGAGAAAAGGGGCGATGGAATGGTCGTAAGCACCAATATCAATGCGGCCGGGGCCGATAAGGAAGCCGCAACTACCATGCTCAACAACGAGCTGGCCGATAAAGGCTTTTTGCTGACCTCGACCGAAGATGTCATCAACTGGGCCCGCACCGGTAGCCTGCACTGGATGACCTTTGGCTTGGCCTGTTGTGCGGTCGAGATGATCCACACCTCGATGCCGCGTTATGATCTTGAGCGTTTTGGCACTGCGCCGCGCGCCTCGCCGCGCCAGTCTGACCTGATGATCGTGGCCGGCACGCTGACCAACAAAATGGCCCCGGCCCTGCGCAAGGTTTATGACCAGATGCCGGAGCCGCGCTATGTGCTTTCCATGGGCTCTTGTGCCAATGGCGGTGGCTATTACCATTACTCCTATTCGGTTGTGCGCGGCTGTGACCGCATTGTGCCGGTGGATGTATATGTGCCGGGCTGTCCGCCCACGGCTGAAGCGCTGCTTTACGGCATTTTGCAGCTGCACCGCAAAATCCGCCGCACCGGCACCATAGCGAGGTAGGGAAGACATGCCTGACAGACTGGAAAATTTGAAAGCCCTGATCGAGCTGAAGCAGCCCGAAGCCCTGCGCCGCGCCGAACTGGCGGGCGGCGAGCTGACGGTGCATATCGTGCTGGCGGCCATTCCTTCTTTCATTGAGTTTTTGCGGGCCGACCCGCAATGCCTGTTTACCCAGATGATTGATATCACCGGAGGTGATTACCCCGAGCGGGCCAAGCGCTTTGAGCTGGTTTACCATTTCCTTTCCATGCGCCACAACATGCGCATCCGGGTAAAGGCTGATCTGGCCGATGGCGAAATCGCGCCTTCCATTACCGGCACTCACCCCTCGGCCAACTGGTTTGAGCGCGAGGTGTTTGATATGTATGGCATCCGCTTTTCGGGTCACCCCGATTTGCGGCGCCTGCTCACCGACTATGGCTTTACCGGCCACCCGTTGCGCAAGGATTTCCCGACCAGCGGCTATGTGGAAATGCACTATGACGAGGTGGAAAAACGCTGCGTTTACCGCCCGGTGTCGCTCACCCAGGAATACCGGCAGTTTGATTTCATGTCTCCCTGGGAGGGGGCGAAATATATTCTGCCCGGCGATGAAAAGACGGAGGCCAAATAGATGGACGGATCCAACACTCCCGGCCCTAAATCGGTCCGCAATTTCAGCCTGAATTTCGGCCCCCAGCACCCGAGCGCGCATGGGGTGCTGCGCCTTGTGCTGGAGCTTGACGGCGAAATTGTCGAGCGGGCCGACCCGCATGTGGGCTTGCTGCACCGGGGCACCGAAAAGCTGATGGAAAGCCGCACCTACCTGCAAAATATCCCCTATTTTGACCGGCTCGACTATGTGGCCCCGATGAATCAGGAGCACGCGTTTTGCCTGGCCATCGAAAAGCTGACAGGGGTGGAAGTGCCGCGCCGAGGCCAGCTTATCCGGGTGCTTTATGCCGAAATTGGCCGCCTGCTCAACCACCTGCTCAATGTCGGCTCGCAAGGCATGGATGTGGGCGCGATGACCCCGAATGTGTGGGCATTTGAAGAGCGCGAAAAGCTGATGATCTTTTACGAGCGGGCTTGTGGTGCGCGCCTGCACGCCAATTATTTCCGCCCCGGCGGTGTGCATCAGGACCTGCCGCAAAAGCTGATAGACGATATTGATGCCTGGACCCACACCTTCCCGCAGGTGCTGGACGATATGGCCAACCTCTTGACCGAAAACCGGATTTTCAAACAGCGCAACGTGGATATCGGCATTGTGACCGAGCAGGCCGCGCTAGATTATGCGATGACCGGGGTGATGCTGCGCTCCAGCGGCGTAGCATGGGATTTGCGCCGCGCCCAACCTTATGAATGCTATGACGAATTCGAGTTTCAAATTCCGGTTGGCAAAAACGGCGATTGTTATGACCGCTACCTGATGCGCATGGCCGAGATGCGCGAAAGCATCAAGATCATCCGGCAGGCCGTGGTGAAGCTGAACGCGTGTAAGGGCGGTGATGTGCTGGCGCGCGGCAAGCTGGCACCGCCAAAACGCCACGAAATGAAAACCTCGATGGAATCGCTGATTCACCACTTCAAGCTTTATACCGAAGGCTTTCATGTGCCGGCAGGTGAAACCTATGCGGCGGTCGAGGCCCCGAAAGGCGAATTCGGGGTTTATCTGGTCGCTGATGGCAGCAACCGCCCCTACAAAGTGAAAATCCGCGCGCCGGGCTATGCGCATCTGGCCGCGATAGACCATTTGGGCACCGGCCACCAGCTTGCCGATATCGCGGCGCTGATCGGTTCGCTGGATGTGGTGTTCGGGGAGATCGACAGGTGATCGCAACCGCACTCATTTTCGGGGTGGTATCGGCCGCTTTTGCCAAAGCGTGGCAAATGGCGGCGGGTTTCGATACGCGGTTCGATAGGGGTGCAGCAGTGCCGGTCACGGCAAACCAAAACCTGCCGCGCCCGCATTTGAGCGCGGCAGGGCAATTTGAAAGAGCAGAAAATTTCCGCCGGGAGGCCAGCCATGGGCTTTAGGGCTTTGCTTTTCGGTGGTTTGCTGGCGATAGTGGCCAGCGCGGGCATGGCACAACCGCAGGACCCGGCGCGCACCGAAATGCTTCGCGCCCTGTTGCAGGGCAATGACTGTGTTTTGACCGAGGCCGAAGCCGATATTATCCTTCCCCCGCTTGAGTTTGGCCCCGAAGAGACCCGCGCGATTGTCGGGGCATTGGTGGCGGCAGGCACGGTGCGCCTCGATGGCAGCACCCTCACTCTTGTTGACGCTAGCTGCAGCGGTGGCATCGGGGCCGATGCTGCCCCGGAAGGGCTGTTTCTGGCCGTCATGGCCGATAACGGCTGCGAAATGGCAGAAGCCGATGCGCGCTCGCTGATGCCCGCCGCGGGGCTGCGCATGGATCAGGCCTTCAGGATTGCCGATGCGATGGTGGCGGCTGGAGAGGCAACCTATAGCGATAGAGGAGCCGTGCTGCAAATCAGCAGCGCCCGTTGTGCGGCAGGCGACCGGCCGGCGGCACTGCCGGAAGCGGGGCTGGCAACCCCGGCTGAAGCGCCAGCCGAAAATTTGGAGACGAAAGACCCGCGCGCCGGTGTGCTGGCCATGCTGGCCGCCAATAACTGCGAGGTTTCGCAAAGCAATGTGGGGGCTATGATCGGCGCTGCCGGGCTGGAATTCGGCCCCACCATCCAGATTTTAAGCCAGATGATGGCTGATGGCACCGCCAGCAGCCCCGACGGCGGCCAAACCCTGCAGGTTGCGCCACCACTTTGTGTGGTTGCTGTTGCAACCACGGCCACCCCGCGTGACATCTTCATCAACCTGATCAAGCAAAATAATTGCAGCCTTACCGCGAGCGAATTCAGCGCGTTGCTGCCGGTCGAGGGGCTGGATGCCTCGACCGCCTTTGGCTTGGTCGAAGAATTGGAAGCGGCGGGGGATATTTATTTGCCCCCTACCCGTGATATTGTAACCCTTAGTGCGGAGAACTGCCGGTAATGCTACGCCGTCTTCACCCAGATCAGCCTGAAAGCTTTGCTTTCACCGACGCCAACCTTGCTTGGGCGCAAGAGCAGATCAAGAAATACCCTGACACCCGCGCCGCCTCGGCGATTATTCCGCTATTGTGGCGCGCTCAGGAGCAGGAAGGCTGGCTGAGCAAGCCCGCAATTGAAGCCGTGGCCGATATGCTCGGTATGGCCTATATTCGGGCGCTGGAGGTGGCCACCTTCTACTTCATGTTCCAGCTCAAGCCGGTTGGCTCGGTGGCGCATATCCAGATATGCGGCACCACCTCCTGCATGCTGTGCGGCTCGGAAGACCTGATCGCGGTGTGCCAGGAGGTCATCAACGAAAAGCCCTATTTGCCAAGCGCAGATGGCAAGCTGAGCTGGGAAGAGGTTGAATGCCTCGGGGCCTGCACCAATGCGCCGATGGCGCAAATCGGCAAGGACTATTACGAGGATTTGACCGCAGACGGCCTGCGCGGATTGCTGAAAGACTTTGCCGCTGGCAAAGTGCCGACCCCCGGCCCGCAAAACGGCCGCTTTGCCGCCGAACCAAAGGGCGGCCCGACCACGCTGACCGATAAAAAGGGCGAAGCGCATAATGGCTCGGTTGCCTTGTCGCTGGCGATTGGCGACACGGTCAAACGGATAGACGGCAGCGAAGTGCCCCTGTGGAAGGCACCGGTGCCGGTGGGAGAGGCGAAAGCCGCGCCCGCAAAGCCGGCACCCAAACCAGAAGCGCCAAAGGCCAATAAACCTGCGCCGGTTGCCGAGGTTGCTCCGGCCCCGTCAGAGGCTGACAAGCCCGCGCTTTTAAGCGCACCCGAGGGCGAAGCCGATGATCTGAAAAAGATCAAGGGTATCGGCCCCAAACTTGAAGCCGAACTGAATGGCGCAGGGGTTTACCACTATCGCCAGATCGCCGGTTGGACCGAAAAAGAAGTCGCTTGGGCGGATGAGCATTTGGTGAGCTTTAAAGGACGAATAAGCCGTGATGACTGGGTAAGCCAGGCAAAAGTGCTGGCGAACTGACAGGGGGCGCGCGCTTCAACAAGGGAGAAATTGAATGAAGAACCATTATTCTACAGACAATGAATGCCTGCTCACCGGTGGCCTCTGGGCGCTCTTGGTGGCGTTGATCCTTAGCGCGCTGTCATTGGTTTTTGCTGATTTCTGGCCAACGGCAATGCTGATTTTCCTGATCGTGTTTTTCGGTGGTCTTGGCGTTGCCTATGCCATGTGCAAAACCCGCACCGTTAACCGCGGGGGCGCAGATATGCGCGCGATTGACCTTGCGAGGGCCGAAATGGGGCTGCCCCCACACGCCGATTTGCCACCCGAGCCCGAGAAAGCGGCAAAACCAAAGCCCAAACCCGCAGCAAAGCCTAAAGCAAAGCCTAAAGCAAAGCCAACACCCGCACCCGCGCATAAGGATCATGCTGCGGCCGCGGGTGCCGGTGAAGCCAAGCCCGCCTTGCTCAGCAAAGCGCGCGGTGGCAAGGCCGATGATCTCAAAGTGATCAACGGCGTTGGCCCCAAGCTGGAAAAAGAGCTGAATGCGGCGGGCGTTTACCACTTTGACCAGATCGCAAGCTGGAACGCCGAGCAGGTGGCATGGGCCGACCAGCACCTTGTCAGCTTCAAGGGCCGTGTCAGCCGCGATGACTGGGTGGCGCAGGCCGCTGGATTGGCAAAAAAATAAACCTGAAGCGCGATCATGCGCTTCGCTAAAGATGATAAAGGATACCACACCGTGGCAGATAAAAAGGCCGAAAACCAACGCAAACAAACCAGACTGGCCTCGATTGTGATGCTGGTCTCGGTGGTGGTGCTGATGGGTGGCTCTTGGCTGGGCGGCCAGCTCGGCCTGCCGGTGCGGTATGCTTTTTTGATAGATTTTATTGCATTGGCGGGTTTTGCTTTTGCCATAATCGTATTATTCAGGGTCTGGCGCGCGCGCCAGCAAGACGGAGAGTAACATGCTCAAGGACCAAGACCGGATTTTTACCAACCTTTACGGCATGGAAGACCGCTCGCTGAAAGGCGCAATGGCGCGCGGCGCGTGGGACCGCACCGGTGACTATATCAAAAACGGGCGTGACTGGATTGTGGAACAGGTAAAGGGCTCGGGCCTGCGCGGGCGCGGCGGTGCCGGCTTTCCGACCGGGCTTAAATGGTCGTTCATGCCCAAGGAAAGTGATGGCCGCCCGAGCTATCTGGTGGTCAATGCCGACGAATCCGAACCCGGCACCTGCAAGGACCGCGAGATCATGCGCCATGATCCGCACACTTTGGTGGAGGGCTGCCTGATTGCCGGTTTCGGCATGGGGGCCAATGCGGGCTATATTTACATTCGGGGTGAATTCATCCGCGAGCGCGAGGCGCTGCAGGTCGCGATTGATGAAGCATATGATGCCGGGCTGCTTGGCAAAAATGCCGCCAATTCGGGCTGGGACTTTGACCTTTACCTCGTGCACGGCGCGGGTGCCTATATTTGCGGCGAGGAAACCGCCCTGCTCGAAAGCCTTGAGGGCCGCAAAGGCATGCCACGGATGAAGCCGCCATTTCCGGCCGGGGTTGGCCTTTATGGGGCACCAACCACGGTGAACAATGTGGAGAGCATTGCCGTGGTGCCAACAATTTTGCGGCGCGGGGCCGACTGGTTTGCCGGTATGGGGCGGCCAAATAATACCGGCACCAAGCTGTTTGGCATTTCGGGCCATGTTGAAAACCCTTGCGTGGTTGAAGAGGTCATGTCCATTCCGCTGCGCGATTTGCTGGACCGGCATTGCGGCGGCGTGCGCGGTGGCTGGAAAAACCTGAAAGCGGTTATTCCGGGCGGCTCGTCGGTGCCATTACTGCCCGCCGATTTATGCAATGACGCGATTATGGATTTTGACTGGTTGCGCGAGCAGCGCTCGGGGCTTGGCACCGCCGCCGTGATCGTGATGGACCAGAGCACCGACGTTATTAAAGCCATCTGGCGGCTGAGCAAATTTTACAAACACGAATCTTGTGGCCAGTGCACGCCCTGCCGCGAAGGCACCGGCTGGATGATGCGGGTCATGGACAGGCTGGTAACCGGCGAGGCGGAACTCGAGGAAATCGACATGCTGCTGGATGTTTCAAAACAGGTTGAAGGCCATACCATCTGCGCGCTTGGCGATGCGGCGGCGTGGCCCATTCAGGGCCTTGTGCGGCATTTCAGGAATGAAATCGAAGACAGGATCAAGTTTCAAAAAACGGGGCGTGTTAGCTCTATTGCAGCGGAGTAAAAGTTATGAAGTTACGAACAGTAATTATTATCGGCCTTACCACCGTGCTTGCGGGCTGTGTTGCGGGCATTGGCATCGGAAACAATCGCGTTGCACAGGATAGCTATTTTGCAACCAATGTGGGCCGTTTGGCGGGGCGTGCCGAAGCGATCGCCGCCCTGTGCCCCACCCTTACCTTCAACCCGGTCGAGCTAGAGATCAACCGCGTGGCAATTTGCCAAGCCGAGGGTGAAGGTGAAAGTTGCGGCCTGCCAAAGCTGGACGCGGAAAAAGAAAAATCATTTGCCGAAACACTGGCAAGCCTGAACGGCATTCCGGCTGAGCAAATATGCGCGGATGCCCGGGCCGAAGCTGCCTCAGATTACGCATTTGCGGATTTCCTCACCGGCTTGCAGGTGGCGCGACCAGTGGCGGTCATCCGCGCAGCCGCGCCCGTACCGGCAGAGCCGGTTGTGGAAGAACCAACACCCGAAGAACCCGCACCCGATGAACCCCTGCCAGAAGAACCGGCACCCGAAACAACCCCTGAAGCAGAAGCAACCGACGCCGCCTAGATCGAGCCTTTAGGGGGCAAAAAACCCGCAAGCGCCACAAAAACCGGTGCTTGCGACCCACGGAGAAGAGATGACGCCAACGACCGCAAACAAGGCCAACTTGCCCGTAATCGCCTATACCGACCCGCTGGCTGGCGGCTGGATAACGGGTTTTGACCGGGGCCCGAACCGTGGTGCAATGGGCACATGAAAAAGAATTTGAAACACGCGACCAATCGCGCGGACGTGCAGGAAATGGCAAATGACTAATCTTAAGAAAATCATCATCGACGGCAATGAAATCGAAGTTGATGGCGCAATGACCATTCTTCAGGCTGCCGAGGTCGCGGGCATTGAAATTCCGCGGTTTTGCTACCATGAGCGGCTGAGCATTGCCGGCAATTGCCGGATGTGCCTGGTGGAGGTTGTGGGTGGGCCGCCCAAGCCGGCGGCCTCTTGTGCGATGCAGGTAAGAGACCTTCGGCCCGGCCCGGAAGGCCAGCCGCCGGTGGTGAAAACCAAATCACCAATGGTGAAAAAGGCGCGCGAAGGCGTGATGGAATTTTTGCTGCTCAACCACCCGCTGGATTGCCCGATTTGCGATCAGGGCGGCGAGTGTGATTTGCAGGATCAGGCCATGGCTTACGGTGTTGATTTTTCACGCTCCCGCGAGGCCAAACGCTCGGTGACGGACCTTGACCTCGGCCCTTTGGTGGCCACAACCATGACCCGCTGTATTTCCTGCACCCGCTGTGTGCGCTTCACATCCGAAGTGGCGGGTATAATGACCATGGGCCAGACCGGCCGCGGCGAGGATGCCGAAATCACCACCTACCTGAACGCCACGCTCGACAGCAACCTGCAGGGCAATATCATTGATCTGTGCCCGGTTGGCGCGCTTACCAGCAAGCCCTATGCCTTTACCGCCCGCCCGTGGGAGCTGCGCAAAACCGAAACCATCGACGTGATGGACGCGCTTGGCAGCAATATCCGGGTAGACACCAAAGGCCGCGAAGTGAAGCGGATTTTGCCGCGCAACCATGACGGTGTGAATGAAGAGTGGATTTCCGACAAGACCCGTTTTGTCTGGGATGGCTTGCGCCGCCAGCGCCTTGATACCCCTTATGTGCGGGTCAACGGCAAGTTGAAAGCCGCAAGCTGGGAAGCGGCGATGGCCGCGATTGTGGATGCGGTTGACGGCAAGCGCGTGGCCGCAATCGCCGGTGATCAGGCCAGCACCGAGGCGATGTATGCGCTCAAAGCCCTGATCGGCGGTGCCGGTGGCAACGTCGAGTGCCGCGTTGATGGCGCTTATCTGCCCATCGGTGACCGCGCTGGCTATGTAGGCACCGCAACCATTGCCGATATCGACAATGCCGAGATGATCCAACTGATTGGCACCAACCCGCGTGACGAAGCGCCGGTGCTGAATGCGCGGCTTCGGGCGGCGTGGTCGCGCGGCGCACAGGTTGGCCTGATCGGCAACAAGGTCGACCTCACCTATGACTACACACATATGGGTAACACGGTGGCCGATATCGAAAAGCTGCTGAATATCGAGTATAAACAAGTGCTGGAGGTGCCGTCGATTATTATTGTCGGGCAGGGTGCCTTGCAGGGAAAAGATGGAGAAGCGGTGCTTGAAGCGGTGAAACGGGTGGCAGAGCTGACCGATTCCAAATTCATGGTGCTGCACACCGCCGCGGCGCGGGTTGGCGGCATGGATGTGGGCTTTGCCACCGAGGGCGGCATGATCAGCGCCCTTGACGGGGCCGAGGTGATTTATAACCTCGGCGCGGATGAGTTGGATATCGATACCGGCCCGTTTGTGATCTACCAAGGTTCGCACGGCGACCGCGGCGCGCACCGCGCCGATGTGATATTGCCCGCCGCGGCCTATACCGAAGAATCGGCGATATTTGTCAACACCGAAGGGCGGCCGCAATTGGCCAACCGCGCCGCTTTTGCCCCGGGCGAGGCCCGCGAAGGCTGGGCGATTATCCGGGCCGTTTCCGGTGCTTTGGGGGCGGCGCTGCCGTTTAACACGCTGGCTGAGCTTCGCACCGCCATGTTTGCCGAAATCCCGCATTTGGCGGCGCTGGATAG
>Ga0316208_1003869_pt1 | contig 10349 bp, 6 predicted proteins | sample 3monopyrite_MG_FD_204944 | JGI IMG/M metagenome (GOLD analysis project Ga0316208, IMG submission 204944) | Microbial mat bacterial communities from mineral coupon in-situ incubated in ocean water Damariscotta River, Maine, United States -... | ecosystem: Environmental > Aquatic > Marine > Coastal...
CGAAGCCGGCACAACGCGCGAGGCGATCGTCAGCCAGGAAGCGACGATCCGCCACGAAACGGCTCGACTCCGCGAGTCCGAAACTGAAATCGTCCGACTGCGACGCCAGCAGGCTTCGACCTTGTCGCGACTCGGCGTTGTGAACAAAGAGCTGGCAACCGCCCAGTCGGAACTCGACCAGTTCGATGAAACCTTCCAGACTCAGCAGCAGGAAGTCGAAGCTCACGAGGCTCATTCCGAACAATTGACCGCACGTTATCAGCAAAGCCGAAACCGCATCGACGAGCGTCAGATCGAGCGTTCAGAGCTTTCCGAACAGGCCTCGCAGGTGCGGCAGCAGATCGCACTGCTGGAGGCTCAACTCGTCGCGCTGAACGAGACTCACGAAAAGACAATCGAACAACGCGACCGTTTAAAGTCCGAACTACGAACGGCTGAGACGGAAGTCACCACGCGTCAGACGGCACTCGACGAGGTTCTCGAACAAGCCAGCGACCTCGGCGACTCGCTGAAAGAAATTCGAGCGAACCGGAAGAAGCTGATCGCGGACCAGGAAGCCGAGCAGGAAACACTCGTCGAAGTGCGTGAACGGCGCAGTGGTGCGCAGGCTCGACTGACCGTCCTGGAAGATCTGGAGGTCAAGCAGGAAGGCGTCGGCATCGGTGTCCGAGAAATTCTGCAACGAGCGAAGTCATCGGACTTCCCACCGTGGAACGGCATCATCGGCAGCGTCGCCGACCTGCTCGATGTCGATCTCGAAAACGCGGCACTGCTGGAGGTCGCTCTCGGAAACCGTGCTCAACTGATCGTGACGCACGATCTCGACCCAATGATCGATTACCTCAAACGAGGCAGTGCACGCATCGACGGTCGAGTTGGATTTCTCGGACTCGACGAAGTGACAACTTCGGAATCCGCAGAGTCAACAAACAACGACGTCGACCTTTCGTCCGACGTCGATGTCATCTTCCGTGCCGACCAACTTGTCTCAACATCGTGCCAGCATCCCACCCTCGCCGCGAAACTTCTCGACACAACCTGGGTCGTGACGGACCTTGACGCTGCCAACCGCCTGGCCGTTGCCGAAGGAGCCGGACATCGCTTCGTCACTCTGCAGGGCGAATTGATTGATCCTGACGGAACGCTTTACGCAGGCACCGTCCGAGGCGAATCGTCCGTCCTCTCCCGGAAAAGCGAACTCCGCCGCCTGAAGAACGACCTGACTCGCATGGGTCAGCAGATCGCGACCAGCGAAGCCAGAATCAAAGCCTTCGCCAAACAGTCGGTCGAGATCGAGGCCGAACTCACGACCGCCGCCGAGCAACGTGACGACGTGAATGAGCGGCTGACTCAGCGACGCTCCGAATTCGAAAGCCAGCAGCGCGTGATGACCCGGCTGTCCGAGCAGCATGCCGCCGTCGAAGAAGTCTTCACCGCGACGACAGAACAAGTCGCCGAAAGTCAGGCAGAACTGGCACAGGGCTTCGACTCGCTGAACGAAGTAGAGAAAACCCAGAACGAAGCGAACGACGAAGTCGCTCGGCTGGAAGGCGAGTTGATCGAATTAGAGCAGGAACGCAACCAGCTGATGCAGGAGCAGACCGAAGCCCGGTTGAAGCTCGCCCGCGCCGGAGAACGTCGCGAAAATCTGATCTCCGCGTGCAGCCGCCTGGGTGACGAAGCATCAACACTGAACAGCCAGATCGAGGATTCAACCCGGCGACTGGCCACGTTCGAAGACCGTCGCCGTACGTCAGTGCTTGGCATCTTGAATGCGAACGGATGTCTCGCCGAACTGGCCATCGTGGCGGAAACAAGCGCCGATGCTGTCGACAGGCTGTCTCGCGAGAAGGAACAACTTCGCAGCGTCCGCACCGGACTGGTCGAAGAAGAAACATCCTTCCGCCGACAACGGCGAGCGATCGCTGACCGGCAGCACGAAGAAGAAGTCGAAGCCCGTGACATGCGGCATCGACTGTCAACGTACGGCGAGCGTATCGAAGAAGAATACGGCCAGACGCTCGAGGAAGTCGTCGCTTCAGGAGCGTCGGCGTTCCGCGATTACCTGATTGACCGCAGCCTGATCGCCGACCCCGCCGCCCAGACTGACGAAAGCGACGAATCACCAGACGAAACCGACGAAGCAACTGACGTCGCCGCCAAAGAAGAACTGGATGTTGAGGACGAAGACCTCGACGATGAAGTCGAGAGCGAGGACGAGTCTGACGATGAAGAGTGGGACGACGACTCGGAAGAAGATCCTGAAGACGACGAAGCTGGAGAGGACGAAGACGAAACGGCTGAAGGCTCACTCGACGCAGGTGACGACTCATCCGACGAAGTTGAGGAAACCGAAGACGCCACTGCCGCTGAGGAAGTCCATTTAACGCTCCAGGAAATTGAAGGAACTCGCTACGAAGACATCCGCGAGGAACTCGAAGAACAGGTCAACCGATTGCGTCGACGTCTGAAATCGATGGGCAACGTGAATACGGATTCGCTGAAGGATCTCGACGATCTGGAAGGCAAGTTCAATCACTTCAACAGCCAGCTCATGGACCTGACCGAGGCCAAGACAACGCTGGAAGAAATCATCCGCAAGATCAATGCGGAAAGCCGGCGGCTGTTTCTGGAATCGTTCACGAAGATTCAGATCGAATTCCGCGAACTCTTCCGCAAGCTCTTCGGCGGCGGGGACGGGGACCTCATTCTGGAAGATCCGGACGACGTGCTGGACTGCGGCATCGACATCGTCGCGCGACCGCCCGGCAAAGAGTTACGCAGTATTTCGCTGCTTAGTGGCGGCGAGAAAACCATGACGGCCGTCGCGATGCTGCTTGCCATTTTCAAGAGCAACCCCAGCCCGTTCTGCATTCTTGACGAAGTCGACGCGGCCCTCGACGACGCCAACGTCGAACGCTACGCCGGCGTCGTGCACGAATTCAAAGAGATGACTCAGTTCATCATGATCAGCCATCGCAAACGAACGATGACCGTCGCGGATGTCATCTTCGGCGTGACGATGGAACAGTCTGGCGTCTCAAAACGCCTGACAATCAGCTTCGAAGACGTCGGCGAAGACGGCGAATTCCGAGTCAACGGTGGCTCGCAAGCGGCCTGACAGCCATCCACCAAACTTGTCACCTCTCCCACTTGTGGGAGAGGTCGCGGTCTCAGCCGCGGGTGAGGGCTTGTCGCCGATCTCGCAAAATCAACCGCCCCTTCGATGAGCCTACGGCGCGCTGGTCACGACAACCTTCGCCCCCTTGAGCAATTTTCGCATTGGCTTCCAGACGTCCCCGTCGTGCGGCTTTGGCGAAACGGCGATCTTCAACACGCAGCCTTTGATCGAGCTGTCGACGATCGACTCAATCTCAAGAATCAACGTCTGAGACTTTCGTGTCGCGAAGGGTTCGACCCACGTCATGACCGCTCGCGACTTGGTTTTTGAATCTTTGACGGGCGTGATCTTCAACGTGAAGGACGCCGGCTTAACATCAATGCCGCTGCGTTTCGTCACGGCGACCGCCAGGCCTCGGTAATACTTCAGCAGTTCCTCGGTCAGAACTTTCTGATTCGGCGGCGTCTGGTTCGGCAGGCAAAACACAAAGCAGTACGTGAAGAAGTCTTCAGCGTCCGGACGGAACATTCCCGGTGCGAAGCGAACTTCTTCGAAGCCGGTCAGCTTCATGTCTTTCGCAAAGCTGGTCGGCAGGCTGAGGGTTTCTGTTCGCCAGCCTTTCGGCGTTTCGATGTCAACTTTGAGAGACTCCTGCGCTGTCGCAACGCCTGAAACGACAAGCGCAACGGCCACCAACAGAATCGCGGAACGGTAACGTGATCTCATCATTGCTTTGCCTTTATGATCTCGGCGAGTTGATAATTCGGAATCGATCTCCGATAACGCTATCAGCCTGTTAAAAAGTGTGCCACTGGCTTGGCCAGCGCTTCCTGAAAGTCGCCAACGGCAGGAAACTTCTCACTGGCAAAGCCAGTGGCACACGGTTATCAACTCCAACCTGATCGTCAACGGGCTGAACCACTCTCACCATGAAACTCCACGCGAGGCCCGCCATGAGAACGTTGCTTCTATCCGCCGCTGTACTCACGCTGTCAATTATCACTTCTGTGAACGCCGCGGACGAAACCGCCACCCAGAAAGAGTCGAAACATCTGACGAACATCCATCAGGTGACGTCGGGCCTGCCGAGAGCTGGCGAAGGGTACTTTTCGCCGGATGGAAAAAGCATCATCTATCAGGCGTACCCGGTCGGCTATCCGTTCTACCAAATCTACGTGCAGGAGTTGGAAGGCGGAAAGCCTCGACGCATCAGCCCCGGCCGAGGCCGCACCACCTGCAGCTACTTTTCCGTTGACGGCAAGAGCCTGCTGTTTGCGTCGAGCCATACCGACCCACAGCTTGAAGTCACAGAGAAAACAGCCCGCGATCTCGCCGCTCAAGGTGGCAAGAGACGCTACCAATGGGACTTTGACCGGCACATGGATATCTACACGGTCGACCTCGACGGAACGGGATTGAAGCGGCTGACCGACGCTCCGGGTTACGACGCTGAAGGCAGCTATTCGTCAGACGGGAAACAGATTGTCTTTACGTCGTCCCGAGACGGTGACCCCGACCTCTACATCATGGATGCCGACGGCACGAACGTCCGACAGATCACCAACAAAGACGGCTACGACGGCGGGCCGTTCTTTTCACCCGACAACAAATGGGTAATCTTCCGTAGCGATCGGCAGAAGGAACACATGCTGCAGTTGTTCGCGGTTTCAGCCGATGGCAAGACCGAAGTCCAACTGACCGACAATCTGAATCAGGTCAACTGGTGCCCGTACTTCCACCCGAGCGGCGACTACCTCGTCTGGGCCGGTGCCGACTATTCGCAAGGACCGGGTCCGAAGTCGAAGTTCCAACTCTTCACTTTGGAACTGAAGAATGAGAACGGCAAACTCAGCGCCGGCGAAGTCACGCAGGTCACGCATGAGCTTTCGCAGGACGTCCTGCCCGTCTTCAGCCCGGACGGGACCAAGCTGATGTGGACGTCAACGCGTTCAGAAAATGAAACCAGCCAGCTCTGGATCGGCGACTGGCTTCGCGGTCAAAAAAGTCAGAAGAAGTAGGGCATCGTCAAGCGAAGCGCGGGCGTGCCAGACAGAATGGTATGCCCGCGCTTCGCTTGTCATACCCTACGGTTCGTGAATGTCAGCCGTGCGTTTCAGAGACCGTCACAGTTAACGATGTTGCTCGGCGTTCCTGCCTGGAAATTGCGGATGTTGTCCGCAGTAATTTTCATCATGCGGCGGCGAGCGGCGAGGCTTGACCAGGCCATGTGCGGTGTGATCAGGCAGTTGGGGGCTGCCAGCAGCGGATTGTCGTCGGTGATTGGTTCAACCGAGGCGACGTCGACAGCGGCTCCGGCAAGCTGACCAGCGTTGAGAGCTTCGGCGAGTGCGGCTTCGTCAATCAGCGGGCCGCGTGATGTGTTGAGCAGGAAGGCAGACGGTTTCATTTGCGAGAGGAACTCGCCGTTGATCATGCCTGTCGAGTTTTCGTTCAGGCTGCAGTGCAGTGTGACGACGTCGGCTTGCTCAGCGATTTCTTCGGGCGTTGCCCACTCAAACTGGATGTCGTCCGGTGCGTTCTGACGATGCCGGCTGGCGGCGAGAATCTGCATGCCAAAAGCGTTTCCGATTCGCGCGACCTGCTGACCGATTCGGCCGAACCCGATGACGCCCAGAGTCAATCCGTGAAGTTCGATCTGCGGCGTTTTCCAGAAGGAGAACGAGCCGCAACTTTGCCACTCGCCCGCGTGGACGGCTTCGTCGTGCAGAGCGACTCGGTGGCAGAGTTCGAGCAGCAAGGCAAACGTGAACTGTGAAACCGACGGTGTGCCATACGTCGGAACGTTGGCAACGGGGATGCCGTGCTTCGCTGCGGCGACGCTGTCGACGCAGTCATGACCGGTTGCCGACACGGCGATGAACTTCAGGTTGGGCAGTTGCCCGATGATCTCTGCAGTAAGGCGGGCTTTGTTAGTGATCGCGACGTCGGCCTCTTGCAGGCGGTTGACGATTTCGTCGGGTTCGCTGGCCGCGTGCAAAGTCACGTCGCCGAGTTGCTCGATCGGCGTCCAGAGGTTGTCGCCCGGATTCAACGTCGCTCCGTCGAGAATCACGATTCGAGATGCCATACGGTTGCCCCTCACAATGCTACTTCGAAGCCGTCTCTGAGTCGGACGCTTCCGCGACGTCGGCGCTGAGCTCGGTTAGCGATTCTTTCAACTCGCGGATTGCACCGGCGGTTACCAGTAGCAGCAGCCCGACCATGCCGAGGACGCCGCCAGCCAGCACGATTGTCCAGAGAGTCATCCAGGCATTCATGGGTTCGCTCCTTTGGCGGTTGCTGACTGCGAATCATGCGGGCGGTCATCGGGCCACAGCAGCGAACCCGCAACGAAACCCAGCAGCGAAAATGCGAACGTCATCAGCATCAGGATGTTACTGTTGACCGCGATGCTCGTGCCCATCGCGACAAACTGAGCGTTCAAAAACTTGATGCACGGATCAAGCCCCAGAATGCCCGTCAGGCCGCCGAGCAAAGCGATGTACGCGCCCGCGGAACTTGAGCGGGACCAGTAGAGGCCTCCGATGACGATCGGAAATACCCCGGCCAGATACACCGTCCCCGTGATGGCCATGTACTGCCAGAGGTTGCTCGAAACTTCGTACCACAAGCCCCACGTCAGCAGCATGATCCCGGTGGCGACGATCGCCACTCGCGTGATCAGAATTCGCTGTTTGTTGGTCAGTTCGTTTTTCAGGAGTGGAGCAACGACGTCCTGCGTGATGACTCCGCTCCAGCAAAGCAGGTAGCTGTCGTGAGTCGACATGAAAGCCGCCACCATGCCTGCCGTCACCAGTCCGAGCAATCCGGACGGGATGATCTTTGCGAGAAACAAAGGCATCGCCGCTTGAGTGTTGACGTCGCCGCCGGCCTGGACCGCGGCCTGAAACTGTTCGTTGAGTGCGGGGTGAGAATGGAAAAAGGCGAACGCGCCGATGCCCCACAGAACCGGCAGCGAGCGTCTTGCCAGAAACGGAATCGTGCTGCACAAGTAAAGTTTGCGGGCGATCTCAGGAGTCTTGACCGCAAGCGTTCTCGACGCGCCCGTCGGCCAGAGCATCAAAGCGACGACCAGCACGACGAACTGAGCGGTCAGCGTCACCGGCCCGATGCCGTCGTCAGGTTTTGCTGTTGAGGGGTTGTCTGTCGAAGTCGGGTCGAAGTAACCGTTCTGGACGGTGACGACTTCAGAAAACCCATCGAAGCCGACTTCGTTCACAACGAACAGTGAAACAATCACCATCGCCGATCCAAGAATGACGAACTGAATCAGGTCGGTGATCACGACCGAGATCATCCCGCCCAGGACCGTGTAAAACAGGACGAGCAACAGCAGCGCCGTCATGATCAGCTTGAGGCCGACAGGTTCGTGATAATTAAACGTGTCGAGCATCACCTGCTGCAGCCACTCAGGCTCGGTGAAGCCCGTCACTGAAACCAGAAACAGAGCTCCGGCTTTCAGAAACAGCCCCATGTTCAGCACGCCGGACATGACCATCACCACGCCGCCGAGCACTCGAACACCGCGCGAGTATCGTTTCTCGTAGTACTCGGGAATCGTCAGGACTTTCGATTGTCGCAGTCGGTAGACGACAACTCCGGTCAGGCCGATAAAAAGCAGGATGACCAGTTCGTACAGCGCGAGATACAGCGACGCGTACTGTTGCGTAAAGCCCAGCTCGGCCGAGTACATCACCGTGACCAAGCCGATTTCAGTGCCGGTCATCGTGGCCAGCGCCAACCTGATGCGGAGCGTTCGTCCGGCGACGAGGTATCCGGCGATGTTGCCGACGTATCGGTTCGCCCAGATTCCGACGAAGATCGAAATCACGAGATACGCAACGACGATGCACCAGTCGAGCGATGTGAAGTTCGTTTCGAAGAGATCCATGAAAGCGCCCGGGACAATCACTAGTTGTGGACACGAAGTACCGCAGCAGGATAGTCGGGCAACGTTCTGTCGTCAGGTCTCGCCGCGAATTTGCCGCAATGACTGTGAGGTTGTTCGTAGGGTCTGACCAGCGGAGCGGATCAAACGGCTGGTGTGCCGGCGCGGGCAGCCGTTGGAGTTCCTGGACTTCGAGATTGCTCACAGATCTCCGCGCCGGCACACCGGGATGATCTATCGGCCCGCTTGTCACACCCTACTGACTGACTCTCGCCACGACGTTCATGAACCCTGAGTGGCCAACTCATTCCAAAGACGGATCGTCAAAACGAAAAACCCGATCCCTGCCGAAGCAGAAACCGGGTTTGTGTTTTTCGAGTACGAACTCGGTCGGGTATCAGAAGACGTCCAGAAGGAAGTGGTTGCCTTTGTGATACGGGCGGGCCGTCGGGTAGAAGTTGTGCCAATTTTTGTTGTAGACCGGAACTCGCTGCTGAGGGGCGTATCGATAATACATGTGGTCGTAGCTGCCACGCTGCTGCTGGAAGTTGTGCGGGTAGTACACGTACGGATAATAGTTGAAGCGGTTCCAGTCGGTCGGCTGGCCTCGTCCAGCGGCCTGAGCGTCGCTCGCGTTTCCGAGCATCGTCATCAGGGCGAACAGAACCAGCCCCGTCTGAGTGAGTTTTTGGAGCATTTGCTTCCCCTTCAAAAGTTGGTCTCGTGCTGAACGAAATCGAATTCAGTCAACATCGCCGTCCTCCGCAGAAATGCCGGCGAGCAGCGTCTGTCTGAATTCGTCTGTCTTCTGAGGAGTTCCCGCCGCCAACATCCTTGTCGACCAGGGAACTCCTTTCGCAAACTTGAGCCGTCCTTGGCTCGACGTGTCCTGCAGCAACCTTCGGAATCTGCCCGCGAGAACGTACGAAGCAGTTCCGCGAGCGGTCGTGCTCCTTTTTGATCGGCTCGGCCGGGACCGGCACAACAGGAGAATCCGGCAGAATCGGCAAAGTTTCGCAGGGCTGATTGCGGCTGCGTGGTCATGTTCAGCAGCCGGTATCGAGCTGGTGTCGCTGGATTCGTGAGAATTCATGTACCTCACCTGAACTCTTGCGACGCCAGTTGCACTGCAGCAGAATCCGTGGGCGACCACAGCAGAATCTGAGCGCGACTACTTTGCCACCGGCTTCAGCCGGTGGATTCTGCCGGAAGATTCAGCCGGAAGATTATTTCGCGAGCCGGCTTCAGCCGGACTTTCCGTCAAGTCTTTAGACGGAGCGTCGTTCCGGCGGTTAAAACCATGACTAGAAGTCCGGCTGAAGCCGGCTCGGGCAGTACTGCCGATCTTATTCCACCAGCTGAAGCTGGTGGCAATGACGCGAGATTGTCTGGTTGTTGCGGAGCTGAATTGTGTTGCGGAGCTTGTTTGCTGGCTTGAACGCTCCGAAAAACTTATCGGACATACTTACCAATTTCTGAGGAGAGGCGATGTTGTCACTGGCGTTTCAAGTGATCTCTGTTCTGAGCGTACTTGCACTTTTCGTCAACGCAGCCGCGACGGGACACGCGGCTCCGGAACCGGATCGGCCGAACATTGTTTACATCATGCTGGACGACGCCGGGTATGGTGACCTGAGCTGCTACGGGCAGAAACTTTTCAAGACGCCGAACATCGACCGCATGGCAGCGGAAGGTTTGAAATTTACTGACCACTACTCGGGCAGCACGGTCTGTGCGCCGACTCGTTGCTGTCTGATGACCGGACTTCACACCGGGCACGCCGTCGTGCGAGGCAACCGCGAAATTCAGCCGGAAGGCCAGGCTCCGATGCCGGCTGACATCGTCACGCTGCCGAGACTGCTGCAGAAGGCCGGTTATCAGACCGGGATGTTCGGCAAGTGGGGACTCGGTTCGCCGGGTTCAGCCAGTGACCCGATGGAACATTTCAACAAGTTCTTCGGCTACAACTGCCAGCGACAGGCTCATACTTACTACCCGGACTACCTCTGGCATGATCGCGAGAAGGTGCAGTTCGGCGGCAAGGTTTACTCCGGATTCCCAATCCAGGAAGCGACGCTCGACTTCATCAAAGCGAACAAGGACAAGCCGTTCTTCTGCTACGTACCGATGACGATTCCTCACGCGGCGATGCACGTTCCGGAAAAATACGCCGCTCCGTTTCGCAAGAAGTTTCCGCAGTTCGAGAACAAAGTCGGAAAGTACAAAGGTCCGAACATCAAGAATCCGGCGGCATGTTTTGCCGGCATGATGACGCTGATGGACGAGCAGGTTGGCGAGATTCTCTCACTGCTTAATGAA
>Ga0316208_1003871_pt1 | contig 10345 bp, 6 predicted proteins | sample 3monopyrite_MG_FD_204944 | JGI IMG/M metagenome (GOLD analysis project Ga0316208, IMG submission 204944) | Microbial mat bacterial communities from mineral coupon in-situ incubated in ocean water Damariscotta River, Maine, United States -... | ecosystem: Environmental > Aquatic > Marine > Coastal...
TTTTTATCGAGCTTCAATTTAAGTGCAAACGACACTTTTTTTTCAATTGAAAATAAAGGCAATAGGGTTTGTGAATTGGCTAAGGCAGGGGGAAGTTTTGGAACGGTTACTAAAGCTATTGTAAAACAAGAACTTCCAGTTAATTTTGTTAATGCATTAAAAAAGTTTGGGAAAACAGAAGATGAAATTCTTGACTACTTTAAAAACTACCACAATGTAAGGTCAGGAGAAAATTGGTTGAATGAAATTCAGACATTAAAAACACAATATCCAAACCTTAATAATGATGAAGTTTTCTCACTTTGGGGCTATACTACAAATTTCTATTATGGCGATTTAAACTATTGGCTAAGAAACGGTATGAACTCGAACCTTACAGGAGATGTTAAATTAATTTTAGATAACGCATTGGCTAAACTGCCGAACTATTCGGGGCAAAAGGTTTATAGAGGTATTGAAATAAAACAAGCAGATTTACAAGGTTTTCTTGATTCATACAATCAAGGAGCTAAACATACTTGGAATGATTTTACATCTTGTGGTGGGACACAAGGAGCTTCATTTGGTAATCGCCCAGAGATTAATATAATCTTTGAAATACAACATACAACGGGTAAAAATATCACCGATTTTGCGGATGGAGTTAAATATGGAAGTATGCCAGCTCCCGAGATTCTTATTAAATCTGGAAGTAAGTTTGAAGCCATATCTGACCCTATTTACGATTCTTCTTTAGGGAAATATATAATTAAATTAATCCAAACTCAATAGTGTGAAAAAGCGACCAACGACATATGAAGAAATTAAAAAGTTGTCAAAAGAGGAGTTCTTAGAATTTACATTACAAGAGCAAAAAAGAGTTTACAAGTCAAATTTTATCAGGTGTTTACCAGACAACTATAGTGAGCTTTCCTTTGATGATAAAGTTAAATATTGGACAGAGGCTTTAAATCAAGGAATGCGTCTTCAAGTTGAAAAAGGACATGATGAATATTCAACATTTACTCCTCAGTGGTACAAGACATTTCGAGAGGTTGACCCCAATGTAGATGAAATAATGGATAAAGTGTTTCGTACTTTTTCTAAATATGGATGGACTTGGGATAAACAAGAGTATCTAAAGAGGATATCTACACCAACCCTTTAAGTTTATTTTTAGCGATAAAGGTACCAATTAAGTAAATGAAAATTAAACCCCACATAAAATCCATTTTCATTTTCCTCCTAACATTTCTATTAGGAGCACAAACCACCTACGCCAAAACAAAAGTAATTTTACCACAAAATGAGGTAGTCATTTTAGTAGAGCAAAACCAAAATGCTATAACTTTAGAAAAAGTAGTACAACCTAATATTGGTTTTCTCAAAGAAAAAACTAAGTTTGTAGTTGTACAGGGCGTTTCTGCTCAAAATTGCTGTAATTTTTCTGAGGGAGTTGTTGGTGGCTTGGCTAACGCAGGGGGTAAAGTATTTGACCCTGTTGCTTTCGCAAACTATATAGATGATATCCCAACTAAATCAGCATTTGGTTCACCTACAGCTCCAGCAAGAATTTATCAAGAAAATGTAGCAGGAGTATTGGAGTATCAAATAAAAAATTCTGATAATGTAAAAATTTGGGCTGATGGTGTTGATTTATTAAATAAATTGAATTTGGATTTAATATCTAAAACTAATGGACCAGAAATAAGGGCTCTAATAAAAGAAAATCCAAACGATTTAACAACCATCTATAAAGACTTAAAAGATCATCCTGGTTACGCACATGATATGGCTAAAAATGGGAATTACCCTAGGTGGGTAAAGTGGGGTAAAAGTAACTTCTTCAAAACAGTTACAAAAAAAGGAAAAGATTTTGAAGAATTTGTAGTAAACAATATCTCAACATTAAGAACAAAAATTTTAGCAGAATATTCGACAATTGATATTAATCAATATGAAATATTCACACAAGTTCAAATAAAAACAGGTGTTGGAAATGAGTATTTTGTTGCAGATATGGTCCTGGTTAGGAAAATTGATGATGGCTTTGGCCAAATATTTTTAGACAAGAACAATGTTATTGTAATAGAAACGAAACTTAGTTCAAGTACAAATCTTACAACTCATCAAACGAATGCCACTCCATTATTAAACCAACTTGATAATTCAATTGGAACAAGAAATGTTCTAACACATCTTGAAGATGCACAAGGAAGATTAGTAACAGTTATTGAGAGACCTGGACAATCTAATTTAGTTTCAGTTATCCATAAAGATGTAAATGGAACATATAAGCTAACCGAATTTAGCCCAGGATATAATCCTTCATTAAATCCAAGTATTCCAGCCCCTTTAAGTGCTAATAAATTAGTTCCTGATTTTTCAACGACTCAATATATGCACCCTTTAAATCAAGGGCAAACTATAAAAATAAAAATGTCAGGAAAAAGAAATGGTACCACTGGTGATTTTGCTTTAGCAAATGCTGAGATGAAAAAAATAAATCCAAGTTTTGTTAAGCCACAGAATTATACTTGGCATCATTTAGATGATTTTAATCCTGCTACAGGCGAATGTACAATGCAATTAGTAGAATCAACTGCTCATCAAGGTGCAGGGGTTACAGGTATGCAACATAGCGGTAGTGTAGCTCAATGGAAAGCATACTATGGTGCTTCAAGTGATGCTCCTAATAATTTATTTTATCAAAATTAATATGAGAGAATTGACAATACTTCCGAAAGTTCAAGATTTTGAATTAGATATGATTGATAATGTTTTGGAAGATACGATCAAAGAAAATGTACGTGCGTATATTAAACAATATGGGGGAAGCTCTATTTTAGAATGTTATTATACAGATTCTAAAGGTTTAGAATGGGAGTTAAATCAATTTAATTTATTCACAGATTTATTTAAGCTTACCAAAGAATTTAAAGAAAACGGTTGGGGGTTAAAAGTTCCTTTTGCGTATGACCCAGGAGGATGGCATTTTTGTTTAAGTTTTGATAAAGAAACTTATGGGAAAATAATTATTAATAGATGGACAGACCATTCTCCAGAAGAGCAATTCTTAGTAATAGCAAATAGCTTTGAAGAGTTTATTAATGGTTTAGAAAAAGCACCTGAAGAATTAAGTTAAGAGTACTAAGCAACCCGCTCCGCCGGATTTGTAATCCTGCGGAACCTAAATAGTTAACGTCAGGCAATTAACTTTACAATGTGCGCCAAAGTGTAAAACATACCATAAAAAAGAATAGCAGTTATTACTTAACTTTAACTGTTGAGGCTTGGGTAGATGTATTCCCTCTTAAAAATCATACAAACTTTAAGTGCTCCCCACAAAAAAGCCATTTTCCAATAAAGAAAAATGGCTTATTAATTTTTTATTTTAATGTTTTAGAATGCGCGTACGGCGCGGACGTAGTTTAGGTTGGATTTAGGTACATCTACAGCTCCACCTAGATATTCGAAAGCATTATTAATGTCAGATTCATTTGATGTCCAATATGAATTTAATACAATTGTTGTTCCACCATTTGATGATAGTATAGGATTGACGTCATTACTATTATTATACAATTGACTAAATTCTTGTATACTAGGTAAAAACCAATCTGAATAGCCATTAACACTATAATTAGAACATAATACAGCGGCTATTCCTGGTGTTGTGCATTGATCCAAAATCAACTGGGTACTTGCCTCTCCTGCAAAAATTGAATTATCTGTTGCTCCAGTCATTACTTCACATCCCCAAGGTGCAGATGAGCTTAAATCATCTAATGAGCAAACTAAACCGTGCTCTCCAGTATTATTCAAATAAAAAACTACGCCTCCTTCATAGAGCTCTCCAATGTAAGAAACATGTGGATTAACATAAATCTCTTCTTGGCCGTATGCAGTCCCTGCCGAATTTGTTGCATACGCACGTACATAATAGGTTGTTTCACTTTGTAGATTTTGAATTGATTGAGTATAAGTCCCTAGTCCTGTCCCAACATCAGCAGTGTGCGAATCATTAATAGTAGGGTTTGATGTTGTTCCCCAGCAAATTCCTCTCTCCGTAATTGCGCCATATCCATTATCTGTTATGTTTCCTCCAGAATAAACAGTGGTTGTATTCTGTAAAATAACAGTATTTGTTGTCAGTGTAGGAATTCCAATTTGCAGTGTCGTAAATGATTTTTCGTCTCCATAAGCAGTTCCAGCATCAGTTGTAACGTATGCACGAACATAATAGGTCGTGTTTTCAGTTAAGCCCCCCATATTACTACTAAAGTTATTGTTGCTATAAAAATGAGCCGTTTTTTCATCATCAAGAGTTGGTGCTTGACTTGTACTCCAGCATAAACCAACTACCGTTATATCTTCACTACCGGTATTTGAAATAATCCCACCACAAGACGCAGAATTTACGCCTATACCACTAACAATTGAAGTTGTTAAAGTGGCCATTACTGGGTCATAAGTACAAGCACCGTTGTCTTTTTTTGCTTCTGCATCATAATTATTAGCTGCTTCATCAGTACAACCTTCTTTTTTACATGAAACTGCAGTTCCAATCAATAATAAAGAAAATAATAAGGTTAGGGTATTTTTCATTCTTGTTTTTTTTTGTAAAATTAAATATTTTTTTGAACAATAGCTTAAACATTTAATAACAACTCCATAAAGAATAAACATCAAACTGTTAACAAACAAAGATTATTTTCTTATTTTTGTTCGTCTTATGAAAATTGATTCAATCATACATTTTTTAATTAACAAATTTTTTGTTTTTATCATCTTTATTTGTTCATTTAGCTCTAATGCAGATAGTCAGATATTGATGAACACCTTAGGGAAGTTAAATCTGAATCCGGGAGGAGTTATATATGATATTGCTGAAGACCCATATAATGATATCCTCATAGTTGTCGGAAAATTTAGTGAAATTAATTCTGAGCCAGTTAACAATGTCGCATTTCTTAGTAAAACTGATTTTTCACTTATTTCTGATGTACAATATTCTAATATGATTTTTCAGATTGATGGAGAAATTAGAACAGTTGCTTTTAAACTTAAGTCCTATGCCGTTCAAGATTTAGTCACTGGACTTTTTTACTTTGTAAAAGATTCCTATCTCTATTTTGGCGGTAATTTTACAACTGTGAACAATGCTTCACATAACGGAATTGTAAAATTCAAAAGGCAAGAGTCTGGACCGACTCCGTACGATTACACAATGCAGTCTTGGGACCCACAAATAGATTGGGTGGGTAATGCCTGGGGAGTAAATGATCTTCTATTTACTAATGACACATTAATCATGGCTGGGTTATTTGATTTCACTAATGGCACCCCTCAGGAAAATGCCTCTGTTTCAACCGTTTGCGCCTTTAATGTGACAAATGATAGTTGGGCTAGTAACATGTTCAATTCTATCGAATTTGATTATGCTGACAATGTATTTCAAATTACAAAATATAATGACCACTATTATCTGGGTGGGTATTCATTTAATAGTAATCTCAATCTATTTGCTAGGTTTTCTAAATTTGACTTATTGGGAAACCTAGTACCATCTGGTGATTTTATTCCGTATGAGAACAACAATTGCTGGGATTTTGAATTTGTTGAGTCTTTGACTGACACCTTAATCGTATGGACTTATGACCCTCCAATTTCTGCAAGCTCCATTGATGCTGTTGGTCATATGGATGGAACTGAAAATCAAAACTACCTTCCGACTGCAGATCCAAATTACACCCCTTATTTGATTGATAACACTGTTGAGAATAATCGCTTTATAGATATTGAAGCTTATAAATCTAAATTATATACTGTGCAAACAACTGGAACATTTGATTACCTAAATGTTTTTGATGTAAATGATATCAGACCTCTAAATAGAGAGAAATCAATTACTTTAAATGCTAATTTTTTAAATTTAAGTAATAGTGGTGTATATATCAATGACCCTGCATGGGTAAATGGTTACGATCAGACTATTATAATTAATAATATGCTTTTTTTAACAGGAGATAATTTAACAACGGTAGATGGTGTGAACAGAACAGGCTTAGCCGCTTTCTGTCTTGAGCCTGATGACGCTAAATATTTTACTGCTTCTGATAGTACGGTCTGTTCGGGAGAAGTTCACACCTATACAATTCCTCCAGTAGATTATGCTGATGGCTACTTATGGGAATACACTGGGACAGGAGTTGACTTAGGAGCTAACCTATTCATTGAGGATTTGACCAATACAATTACAACAGCAAATGGTGGTAATACTATTCAGATTGCATATTTAGCTAACTTTTCTCCCGGACAACTAAAAGTTACCCCATATAGTACATGTGGTGATAACACAATTGGTACTCAGAAAGTTTTTTCCAACACAATTATAACTAATATAGAAAGTAATCCCCTTCCAAACGTAGATGCAGGATTAGATAGCACCTTTACTTGTACTAGGGAAACTATAGTTTTAATTGGTTCTTCTAGTAGTGGAAATGTTATTTCTTATGAATGGGTAGCTCCTTTCGGGAGTGCAAGTAATACTATAGGTACAGATTCTACAATTAATATTAATGACCCTTTGTTCAGCGCGAATTCAAATGAGTATTATTTTAAAGTAGTTAATGATCAAGGTTGTGCGAACTATGATACTGTTGTAATTACAAAAAACATCACCCCTCCTAACAACACTCTCCCTCCACTACCTTGGGTTGTGACTTGTGCAAATCCATCCATTGACTTAACTGGCAGTTCAACTACAAACAATGTTTCCTATTCATGGAGTGATGGTTCAAATACAATTAATAATCAAACAGTATCCGTGACTGGTTACGGACCATGGAATTTAACTGTTACAGATAACATTAATGGCTGTACTACCACAGATGGTTATATTGTTGAAACCGATTATGTTTTACCAAATATTACTATAGTTGGCTATCCATCAATCACACTTCCATTAGCTACTCTGGATTGTAACACACCAAATTTAAATTTAGTGTGCTCATCTGACACCGCAAACACAAGTGCAAATTGGGTAGCAGCAGATAGCACCAATCCAATTGGGGATACAAAATTAATTGCTCAACAAGGTCAATATTATATTGAAGTACTAAACAATTCAAATGGGTGTAAATCATATACATCCTTATTTATTGAAGAAAACTTCACAGAACCTACAGTCAACATGCCCACTCTAAATACCATCAACTGTTCGAGAGACACCCTAGTTTTAAATGGTAGTACTATTTCATTGGACTCAACTTTAGTTTGGAATGGCCCAACCTATACAAATGAAACCAATCCGTTAACCACAAATCAATATGGCTGGCATTATTTTACAGTAACCAAAGCGGACAATGGCTGCTCTAAAACAGATAGTATTAATGTTGTTTATGAACCAACGATTGATGTGTTTGCAAGTGAAGACACATTAGTTTGTTTTGATACTAATATTAACTTGAATACAACCTACTCTGGTAATTTAACTAATGTTAATTATAGTTGGAACAATGGAACCTCAACCCAATCTTCAACTTACAATTCTAAAACATCTAATTATGCATCTGTTATTGTAACTGCAGATGGTGGCTGTATTGGATACGATACAGTTCAAATTAATACGCCAAATCCTCCAGATGCAACATTTCAAAGTTTTACACCTTGTGATGGTGGAGCGTCAGGAAAAATCATTGTAGATGTCACAAACGGATTAAGTCCCTATTCTTATTCAGTAAACAATGGTACTTTTCAATCTTCAACCTTATTTGAAAATTTAGTGATTGGATCACATGCCATTGTTGTGGCGGATTCAATTGGTTGCCAATATGATTTTACAGCTGAAATAACAGAAAATAGCTTATTACCAGAACCGTTATTTATTTTTTCAACCTATAATGTTCAAGCAGATACTATTGTCTTAGTAGATGTTAGTTCTCCCCCTGCAGATGATATTGATTGGGTATTCCCATTTGAAATTACCGTATTTGACGATAGTAATATTAATTCTCCTGTTATTATTTTACCTGATACTGGTGCGTTTGAAATTACCATGAATGCCCATTATGGGACTTGTCTTATTCCAATTACTAAGTGGATTTACTCTGCTGATTATGATTCAACCTTGGCCACAAATTACAATCAAAACGGAATTAAGTCGGTAGAACTTTACCCTAACCCAAACACAGGTGTATTTTCAGTAGAAATTGAATTTTATAAGAAACAACACTCCGTAACTACTGTGCAAGACATGACTGGTTACGCTTATTACTGGGAAGAAAATAATGAAGATGAGTTAATTGTAATTCATCAAATTGATTTAGGTGCTAATATACAACCAGGTACTTATGTACTTAAAGTGGCATCAGAATACGATAGTTACTATGTTACTTTTGTTGTCAACTAAATGAAGGATAATCTATTAATAAAAATATACGTTACTACACTATGTATTTTTATCACCACTTTTTCATCTGCGCAAAACTTGGATAAAATTGGCGAAAAAGGAATGGTTAAAGTAAGTGGTGGTTTAAATTTTAACACCATAAGTTATGCGTCTGATGGGATTGCTTTTCCAAGTAGAGAGCCATTTACTTGGTTTGCCACTGGAAATATTAATGTGAGTATTTTAGACGTAGCCTTACCTTTTACCTATACCTATTCTAACCAAGGCGGTCAATACATACAACCTTTTAATCAAACAGCACTTCATCCATCTTATAAATGGGTACAAACGCACGTAGGTAATGTAAATATGAGTTTTTCACCTTATACACTTAGTGGACATACTTTTCTTGGTGGAGGTGTTGAGCTAACGCCTGGTAAATGGAAGTTTAAATTAATGGGGGGCCGTTTGAATAAAGCTGTAAATTACAATTCACAGGACGACAATTTGAACCAAATCGTTTTTAAGCGCTACGGATTTGGAGTGAGCGCAGGTTATAACAATAAAGGCTATAGCGGAGAAATTATATTATTTAAGGGAGTTGATGATAAAAACTCTCTCAATTTTATTCCCTTGAATACAGAAGTTAAACCTCAAGATAATTTTGTAGCAAGTATTGTTGGAAAAGCTAAAATTATAAAAAACTTAAACCTAACTGCCGAATATGCATTATCGGGATTAACTCAAAACACTAATAATTCTAATATTGCTGATGTGGATCAACAATTATCATTTATGAATAACATTATAAATGCAAATTCAACTACAGATTTTTTTAATGCTTTTAAAACCTCATTAGCTTATAAATTAAAGTTTATGAATTTAGCTTTTAATTTTGAACATGTTGACCCAGGTTACAAAACATTAGGGGGATATTATTTTAATAATGATTTACAAAATTACACCCTTGCACCTAGCTTTACACTTTTAAAAAACAAATTAAATATTGGACTTAATACAGGATACCAAATAAACAATTTAGCAGGTGATAAGTCTTCAACGACTAACCGTTGGGTTGGAAGTATTAACGCGAGTTATGCACCTAATAAATCATTAAATTTTGTTGGGTCTTATTCTAACTTTAGTACATACACACGGAACCGTCCAAATACAGACCCTTTCTATTATCAGCCTGCTGATACCATGAATTTTTATCAATTATCTCAAAATGCTATGGCATCTGTTGGTTATAGATTTGGAGAGGGTAAAAACAAATCAGCTTTACAATTGATGTATAATTATCAAGAATCTTATAATTTAAGTGGTAATATACTAGACGCTTCAGCTTTCGGTATTAATGTAGAAACAAATACTACACCTTCCAATGTTCATGCATCTAACCTATCTTATAGTTTACAGTTTACAGAACATGCAGCGAGTGTTACATTTGCCGCCAATGCGAACTACACTTCCTTCCTTACTACACAAAGTTTGTTTGTTGGTCCAACATTAAATCTTCAAAAGAGCTTATTTGAAAAGAAATCAAGCCTAAGCATAGGATCAACGTACAATCGACAGTACAGTAGCTCAGAATTGGTCAGTAACGTGTTTAATCATAGAATCTCATTCAGCTTTGCTCCTAAAATAGAAAACAAAAAAGCCGGAAAGGTGAATTTAAGTTTAAATGCCAATTTAATGCAACGTTTACCAACTGGTTCATCACTTACAAAAATTACAGAGTTAAACGTATTTGCTAATATGGCTTATAGTTTTTAAATGTAATTTTAAATTTCAGGCTAAAAAAAATTAAATTACAACTTTAATCTATTCCTTATTTTTTTAAAATCTTGTTTTCAATTATAATAAATCTGATTCCCCCACAAATTACCAGAGCGTAAATAGTTTATGTTGTTGAGATTTACTTTTGAATAAAAAAGAAAGATGAATATACTCAGTTTTATGGAAGAATTTCCA
>Ga0316208_1003872_pt1 | contig 10344 bp, 10 predicted proteins | sample 3monopyrite_MG_FD_204944 | JGI IMG/M metagenome (GOLD analysis project Ga0316208, IMG submission 204944) | Microbial mat bacterial communities from mineral coupon in-situ incubated in ocean water Damariscotta River, Maine, United States -... | ecosystem: Environmental > Aquatic > Marine >...
AAGAGGCTCAGCCCGCGTCATTCGATGGCGCGGTGATGGCTTAAGGGGAGGCGAGTTATGTCGGTGATGATGAACGTGGCCATCGAGTGTCCATGTGGAAACAAGAACGAAGCGATCCTACCGCGCAGCGTGAATGCGACCCGTTCTCCGCATCTCCGCGCCGCGGTTCTCGACCGAACGCTGCATTCGATCGTCTGTGCTTCTTGCGACCGGCGTTCGCGAGCGGAGTTCGAGTTCGCCTATCTCGATCAGGACCGTGGCTACTTCATCTACGTGCTGCCGAAGCGTCGATCGAACGGGTGGCTGGGCGCTTCTGATCGTCTTGTATCTGCTGTCGAGCAGACGGGTGTTGATGCGGACGACCTGCCGATCGTGCGGGTCGTCGCGGGCATCGACGCGCTACGCGAGAAGATCCTTTGTATCGAGGAAGGGCTCGACGATCAGCAGGTGGAACTCGCGAAGGTCGCCATGCTCTCCGAGCACCCGTTTTTGCTGAAGACGCGCGGCCTGGAACTCCGTGTTGATCAACTGGATGATGATCGAGTGAGCCTCGTCGCGAGTCACACCTACCGCGACGAACGCTATTCGATGTTCCTGCCTCGCAGCAGTCTGGAGCGATGCCTCGCGGAGATCGGTACAGCGAAATCACCCCTTGGATCGGATGCCGAGAAGCTCTTCGGCCCGGAGCGGGATACCTGGGTGGATCTTCGTCGCTGGGCGCCCTCATCGTGGGGACTCGCAGCGCTGTCGCTTTATGCGAAGCGCGCACGAAACGGCGATGAGATCGATACGTCGACGAAGGAATTCAACGACATGCTGGCGGCGCTGCCTCGCTCGTCGGATCTCGAGTCGCCGGCCCGTGCCGATCTACGGGCGCTTCGCGACTACGCCCTCGATCGCGGAGACGTGGCGCTTCAGGATGCGCTCTTCGAGATTCGCTTCGGGATCGTGCTCGAAGATGAGTGGGGGCAGGTCGGGAACGACGCAGACATCGTGACGCTCTGGGAACTCCTTCGAAATCTTCCTGCAAGTGACGTCGAGGGGAATACGGCGCTCGCCGAGATTCGGATCGAGACGGATCCTAGTGAGTCCAGCTCGTACGACCCCAACAACTATGTGATCGAGATGTCTGAGTGGGACGTGAACGATCCGGGTTGGTTCGAATGGAATCTGCGCCACGAGGTGGGGCATGCCGTCGAAGAACGCTCCCGCGACGAGGTCGAAACCTGGCTCTGGGAAAAATGCGAATGGGCTTGGTATGACGATTCGGATGAATCGATCGACCTGTTCATCGAGTTTTTGATGGGTGGCTGGGGAGACGCGACCGCTGCTGAAAGGCGAGACGTCCGCCTGCTCATGCGCGAATGCCTGGGGCCAGGGAGGACATTCGACAAGCCGAAGGCGCCGACCGCGCCGGGCAACCATCTGTGGAACTCGCCCGGCTTCCTGCCGAAGAAGATCTTCGATCAGACACCAAGCGACTGGTACGAGACTCCGGGTGCCCTCTGTGAAGTCGACGGCTGGTTGTTCTTCGTCAACTTCAACTACCGAGAATTCCAAGCCGTGCCTCGCGAAATTCTCGACGCCGCCATCTCGGCCACCGGCAAGAACTACTGCGCCGCGTCGCCCTGGGAGTTTTTCGCAGAACTCTACGCAGCACACCACGACGACGGCCTCGCGCCGTTGCTATCCCCTTTTCTGAAGTTTTTGAAAGGAGTATAGAAATGAGATTTGATTGGAGCAGTAGGATTCGAGGTCGAGCGGCGCTCGTGATGGCGGTCGCGCTCGCTGCTGGCGGGTGCAGTCAGCACCTGATTGGCGCGCCGAGCATCAGCACGATCGACGACTACGATAAGTCATTGCGGCAGGTGGCGAAGGATCTCGAGCCGATCGCCGCACATGCGGACGAGTTCGGTTCCGTAACCGCTTCCGCGCCCGCCATTCTGCGAAATCCCGGAGAACTCTTCGCGTTCGATCTCGCGATCACGGCGAAGGATCTCTTCGAGCGCAATCGGCTCGAGGTCGCGACTTCGACCCGTCACCTCTTCGATCACCAAACGCGACTCACCGCACAGGTGCAGTTTCCCGAGGTGGCGCCTGCCGAGGCGGTCGAGACCCTTCCTCTCCTCGGCGTGCCGGCGCTTCCGGATGCACCCGGTGGCGCGAATCCGATCGGTGCGCAGGGTTTCACTCCGGGCCTCTCGATCGCAAGCCCTGACGGCCTGGGTCTCAATGTTCGCGATCTCATCAAACTAACAGCTGATGACCACGCGACGTTGAAGGTCCTCGAATGGTCGAGTGCGCCTAGCTTCGATTCCAGCAACAAGCTGGTCTTCGCGGCAATTCTCAACGTCTCGGTCCGGCCCGGATGGCGAACCTACGAGGGGTATACCGCTCAGATCACGATTAGGCCGTCGTATGACCGGAGCGGTCGGTCCCCACTCGCGCTCGTTGGGTTTCCTGGCGTCGATGCCCAGGTGGTTGACCAACGAGACTCTCTGCGTCGGCAACTCGCGTTGGCGCTGGCCATTGAGGCGCAAGGGCCCGAATTTGGTGCGGCCCTTGACTCAGAGACCGTCGATCGTCTCGAACGTGATCTGGCAAGTGTGACCACGCTCAATTCGGTGGTGGGCTTCAACGAGGCCGGTCTGACATTCGGTTGGCAGGTCTCGCCTCGGGTTGCGGCGAACCTCAACAGTGATGGAGATGCACAGGCTGCGCGACATCTTCAAAAGCAGTCCTTCCCCGCACTCGTTTTCCTCATGCTGGATAAGTACGACCTGCCCAAGTCCATGGGAGGAGGCTGTGCCGAATCAGGGCCACGTGATGCGCGGTGCCCCAAGAGGCTGCCGACATCGATCGAGTTTGACTACTCGATCGACTGGCGTCGTGCGCCCGCGATCGCAGAAGATGAATCAATCATTCCCTTTGCCGCCGCATTCTCGCGTACTCAACATCCACGTCGGAAAGAACAGCGACATCTCGATCAGACGATTCGGATGGCGAATTCTTACGTTCGACTTGCGGCGATGGACCAATTCGTCGAGAACGTGGCCGCCAAAGATGCAGCAGAGCTCGCGGCTGACGCCGCCGATGTTGCCGGGCCGATTGCCCTCGCCACAGCGAATGCAACCGTCGCCGCGATGAAGAAAGCCAAGATCGAAGTCTCCCCTGACGGCAAGGAAGCCTCGGATGCTGTTGCGTTAGCCGCTAGAAGGAAGCAGGTAGCGGACGCTGTTGCGTTAGCCGTATCGCGCGCAGTCGAGGGGATTTTCGAGGAGCGACGGCGAGATGGCTACGGCTATCCAGTCATGGAGCTTCGCGAACGGGCTGATTTGCTCTATGCCGAGACGCTGCACTCGGGAATTACGCAAGAACTTCCGACGCCCATTTCGGTCAACCAACCGCCCGTTTCGATTTCTAACGTTGCCCCACGTCAGGGTTGGACGGATCGGTCGAGTTGGTTTGCGATCTCCGGCCGGGGGTTTCTCCCGAAAGGTGAAGATAGTCAACTTTGCGCGGAGACTACGAAAGATGCGAAGGAGAAAGCGAAAAGGCCGCGCGTTTTCGTTGGCGGAATCGAAGCTCGCGTCGATTTGTGTACCGACCGTTTGCTCGTGTTCGCAGTCGAGCAGGGCTTTAAAGATGGCGGGCGTGGGCTTGTAGACGTCGCCGTCAAGAGTGCAGGTGGCCTGGCGACACGCGCGGGAGCGATCGACTTCTCGCTGAAGGCGCCAACGGCACCGCCGTCCGTCGATTCCGCCGTCCAAATCGCGTGGCAAGCGACGCCGAGCGGTCGGCCGGTCATCCAGGCGATCTCTGCAACAGGCTCCGCAACCGCCGTCGACATCTTGTCAGCGCTTGAGCGATCGGAATGCTGCGGTGTCGCTTCGCGGGAGCAGGACGTCGATCTGAATATCGACCTGCGCGCGACGACAGAACCGTCGAAATAGGGAAGCGCGGGCACTCATACCCGCAGCTACGGCGGCGCTTCGCTGGTCACTGAGCATCGTGGCCAGCGAAGCGCCGGCTGACTTGTCAGCATCACGGGTGGGGTCAAGACTATTTTCGCGCGAGCGCAGATCTGCGTGACGAATTTTCGGGAGGCGACCGAGTGGCGCTAAGAGCGCGCTTGGTCGTCGCCGATTTGGCGTTTTTCATTGCGACGACCACCCACGGTCTCTCGGCGCGGACCGTTTCGGCGAAGTGGGCCGCCATGGCTTCGGTCATCGGATCCAGGTGCTCGACGTCCGCTCGCTGCAGGTCGAGGAACACGTTGCGTGCGGGGTAGGGGGCGGCACTGACGGCGAGCTCATGCCCTCCGTGTTCCAATGCGTTCATGCGGCGCGAACCGGAAGTATCGAGCAGGTGTCGTGCCAAAGGCCTGGCGGAACATCGCGATGAAGGCACTCGGAGTCTCAAAGCCGACTTCAAGCGCAACTGCGGTCACCGGATGGCCGAGGGCGAGCAGCTCGAGCGCGCGAAGCAGTCTTGCCTGTTGCTGCCATCGGCCTAAGGTCATCCCGACCTCATTTACCCAGAGTCGCTCGAGGGTTCTCTCGCTCGCACCGGCAGTCTTGGCCCATGCGCGGATGGAGCGCCGGACGGACGGGTCACTCCGAATAGCGATTGCGACCTGATACGCGCGCTCGTCGCTCGGCATTGGGAGGTGAAGTGGGGCCGTTGGAGCGCCGCGAATTTCGTCGAGCATCACGCGGACGATTCGGGCGTCTGACCTCGAATCGGACCAATTAGGACCGAACGCGAAGAACCTCTCGATGCACTCACGGAGCAGCGGCGTGACGCGCACGACGGTGCAGCCTTTTCGACGAAGCGGCGCATCGCGGGAACGGATGTACAAGGTGCGAAAACGCGTTCGCCCCTTCATGTCGATGCTATGCGAGACGCCGGGAGGAACCCAAACAGCACGCTCCGGTGGTACCACCCACGCGCCCTGCGCTGTTTCGACCGTCATAACACCCGCAGTTGCGTAAATCAGCTGAGGAACATCGTGTTGGTGAGTCGGTATCTGGAACTCCCCGGCGTGCTCCTCGGCGAGACCTTCGACCGACGCCTCGAGCGGGATTGTAACCATCGGAGTGGTTTGACGGTTTTGCGACATAAGATGGCATTATACGGATAGATCGTTGAGTGCTCGAGGGGGATTCTCCGGAAAACGGAGGAGAACTTCATGAGCAACGCTGCAGATGCGACGCGTGTTTCCCGCAGAGAGCCCGAAGGGCTGATGAGGGTCGTTAGATGGGGATACGTGCCGGCCATGCTCGTCGGCGTGAACGGCCTAGGACTATTCATCATCTTGACCGGAGTGGCGTCTTCCTGGGGTGGTGCATTGGCACTGGGCGCGCTGGTTCTGTTCGCGCTCCTTCTCACCAACATCGCCGAGCGCATTCTCCCGCACAACGCGGAGTGGAACGAAAATCTCGGAGACTCAGGACGAGACCGGCTTCACTTCATCGTCAACGAGTCGCTCAGTCTCGGACCCACGCTCATTATTCCACTGTTCGTCTCTGCGATTCCCGAGCCCGCCTCTCCCGGGTGGCCTTCTGGCTGGCCCGTCGTATTGCAGCTGATGTTCGTTCTCGTGGTATTCGACCTCGGGCAGAACTTGTTTCATTGGGCGTCACATGTATGGACTCCGCTGTGGCGCTTTCACGCGATTCACCACGAGGTCCAGCGGTTGTACGGGCTGAATGGAATCCTGAAGCACCCGCTATACCAAGTCGTCGCGAGCGCGGTATCGCTTCTCCCGCTCGTCGTGCTTGGGATGCCTGATGTGTTCGGGTTGGCGATTGCGTTCTGCTCGTTCGTGCAGCTGCTCTTGCAACACTCGAACGTTGACTATTGCACGGGACTGTTTCGGAGAGTGCTCGCGACCGCGGAGGTTCATCGGTTTCACCATCTGCGCGGAGAGAGGGGCAATGTGAATTTTTCTTTGTTCTTTTCCTTCTGGGACGAGTTCTTCGGAAACGCCTACTTCTCAACAGAGCGCCTCTCCTCGGCAGACATTGGTCTCGACGACCGAACGTATCCAACGTCTTGGACCCGGCAGATGGTCGCGCCGTTCATAGGCCTTCCGAAGTAGGCCTAAGAGTGACTCGCCCCACCTAGCGCTCGCAGCCCACCGTCTCTTCGAGCAGATCCAACGCCGCTCGCGCGAACGACCACATGTTCGATTCTCGATTACTACTCTCCGTGCGTGTTGTCGCACTCGCCGTGCGCCGCCCCGCGATCGCGATGACGCTCACACCCGGGTCGATCCCGCCGTTGTAGGGCACGCCGCCGGGGCCTGCGACGCCGAGCTCGGCGACGCCCCAATCTGCATCGAACTTCGCGCGCACGGTTTCGGCGAAGTGGGCCGCCATGGCTTCGGTCACCGGATCCAGATGTTCGACGTCGGCTCGATGCAGGTCGAGGAATACGTTGCGCGAGGGGTAGGTGTAGACGACGGCGCCCGCGAGAAAGTAGGCCGACGCGCCCGGGACGCTCAGCAGGGAGGCGCTGATGAGTCCGCCGGTCGCCGATTCGGCGACCGCTACGGTCGTGCCCGTGTCGCGGAGGGCAGTGGCCGCCGCCAGGGCCGGTGAGGAGAGGGCGGTATCGTTCGTCATGTGTTCATCATCAATCAAAGAGGGCCCGACGACAACACCTCAGGATGCGCGTGCCGCCGGCACTTCGAGCTGACGGCCCAGGGTCTCGTTTCCCTCGATCGTGGTTCGGTTGATGACCCGCTTAATGCCGGGCTGCGTGCCGGTCGTGCAATGCATGGCGCGCCAGTTATCCCAGAGGATCATGTCGCCGGGTTCCCATGCATGGAAGTAGTGGAACTCGGGCTTGCGTGTATGGGCGACCAGGCGTCGCAGCAAATCATCGGCCTCATTCGTCGCGAGTCCGGCCTTCTCTGGATTGACGACGCGATCAAGGAATTGCTCGACCACTTCGAGCACCTTTCTTCCCGAGACGGGGTGCTCGACGACGACGGGATAGATCGAGTCCGGAAACTCGGGGAAGCCCACGTCGGCGGGTGTTTTTGGGCTGTGGGGGCCCGGCTCGTAGCCGTTGAGGTCGACGAAGCGCATCTTTCTGCGCTGCATCTCGAACCGGTAGGCGACTTTGAGGCCATCGATCTGCTCTTTGGTCTCATCATCGAGGGCGTCATAAGCAAGCGCGAGGTCGCCGAATCCAGTGAGTCCCCCTTCGCCCGCAACTTCGACGGCACGAATCAGAGCCCCGTGGTTAGGTCGTCCCGTGTAGTGCAGGTCCATATGCCAGTCGAGCCGCCCGACGATTGGCTCGCCGTCGTAGAAGGCCGTGTTGACGGCGTCTCGTTCGCCGCCGTTCTCGAGCACGAAGAGTTCGGGGTAGTCGTCTGAGCGCGTCACTGTGAGCGGGTGCTTCTCGAGGGCGCCAAAGATCCGACTGAACGCGATCTGCCGCTCGGCGTCGATGTCCTGTTCTCGGAACAGCAGAATCGCGTGCTCGTACCAGAGAGCCCTCAGCTCGGTCTCGACCTCCTCGGTCATGGCTTCGCGGACGTCGAACCCGACGATCTCAGCTCCGACATTTTCGAGGGGCCTCACTTCAAAATGCATATTCGGATCTCTGTATTGTTAATTGTTGTACGATCTGTACAATAACTAGATGCCACAAGCAAGACGCAACTCCCGATCAGAGGCTGCACATTCGAGCGACGAACGATCTCGCTCTCAGGCGGAAGAGGGCGCTCGCCGGAGTCCGGGGCGGCCTCGAAACGCTGAACGGCACGCCGCAATTCTTCAGGCAACACGAGAACTCATCCTGGAAGCGGGCTACAGCGGCGTGACGCTCGACGCCGTTGCTAAGCGGTCGGGAGCGTCACGGACGACGCTCTATCAATGGTGGGGGAGTCGTGCTCCGCTGGTTGAGGAAGCGATTCTGTCCGACTACGGGGAATGGCCGGTTCCGGACACCGGGTCTTTCGAAGACGATCTCGCCGAGCTGCTCCAGGAGATCGTGAACGAGATGAGCCGGCCTCATGTTGCGCGGGCTCTTCCGGCGCTCACTGCTGAGGTTCAGGCCGACCCGGACATCAAGGCGGGGCTGCGAGCGCGATATGGCGATCCGATGACGGAGCGCTGGCGGACCGTGTTTGAGAATGCGGAGACCCGCGGTGAGCTGCCTGCGGACTCGAATGCCGAAGCCGCTCTGCAGCTCACGATCGGTGCCGTTCTCACGATGACGCAGTCGAGAGTCTTGCCGAGAAAGAAATTGATGCCGTACCTGCAATCCGTGCTGGCCCATGGGCTCGTTGGGTAGGGCATCCCGCCCGACTTGAATGGGGCATACAAGGCATCTTGATTTGCCTTGATGGGCGTTTCGCGAGTCGGAAGGGATAGACTGATGTCATCGGCACTCGTGTGGACCTACCGCCTTCTTCTGGCGGGCGCAGTCATCTCATTCGTATTCAGCGCCTACGTCGCGGCGCGTGTTTCTCCGATGTCGGTCGTGGCAATCGTGCTTGCTCTTGGCTTGGCGCTCTTCCCCAGCCGTGCGAGCTGGGCAGCGCTCCGAAGACCGTTCTTTCGTCGGACTTTGGCTCTTCTGCTGGCTTGTACCGCGCTCTCACTCCTGATCTCTGGTGATGTCGCCGGTCGCCCGCCGACACCGCTCGTCCTGGTAGGCGCAGCTGTGATTGCCGGCGAAGCCCCGGGTGCCGCAATTGAAGACGCAGTGGTCGTCCTTGATAAGGCCGGTCAGATCTCGTCGGTGGGCGCTCGGGATTCGGTTGCGATTCCGGACGGGGTCGAGGTCATCGATGTGACGGGGAAGTACGTTATGCCGGGCCTGATCAATGCGCACGACCATCTCATGATGCTGGGTAGTCGTCACCCGGGCGGACCGGAGGATTTTTCGGACTACGACAGGGACAACGCCGGGGGAGCGTTAGGCGAACTCATTCTTCGGTCCTACCCCGTCAAGAAACTCATCCTTTGATTGATGGAGCAAGGCGCGGAACGAGCGGTTCGTAGGGGAGTGACGACGGTTCGAGAGCTCGCAACCCTGGAATTTCTAGACGTCGTCCTCAGGGAGCGCATCAAGCGCGGGGAGCGACTGGGGCCACGGATCCTCGCCGCCGGACGGCCGATCTGCATTGCGGGTGGCCACGGTCACCAGATCGGGAGCGTTGTCGATACTCGGCATGAGGCGCGTCATCGACAACGTCACGGGAAGTATTGCGGACGGGAAAACCGCGGACCTGTTCGTTCATGAAGGAGATCCGCGTCAAGACCTGGCCGTGCTCGACAACACTGAAATCGTCATCGCGAGCGGCGCGGTCTTTCGGCGCGAGGCGTAGGTGCGGATAGGATTCGACTACGGCGCTTAGTGATCGAGACCTGCGAGGTCGAAGACGGTCTGCGCCAGGCGATAGAGCGTCGCTTTCCTCATGGCCTTCACGTTGGGCGAAAGTTCGCCGCTTCGGTCGCCGATCGCGCTGAACGCCTCGGAGAGTCCGCGAGGAATTATGCTCGGTTCCTCCGTGGATAGCCTCAGGAGCCGTCGGCTTGAGAGATGACGCGAATTCGGGTCTCTAAGTCTTCTTGCGTGACGATGACCAAATCATCATTCCAGGCGAAGACGCCCGTTGGAGATCCCAGAACGTCTCGTCTCCACTTGAGCTCGAACGTTTCGTCCCAGTGCTCGATGATCGCGTAGTAGGTCCACGCGAGGCGGCCGTCACTTTGCCGACGGAGCTCGCGAACCGTCTCGCCGCGCAAGGTCGTGATCGAGCGGTCAGCATGAAAGGTTGCGTCCTGATATCGAGTGCCGATGGAACCGAGCAGCTGGTAGGTGCCCGCCGCGAACACATTTCCACCATTCACCAGGAAGCGATCGCCGGCGGGTGAAACGCGAATCTGTTGCCCGCGCGGAGAGGTCCCCGTGTCACCGGGCTGGTCCGCTAGGCCAACGAAGCGTCTTGTCCGCAGGTCGATCTCGGCCACGCCCAGAGACCGAAAGGAAGCCCCGTAGAGTTCATGAAATGAAGCGTTCCACGAAAGGTCAGTAAAGGATTCACGCCAGGAAATCGTATGCGTCAACTCGCCCGTTGGGGTGAAGAGGGAAGCAGTCGGGTAGTTGAACACAAAGAGGAGTGGATCGATCGCCACGACGTTGCTGATGTACTCGGGCATTCTAAGGACTTCTTGTGGCCTGTGTGTTTGATCGGCCAACTCCATGTGAGAAATTCGACCCCGGTCGTGGGAGTAATAAATGCGATGAGTCTCGGGTGAGTAAGTGAGATCGACGTAGTCCCGCGGAAGTACGATTGGGTTCATGAATCGGCGTTCC
>Ga0316208_1003874_pt1 | contig 10339 bp, 5 predicted proteins | sample 3monopyrite_MG_FD_204944 | JGI IMG/M metagenome (GOLD analysis project Ga0316208, IMG submission 204944) | Microbial mat bacterial communities from mineral coupon in-situ incubated in ocean water Damariscotta River, Maine, United States -... | ecosystem: Environmental > Aquatic > Marine > Coastal...
TTGTCCACCACCAAAGGCGAGCGCAAAGCTGCGGCAATTTCTTTGGGGTCGAGGTTGCTGTACTGCGGCAGGGGATGAGCCAAGAACAGGACATCGGCACCATTGGCCAAAGGCAATGCCGCCGCCCCTCGGCTGCGCGTCACCACCATGCCGGCCTTGCCGAGTCGTTCTTCAAGAGCATTCAGCCCGTATTCCGAAGCGCCTCCTTCGGCGGTGAAATCTTCGGGGAGGTTGCTATCGAGAATGAGAATGCGCCTGCCAGCGGGCTTAGGAAAAAGGCTGAGGATATAGCGTGTGGCGGAAGTGGCATTCAGTGCTTTGGTCGGGGCATAGCGGTCCCGCGCAGGCTGGAAGCCGTCACCAGCAGCGAATCCAATCGCGGCCACTAAAAAAAGCCCCACAAGCAATCCCGTGACGAGATGGAGGCGTGATAGCCAAGTCAGCAACATGGGGTGGGTCTTAGTCTTCGGTGTAGCCGAGTTCGTCGAGGAGACTGCTCATTTCGGCGGTTTCCGCAACCTTACCAACCTTGTGCCGCACTTTCTGCGAGGCTTCGAGGAAGGCCAAGACCTTGACCGCAAAGGGGTCCGTCTTGTCGGTTATGGAACCATTCTTCGGCTGTTGTTCGCCAGGATCTTTTGCCAGGTCAAAGGCCGTGAATACGCGGCTATAGCTATCCAGAATGCCCTTCTCGAAGCCATGGCGATAGCCACGTAGTTCAATGCGGCGGGTAGGGCGCAGCAGATCCATGACGACTTCTTGATCGACGTCGCCGTCGCGCCAAAGGGTGGAAAGCGATTGGCCACTGCGATCGGTCCAAGCCGGCATGCCCGCCAACTCCATCAGGGTCGGAGCAAGGTCGCGGTTGCTGACCGAAGCCTTGAGGCGCGTCCCTTCCGGGAGTAAGCCGGGGGCGTTGATCACCATCGGCACATGCATGACCTCTTCATAGAGAGTCAGGTGGTGCCCGCGTTCGCCATGCTCTAGGAATTCATCGCCATGGTCGGAGGTGATGCCGACGATGACGTCATCGGCGATGCCCCATTCTTCGAGCTGTGCCCACAGTCGCGCAATCTGGTCATCGGTGTAGCGAATCTCGGCGTCGTAGAGGGCTTTCAGTTGGTCGAGTTCCTGCGCAGAAAGCTCGCGATCCAACTTCATGAACTCATCGCCGACGACTTGGCCTTCTCCGGGGGGCAGAAAGCGCTCGCGGTAATCCTGCGGTGGGAAGTAATCGTAGTGCGGATCCCAGAGGTGCAAAAACAGGAAGAAGGGCTCTTCGTGGCGATCGCCTTGACTCAGCCAAGTAATGGCGTGGTCAATCACCTGCTCACCGGTGCGGTTGTCGGTGTGCGAAGAATGGTGCATCTCTTCCACGGTCTCGCCTTTGCCACTTGCCGCCAAGGCTTCGGCAGCTTCCAAAGTGCCGAGGTAATCCGGGCCGGGCACGTAGACATCGAAGCCGCGGTGGAAGCCCCAAACCGGGTGCAGGAACGGCGCGGAAAACACACCCGCGGTGTGGTAGCCAGCATCTTGGAACACATTCGAAACCAAATCAATGTTTGGGTTCAAACTGAACTTGCGTGAGCGTACCCCATGTTCCACCGGATGCATGCCCGTCAACATGCTCATGTGGCTCGAAAGCGTCCAGGGTGCCGTGGCCTCAGCATTCTCGAACACCACGCCCTCGCGGCCCAGCTTGTCGAGAAAAGGCATCGTCGCCTCATTAGGGGCGAAATGCGGACGATATCCATAAGGGGTGGTGTGGTCCGCGCGCAGCGAGTCAATCGAAATCAGAATGACAGGGCGCTGTTTCACCGCCGAAGACGAACCACCGCCCGTGCCGGTGGGGGATTCGCCGCCTCCGCAGGCAAGCAAGCCAAGGCTCAACAGCAGCGGAAATGTGGGAGTCATGCGTCGTGCCATCAGCCTATTCTAAACGACGCAAGGGCGCGCCCGGATGGCCTTCTATCGGCTTCGCGCCTGCTTTCGCTTGAAGGGCGACGCTAGCCTAAGCAGGAATGGACTCCCAGGAAACCTCGTCAACCGGTACCCCGCAAAGCCCCTGGTTTGGGCTTGTGTTGGGCGCCCTTCCAGCCCTAGCGGTTGGGGTGGGCATGTGGTTCGAGGCCAGTTGGGCCACGGGGATCCTGCAGCGCTGGGATTTCCTCGTGGCATGGGGGGCACTTCTGGTGTTTCTCCTCGGCCAACGCCTGTGGACCGGCAACCCTTTTGCCGGCAGTGGTTACCGCTGGGCCATGCTCGCCGCCCCGGTGCCTGCCCTGGTCGCAATGCTGACCCTGGGCGGTCCCATCACCAACGACGAGTACGCCTACATCTATCAGGCCGAACAACTGGCTTCCGGGAACATGACCGAGGCTCTGCCCGCCGCCGCGGAAGATGGCACCAGCTTGCTCGAGGTCTTCCGCCGTCGCCAGCTGTATGAAGATCCAGAGCAGGGGGTTCGTTTCGCTAAATACGCCCCGGGCAGTTCGCTGGCTTTGACCCCTTTGACGGCCCTGGGCTTGCCGCCCTTAATCACCACCCTTTTGCTTGCGCTGCTCAACCTGCGCTTGCTCTATTGCCTGGCCAAGCGACTCGATCTAGGCCCGCCCGCGATTGCCGCCGTGCTCTACGCGACCTCGCCTTTCTTTCTATTGGTGCATAGTTCAGTCCAGTCCGAGGTCTTCACCACACCTGCCGTGCTGGGGCTGGCCTTGGTGCTCATGCGCGCGCGCCAACAAGAGAGCGGCTTGGCATGGAGTCATGGCGTGTGGATCGGCGCCTTGAGTGGTTGGGTGTTCCTGGTGCGACCACTGACCGGAGTGTTGGTCGCCTTGGCCGCCACCTTGGTGGTCTTGGCCTGGTCAAAATCCTGGTCGCTCAAACTGCGCACACTTGGCTTAGCCACCGTCGGCGGTCTTCCCTTCCTGGCCTTCTTGCTGTGGTGGAATCAGCAGCTCACCGGAGATTGGGGTACCAATGTCTATGAGGTGTACGCGCAGAAGTACGGCCCTTTCGATCCCAAACTGCTTCCGGAGCGCGTCCCAATCGATGTTTACGGCAAGGGTGATTTCCTCCAAGGCCTGTTGCGGCAGACCGCGCGTTGGGGGGTGGCCTTGGGCGGGATGTTGGGCGCCATCGGTCTTGGATTCTGGGGCTGTTGGCAGTTGCGCAAGCGTGATGGCGGCTTTGCCCTTGCCGTCGCCCTACTGATTCCCCTCGCCTACGCCTGGCATTGGTATCCAGGGCATCGTGCCTATCTTGGCCCACTCTATGCCTTTGAAAGTTGCGGCCTCCTGCTCCTTGGATTGCTTGCCTTTGCCAGGCGCATGCCGCAACGCCAAGGCAATGCGCTGCTTTTGGCGTGCATTGCTTGCGGTGGTGCCGTCTTCGCCGTGCGCTGGCCGTTGATTGCCGACGAAGCGCAAGCTCGTTCCATGCCGCAACGTGTGGCATCAGAAGCCCCGGAAGGCGCGGTCATCTTTTTGCCGCCCAAACGCGAAGGCCGCAAAGAGTTGGCGTTTAAGTATTGGACGCCGAGCTTGCCCGAAGACTTGCAAGACCCCGCTGCACGCGTGGTTTTGCGCACCACTGGTCGCTTCCCGGCACCGCGATTAGTCCAAGAGTTCGGGTTGCAAGACCGGCCTTTGTTCTACTTGCGGCCCGACCCGGAAGATAGCCGCCAAGGCACACTCGAGGCTTTTTCGCTGCCGCGTTAGTTTCCTGCGGGGGGGAGCAACAGCTGGTTTTCGCCGGCTTTCAGATCCAGGCGATACTCCTGGGTGCCGACTTGCATGCGATAGTCGCCCAGCGGCACTGGCCCTAAGCGTAAGAGGCCAGACTCTGGAACCCGCGCCATCGGCAGAAGTGCGCGGTCGGCGGCATGCTCCCAGCGCAACATGGTGCCAGCATCGGCGGCAACCTCGAGATAGGCGACGTCGATTGCGTGCGTGACTTCTTGCACGTCGGCGCCCATTTGCAGCAGGGCAAGGCGATTGCGCTGGTGCGGCGGGAGCATCGGCGCGAAGACTTCAATCTGAACCGAGCCGGCGCCGACATCGGGAAGCGTGGCAAAGCCTTCCGCATCGACGAAGGCCAGCCAGGGTTCGGCATTGGCTTCTTTGCTCTCGCGTGCAGAAAGCAGAGCGCCCGTCAGTGGGCGACCGTCTTGATCGCGAAGGAGAAGGCGGCGTGGGAGCGTGGGTTGGATCTCGGGCGTGCCTTGCAGTCGAGTTAAGGCACGCAGCTGGATCGGTGCACTGGCGATCGCAAGCTCTTGATCGACGGTCTGGACATGATGTCCTGGTGCGTACACCATCAACTGACTCGGTAGAGCAGGCGCTGGGAGCGAAAGTCGCACGCGGCCGGCGCTGTCGGCACGCCCCACCGCCAAGTGCGGCGTCGTGCTCATGACGATGGCATGAATAGCTGCGGAGCCGTCTGCGCGTTGCACCACAAGCTCCAACGTTTCCATGGCTTGCGCCTCCCAGCTCAGCGTGCCTGGCTCGGGCGTTTCCAGGCCTTGGTGCGGCTGATAGTCCTCGCGGCCTTGCGCCAAAATCAGCACAATGACCAGGATTGGCAGCAGCAGCCACGCAAGACGACGCAACCAGATCATGCTCAGCGGCGGTTCACCGAATTCAGCGGAAGTTGCACGGTGACTTGGCCGGTGCTGCCCGAGGGAACAGTCGCCATTTGGCTCGACCAAGAGCCATCGCCTTGGCGAATCTCCAACAGGTAGGAACCGGAAGGGATGTCATTCCAGGTGCGTCCACGGCGGCTGAGGTAGCTGCTTTGTGTGAAGCGGCCATCGTCTGGGCTAGGAGTCAGACGCGCACGACTGGATTTGCCATCGGAGTTCCCGACGACCAGCTCCAGAGAACCGAGCAGAATGTCAAAGCGCAGCGAAGATTCGGCGCCATCGCGCAAGCTCACGGCCTGGCGACCGAGGCCACGGGCGCCATCGCTGCTGGCATCCCAGATGCCTTGCGGGAACTGTCCGGGAGCCGTGACGATGACCCAATAGTCACCGCTGTCGAGGCCGGACATTTGAAAACTGCCGGTGAAGTCGACCTCGGTGGAGCGAATGCTCGCGCGAAGATTCTTTGCCGCCATCTTCGGGTCGCCGCCTTCAGCACCCAGTTGTGGAGAGACAAAGACTTGATAACCCACGGCTGATTCGCCATTGATACGCACCGATCCTTGCAGGCGGCTGCGGCCGGCAAGCGAAAGCTCCAAAGTGACGACACTCTCTTGTCCCGGATTTACCTCGACGCCATCGGCGCGCGCAAGCGCCGGAGTGTTGCCATAGAAGAAGGACTGATTGCCGGAGGCAGATTCCGCTTCGCGCAGTTCTAGAGTCCAAGTTCCGGGCATGAGGGTAGGCAGGTGAAAGCGCCCCTCACTATCGACCATGGTGTCGACCATTTCTTGACCAGGGGACTGAGCCGTGACGCGCAAGCGAGCAAAGGCCGCGCGGTCGCCATTGATCTGTCCGGTAATCGAAGCCTCGGCAACCAGTTGCAAGGTGGCTTCATAATCGGTGTCAATCAGAACGAAGTCTTCCGATTGGGTGGGAGAGTACCCAGCGCCATGAGCTTCTAGGCGCCAATCGCCGCTATTGAGGCCAGGGAAGGCAAAGCTGCCGTCGCTCGCGCTTTGGGTGGTGGCAAAAATATCGCCCCCGCGAGAGCTGGCGGGATTGTCGCTGGGGATCTTGCTTTTGCGTTGGTAGCGCAACTTGCGCAACACCACGCGCGCACCGGCAAGGCCGCGTCCGCCGGGGTCGAGCACGCGGCCCGAGGCTTGGAAACCTCGTGCCAGAACCACGCGCAAATCCGGCGCCTTGTAGTTGCGTGATTCGGAGAGTCGGAACATGTCCGATTGGCCGACGGCATGGTCGTCATTCCACGCGTACACCGTGAATCTTCCGCCCCAAGCAGAGCGTAGTTTGGGATTCAGGGTGAAGTTGCCATTCTCATCGGCGATGGCTTCATCGTTCGCCGCCATCGACCGCGGGTCGAGTTTGTTTTCGCCCTGCTCCACTAGGCGCACCGTGGCGCCAGGGACTGCTGCGCCCGCTTCATCGACCACAACACCCACCAAGGCGGGGGCGGGACTGAGCAAAAGCTCGATACGCTCGGTGAGTTGGTTGGCTTTGAGAGACCGGCGTTCCAGGAAGAAGCCATCGGCGCCGGCAGTGAGTGCGGCGCGGGCTAGGTCGGCGGGCACCGGAATCGCGAACTCGCCGCGTTCATCCGATTCAGTTTCGACCTCATAACTGTCTTCGAGGTCATTGCCCCGACTCGACAGCAGCACCCGAGCATTCGCCACCGCGCGACGATTCTGATCGAGGGTGACGCCACGCACCATTTGCCCTTCGCGCAGATGAATTTGTAGGCCACTCGCGGTGCCGTCGGGAACGGCGTTGGCGATGCCCGACCACGCTTCAAAGTAACCCTCGGCACTTGCCTTGAGTCGCACCGCGCCACTCGGCAAATGCTCGAAGGAGAACTGCCCTTCCTGGTCGGTGGTGGCTTCGTATCCCTCCAGCGGAGGGACATAAAGCAGAGCTTGTGCACCCTTGGGGTTGAGCGGGTCGCGATAGGCCAACACCTTGGCGTTGGCGACGGGTAGGCCGCGCGGATCGACCACGGTGCCTTCCAAACGGAAGCCATGATTGAGGCGAATCTCGCCGAGGTCGCGGGTGCGGCCTGGGGTAGCTGGCTGATCTTCGAGGTCGATCGGCGCAAAGTCGTCGTGGCGAATCGAAATGGCAAACTTCAGGTTGTCGCGCGGAGGGCTCGGGAACTGAAAGAAGCCATTGGTCTCGGTGACGGTGGTCCAGGTGGCGAGCGCGCGGTCATCGAATCCTTTGTAGCGCGAGCCCCAGCGAGTGAAGCCAAGCGCGACCAATTCAACCTCGGCTAGGGGACGCCCGCCACTGTCCAAGACAAAGCCGCTAAAGGAGGGAATCTCGTCGTCTTGTGGGAGGACGTTTGGCTCCTCGGGTTCGCCTTCCAGGTCTTCGCGCTCGGGGCCATCCTGATCCTGCCCATCATTGCCCGTGCCATTTCCTGCCGTGGCCGGGTCCAAGCTGGTCTGCTCTGTTCCCTGGCCTTTGGAAGCATCGGGGTCGGTCGAAAGCCCATCCTCTCCCTGGAAAACCAGAAATAAGGTCGCGACCAAGGCGAGGAGAGCGGCGAGCAAGGCGAGCCGGGAAGTCATGCGTCCTCTAGACTACCGCTTCCATGCGTCTCTCCCGCCTCCTCTTCGTCACGTTGCGCGATGACCCCGCCGACGCCGAGGTCCGTTCCCATGCTTTGATGGCCCGCGCGGGCTTTCTGCAGAAGCTAGGAGCTGGCATTTACGTTTATGGCCCGCTGCTTTGGCGCGTTTTACGCCGGATTGAGAACATCATCCGCGAAGAACATGACCGGGCCGATTGCCACGAGATGCTGATGCCCGCCATGCAGCCCAAAGAGCTGTGGATGGAATCCGGTCGCTGGGACCGTTACGTCAACGAAGGGATCCTGTTCGATCTCCAAGACCGCAAGGGTTCCGACCTTTGCCTTGGCCCTACCCATGAAGAGGTCGTGACCAACTTTGTGCGCAAGCAGGTGCAATCGTGGAAGCAGCTGCCGGTCACGCTGTATCAGATCCAAACCAAATTCCGAGACGAGATTCGCCCTCGCTTTGGCCTCATGCGCGGTCGTGAGTTCATCATGAAGGATGCCTACTCCTTCGATGTCTCCCAGGAGGCGATGGCCGAATCCTATGCACGCATGCGCGAGGTCTACCGCAACATCTTTACCCGCTGTGGCCTGCGCTTCACTCCGGTCGAGGCCGATAGTGGCGCGATTGGTGGCAGTGGTTCGGAAGAGTTCATGGTCGACGCCGATACCGGTGAAGATGCCATCGCGGTTTGCCGCGCCACCGGTTATGCCGCCAACTTGGAAAAGGCGGTGTCGCGGATTTCAGCACCTGCCGAGCCGGAGAGCGAAGTGGCCATGCACAAAGAGCCGACTCCCGCAGCGAAGTCTTGTGAAGACCTGCTGAAGTTGTTCCCGGATCTGCCGTTGACGCGCATGCTGAAAACGGTGCTGTATCACGTCGACTTGGAAGACGGCTCCACCCAAGTGGTGGCAGTCATGTGTCGCGGAGATCGCGAACTCAATGAGGTCAAGTTGCTCAATCACTTAGGTGCATTGAACATCAGCTTGGCCAGTGAAGACGAAGTCAAAACCGCCACTGGCGCTGAAGTTGGTTTTGCTGGCCCGATTGGCTTGCAGGATTCGGTGCGCATTCTTGCCGATAGCTCGGTCGAAGGCGTGCGCGGCTTCCTTTGTGGGGGTAACGAAACCGACACCCACTATCTCGATGTGTACTTTGGCCGCGATTTGCCGCAGCCGGAAACCGCAGACTTTGGCACCGTGCAGGCCGGCGATCATGTCGTTGACGGCGTGGGCGAAATCGAGATCACTCGGGGCATTGAGGTGGGGCATATCTTCCAACTCGGCACCAAGTACTCCGAAGCCATGCAATGTAACTTTGCTGATGAACAGCAGAAGACCCAAGCGATTTGGATGGGTTGTTACGGTATTGGTGTGTCGCGCGTGGCGGCTTCGGCCATCGAACAAAACCACGATGACAACGGCATGATTTGGCCGCTTCCGATTGCTCCTTACGCCGTGCACCTGGTACAGATGAAAGCGGGCAACGAAGAGCAAGATGCACTTGCACAAGAACTCCATGACACTCTCGAAGGCGAAGGCATCGAGGTGTTGTGGGATGAGCGTCCGAAGGTCAGCCCTGGTGCTAAGTTCAAAGATGCCGATCTCGTCGGCATTCCGCTGCGTATCGTGGTCGGCCGCGATGCCGCTGAGCGCGGCGTAGAGTGGAGTTTGCGCGCTGGAGGTGGTGAGCGTGAAAATCTCACTGCCGACGAGGCCTTGGTGCGCGTACGCAAGATGGTGAAGGAATCTGGACGATGAATGTAGAAAAGAACGAACTCTCCTGGGGCATCTTGCTTGCTCTACTACTGTTGCTTGTGCTGCTCATTGCCGCGCCGTTGCCGGCACTTGGCCAGGACAGCTTGGCGCAATGGCATCGCTTGGACCAGGCTGCCACGGTGTCGGCCTCGGGCCAGCAACAGCCCGCGCCCAAGTCGCAGGACGAGGAGCTTCCGGTAATTTCGTGGGAACAAGCCGGGGAGTACGTCGGTAAGAAAGTGATTGTGACCGGCAAAGTGGTGCGCACGCACGATAGTGGCAAGGCCACGTTCCTGAACTTCCATGAAGATTGGAAAGGAAAGTTTGTGGCGGTGATTTTTGCCAGCACCGGCTGTTCCTTCCCTGGTGCTCCCGCTGACCTCTTGATGGGCAAAGACCTGCGCATTCGCGGCAAGGTCAAGATGTACAAGGGCTCGCCAGAGATCGTGATTGAGTCGGCCAAGCAGCTCACCGATGCCCAAGGCAATCCTCTGTTTGACGTGGCCGCCGAAGGCACCCCGCAAGCAGCCCCTTCGGTCGCGGCTCCTGCACAAGGCGTGCGGCTCATGACTTGGAATCTCGAAAACTTTTTCGATCGTTTCGATGACCCCTTCACCCGCGACGATGTCACGTCGCCAAGCTTTGTCGACGCCACACGCATGCAGCGCATTGCCGACATCATCCACCAAATCAACCCCGATGTCTTGTGTGTCGAGGAAGTGGAGAACCGGCAAATCCTGGAAGTCTTCAACCAGGCTTACCTCAGCGACCTCGGTTATCAGGTGGTCCTGCTCGAAGGCAATGACAGCCGCGGCATTGACGTCGGCATGCTCACGCGCGAGCCGGTCCTTGGCGCCACCACCTTCCGCCACCTTCGCTTTGAAGATGCCGAAGGCAAGGAACAACATTTCCAGCGCGATTTACTGCGTGTGACCCTCGGCGGCAAGATTCAGGCCGATGTCTACGTGGTCCACTTTAAGTCGCAGCATGGTGGAGCTCGTGCGGATTTGGTCCGCGAAGCCGAAGCCGCCGCCGCGGTGGCGATCATTCAAGAGGAGCGCGCGAAAGATCCCAACTACCGCGCGGTCATTACCGGAGACTTCAACGAGGTTCCGGAAGAGGAAACCATTCAGCTGTTTTTGCGCGCTGGCATGATCGATAGTTGTGCGGGTACGGAAAAGTACACCTACAACCAGAAGCCCTATCTCACGCGCATCGACTTTGCCTTACTGACCCCAGCCTTGGCCAAAGATATGCTCAAGGCCGAGGTCATCGATCGTGTCGAAGGCTTTTCCTTGCCATGCGCTTCGGACCACTTTCCTGTGGTGGTGGAGCTGAGGGGCAAG
>Ga0316208_1003876_pt1 | contig 10336 bp, 9 predicted proteins | sample 3monopyrite_MG_FD_204944 | JGI IMG/M metagenome (GOLD analysis project Ga0316208, IMG submission 204944) | Microbial mat bacterial communities from mineral coupon in-situ incubated in ocean water Damariscotta River, Maine, United States -... | ecosystem: Environmental > Aquatic > Marine > Coastal...
AGACACTTTGGTTAAGGGCTTCTGTTTTGGGCAATGATAAATACAAAACAAGAGATACCATGCAAGCCGTATCAAGACGCGTTGTGACAAATCAAAAAGGGCCTCATGAACGGCTCAGAGAAACGGTGTTAAAGCATTTGCATTCGCCTTTCCTGAGGCCGATAGCCGACCATACGAAGCAAGTGTTTGAACAGGTTATTGGCCGTATCGCCACTGAAAGTAAGCCTTTGATATTTGATGCATGTTGTGGGGTTGGTGATAGTAGTAGGCATTTGGCACGAACCTATCCTGAGCACTGGGTTATTGGGGTAGATAAATCGGAAAGCCGATTAACGCGTGAACGCCAAGGTGTTGCTTTCGAGAATTTAGTATTGGCCCGCGCTGACCTTAATGATTTTTACCGGCTAGCTGTCATGGCTGGTTGGCGTTTTGATAGGCATTATATTTTGTACCCTAATCCATGGCCAAAATCGGCTCACCTTGGTCGGCGGTGGCACGGGGCCCCTGTTTTTCCATCAATCATAGAGCTTGGTGGACAGTTGGAACTGCGATCAAATTGGAAATTGTATCTTGAAGAATTTTCTATTGCCCTAGAGACGATGAACCATGAGTGTCATATAGAACCGTTTGTGCCAGAGACATATTTAACCCCTTTCGAAAAAAAATACCATAATAGCGGGCAGGCACTATGGCGGTTAAAAGCTGACATGAATTGGGAAGCCTCTTAATTATGACGCTTTGCCCAGCTCTCTCATATGAGAGTATTATACATGTAGTGGTATATTTTTAAAAATCAGGAGTAGTATATTTATGGGAGAGGTATATTGAAACGAGTTGCAGAGATGAAATGGTTACATTTCACCCCTGCAAACATCAGACCCATAGATGCGCTTTTTACGAAAGCGACTAGGCTTGTGTTAAATTCACAAGGGAAGCGGCGTGAATTTAAAAGCCCGTGTGAGGTAATGCGCGTCGCCTCGTTCAAAGCCCCTTGAGAATATCAGGCGCTGGTTTCGTTTCTTTGACTATGGTCAAGTTTTAACCGAATAATCTTGCAGCTACACCCATGTTTAGATGTTACGGACTTGGGGCTACCGCTTCAAGGTCTGTTATGGCGCTGGTCATGATTGTCCTGACATGTTGCGTTATATGTTCAATGGGCCAGTCCCACCAAGCGACAGTGAGTAACCTTTCAATGATATCACCCTCAAAACGATACTTTAGTATTTGTGCGGGATTACCCCCGATAACAGCGTAAGGTGGTACATCCTTTGTAACAACAGCTGCTGAAGCAATGATGGCACCATGGCCAATTTTGATACCTGGCATAATCAAGGATTTATAGCCGAACCAGACATCGTTTCCCACTAGTGTATCACCGTGGCTTGGCAAGTCAGCGAGCAAGTCTTTATGTTTGGTCCAAGCGCCGCCGAAAATGGGAAAAGGAAAAGTAGAAGGGCCGTCCATACGGTGATTTGCTCCATTCATTATGAATGTAGTGCCCGTTGCAAGTGCGCAAAATTTACCAATCTCTAGTCGGTCACCAACAAAATCATAATGATAAAGAATATTGTCCTGTTGAAAGTTCTCTGCATTCGTCGGGTCATCATAATAGCTATAGTCTCCTACACTAACATTATTGCCGGAGAGGATGGCTTTAAGGAAAACGACGCGGTCTGTCTGTGAAAGAGGGAAGCGATTCATGCTGTTTGGGGCATGTATATTTTGAGCCATTTAATGTGCCTACTGCTTAAGAAATGAATGTGAGTATACCCCGGTTTATGGGGTGTTTTATTGATTAAGCAGATTTGTTCATGGGCAGGGTTCCTTTTTATTTCGTCTACTATAAGCGACCGATTATAAAAGGCAATCCAAAGAAATTTTCACAATATTTAGTTTAGGGCTTGCTTTAGACAAAAAGAAAACTACTTCGTATACGAAGCAAATGAGCAAATAATGATATGGTGAAAAATCCACAAATATTTCGTTTGATGCACCAAGCACACCGGGCGCTGTTTCGCGCGGCGGATAGAGCGCTTGTCATCCGGTTTGATATTACTGCGGCTCAGCATGGCGTGCTGTTATACCTGTATGAGAATGACGGGGCTTCCATGGGGGCAATTGCAGGGGCTTTAGGGCTTAAGAATGCTGCAACATCAGGCTTGATTGATCGTATGCAGAAAAAGCACCTTGTTGACAGGCAGCCGTCGCCTTTGGATGGCAGGTCCTACATTGTGAATCTATTGCCCTACGGTCAAGAAGTTATAAAAGCGAGCAAAGCACTTATAACAGAAGCTAATCAGAAAATACTCGAGGGGTATAGCCCAAAGGAACTCAATAAATTTGCTTCCTTTTTGGAGGCACTAAAAATGCGTGCTGATACGTTCCAGCATACTGAAAATGATAAGGACACGGATGTCACTTGTGAAGGATAAATCTTATGACTGATCTTATTAAAACAAATATTGAAAATAAAGTTCTGACTATTACTTTTAACCGGCCAGAAAAAAAGAATGCTTTGACGCACGCGATGTATACGGCCATGGCCGATGCGATGGAGGCTGCCCGCAAGGATGAGGGGGTACGCGCTATTGTATTTACCGGTGCAGGAGATGTTTTTACTGCAGGGAATGATTTAATTGATTTCCAGCAGTCAGGTGGGCTTGATGCAGCGCGGCCTGTTGTTCGGTTTCTTGGAGAGCTTATTGAGGCTGATAAACCCCTTGTTGCGGCTGTAAACGGCTTGGCAGTTGGCATAGGCCTTACAATGCTTTTGCACTGTGATTTTGTTTATATGGCCGACCATGCAACAGTTTCTGCGCCGTTCGTGGATTTGGCCCTGGTGCCAGAGAATGCATCATCACTGCTTTTTCCTGCTTTAGTTGGGCATGTTCGTGCGGCAGAAGTTTTTATGTTGGGTAAAAAAGTTACAGCCCCTGAAGCGCTTCAGATGGGACTGGTTAACCAGGTTACCTCTGGAGCAGATACATTTGCGGCAGCTTTGAAGGTGGCAGAAGCTTTAGCCAAAAAAGCGCCCCGGTCTTTGCAGACGACGAAACGGCTTATGCGTGGTGATAAGCAGGCTCTTCGAGATAGGATTGAAGCCGAGGGTAAGCACTTTAGCCAGCAATTACAGTCTGCCGAAGTTATGGAAGCTATCAGTGCTTTTTTTGAAAAGCGAGCACCTGATTTTGGCTAACCTGGGCTGAAATATAGTGAAGGGGCCTTGTTCATGCCCTTAATTTAAGAGCATTATTGATCCCATGTCACAGTTTGCCGCGGCAACAGCAGGTTTCATTAATATTTACCCGTTAGGCTATAGGCATAAGTTTACCGGAGCCTATTTGAAGGAATATTTTATGACCCCAAGTGACATTGAAAAACTACAGCATTCATTCGGAACAATGGTGCCTAAGAAAGATCAGATTGCAGAAACCTTTTATCGCCGCTTGTTTGAAGTTGCACCCGGTGTACGGCCTTTGTTTAAGGGGTCGATAGAGGAGCAAGGACAAAAACTTGTTATGGCGCTGAAGCAGATTGTTATGTCCTTGAAGTCACCAAAAGAATTAACGGACTTTCTTACAAACCTCTCGCAGCGGCATGTGGGTTACGGTGCTGTAGCGGCTCATTATCCTGTGGTGGGTGAGGTTTTGCTAGCAACCTTTGCTGAAGTCATGGGCGATGATTTCACACCAGAACTTAAAGAGTTGTGGGCAACAGCTTATGGTGCGGTATCTGATGCTATGATTAGCGCAGCCGCGTGAAGATAGATGAGACCTACTAAGAATGGAAAAGGGAGATACTGTATATCTTCCTTTTTTGTTGCCCTAATTTCTATGGTTGTTATGATTATAGCTAGGTAGATAAGCAAGGATCTTTTATGTCTCGGTAATATGGGGTGCTATAGCAGTACTCTTTTCAATCAGATGTCATGTCTTCCTCATTATTGCAGGGAACCTATCTGGTTGTGTAATTTACCAAAAATACTTCGCCCAAGCGGCGAGCATGAAAGATATTTCAGACAATGATTAGAAAGTATGAAGAAAAAGACCTTGAGGCTGAAATTGAGGTTTGGTTCAAAGCAAGTTCCTTGGCACACCCCTTTCTCAGTGAAGCTTTTATGGAAGGGGAGAAGGACAATATTCGTAATGTTTATTCAAAGGTTGCAGAAACTTGGGTGGCAGAAATTGATGGTAGCCTTGTAGGGTTTATATCTCTTATTGGAAATGAAGTGGGGGCGCTTTTTGTGGACCCTGAGTTTCATGGGAAAAAAATTGGCAAAGCCCTGATGGACTTTGCTGTTGCCCAGCGAGGGAATCTTTTCCTTGATGTATTTAAGAGAAACACCATAGGCAGGCGGTTTTATGCCCGTTATGGATTTGCACCTGAATATGAACATGTTTTTGAGCAAACTGGTGATGCCATAATTCGGCTTGTTTATAAGGATAAGTAGTAAAACAGGGGTGCCTGCTTGTGCCGCTCTTTTCATTCAGCCAAGGCCTGTGATAAGAGAGTTTGAGTTTATTTGTGGAGTATTCATAGTGGTGTCTCGTTTAGAACAGCAGCAACAATTTTGTATTGAACAAGGTTGGGGCATGGCTGAAATATTTCCACTTCCCTCTGACGCCTCATTCCGCACCTATACTCGGCTTATCCGGGGGAATAAAAGTGTCATGCTTATGGATGCCCCTCCTGAACATGAAAATCTTGGGGCGTATGTCCATGTTGGTGCACATTTAAAAAGTCTTGGTATTCACACCCCTGATATTTACGCCCATGACTTAGAGCTTGGTTTTGCTCTCTTGGAAGATTTTGGCGACGACACTTTCACCCGGTTGTTAGAAAACGGAAGGGATGAGCATACATTATACGAGCGTGCGATCGAAGTGCTCGTTCATATTCAAAAGTCCCCTAAGGCTATGGCGATAAAGGCTCCTTTGTATGATGAGTCTTTACTGCTGCTTGAGGCTGAACGTTTCATTGATTGGTTTGTGCCAGCTGTACGTCGTCGGGATGTTACGCCTGCAGAGAGGGATATATATCTGGCGGGTTGGGCGGATGCTCTAACGCATGTTTCTGGTGATAGAAGCATGCTCGTGGTCCGCGATTTTCACGTAGATAATTTAATGATTGTTGCAGGCATTGAAGGCATCGCCTCCTGTGGATTGCTTGATTTTCAGGATGCCCTAATTGGGTCACCAGCGTATGACCTTGTATCTCTTGTCGAAGATGCTCGCCGGGACGTACAGGATAGTACACGCGCTTTAGTTTTCGACCGGTATTTTGAGGCATTCCCTGATATTAAACGGCATGAATTTGAGCGTAATATGGCTCTTCTTGGAGCGCAGCGGCATGTAAAAGTGCTCGGGCTTTTTGCACGGCTTAGTATGCGTGATAACAAACATATATACTTAAAACATATTCCCCGGGTATTGAGGCTGTTAGATAACTGTCTCTCTATTCCTGAACTTCACGCTATGCGCCGTATCATTGACAAGATGGTGCCAGGATGGAGAACTGCTGAAATTGATACTCAGCCATCATCCCTTTACGCAGAATAAAACCCAAGAGCATGGGCTGCTGGCACACGGGTCTACCCACGGAAAAAATGTGGTAACAATGAAGATTTCTGCATGATACAGCTGTTGAAAATATATCTGCCCAGCTTATCCATCATTAGAATTTTATATGCGAAAAGCCGATAAAAGGCGTGTTCAAATTTAGAGGGCATGGGCGGTAAAGAGGTGGTCATAAGCATTAACCATTTGCACTATATCATACGTTGCGTGTGCTTTTTCTTTATTCTTTCCGCCCATGTTTTGTGCCTGCTCAGGTTCATCAAGTAGCGCGGAAATGTTTTTAGCAAGGATTTTAGCACTGTGTGCTTTGATGTAGGGCGCATTTTCTTCACAGACCATTTGTTTTATGTCCCCAACATCAGTACTAACAACAGGCAAGCCTGCGGCCATTGCTTCAAGAACAGATAGTGGCATTTGTTCCGTGTCGGATGAAAGGGCAAAGACATTAAAAACCGGTAGTATCTTCTCTGGATTACTGAGCGTACCTGTGAATATGACGCGGTCTTTTGAGCAAACACGGTTGGCTAGCATTTTAAGGGCTGACATACCAACACCGTCTCCGACAATGACAAGTTGGCTGTCTGGGTGTTTGTCTTCAACAAGGCTAAATGCCTCAATCAGGCGACCAATATTTTTCTCTGTTCGAAGTGCAGCAACGGTACCAATGGTTTTACCCGTATTGTTGACGCCATATTTTTCTATGAAATTAGCATCCAGCGGTTGATTAAAGTGCTCAGTATCAATGCCGTTTGGAATAAAGGTTAAACGTTTTTCTGAAACGCGCCAGTTCGTTAGAACTTGTTTTTCAAGATTACGGGACGGCACAATGATTTTGGCACAGTTTCGGTAGGACAGCATGCGCATTAAGCGCCGCCCGGTTAACTCTCTGTTCTGCTCGTCATCGGTAAAGCCATCTTGAATGTGAAGCGTGGGACATATGGGAAAGAAACTATTTGCCAGAGCCCATTCTGTCGCCCCCCAGTTATAGGTAATAAGTAGATTTGGTCGATGGGTTTTTAAAAGTTGCCTACATTTTTTGAGCGCGGCGAATGTATTTCCTTTGGGTACAACTCGACCCCCATCAAAGAGAGGTTGTTGGCCTGGTACAAGGTCAAGTGCTTCATACCGTCCATCCATTGCATACACATGGTGCGTAAGGTTTTGGGCTTTTGAACGGGCTAGATAATCAGCAAAACGCCGCTGTGGACCGCCAAGTGAAAGGGTAGAAAAAATATGCCAAACATTTTTCTGCATTATACTATTCACAATACATTAGTTGGTGCTGCGTGCACGGCAATAGCCTTTTCATAAAATTCGGCCTCTTGCTTTACCGGGGCCCAGCCGAGGACTTCCTTAGCATCTGAACAGTCGAAGGGAGCATACATTGCGCGTGATTTAAAATCCCGGAGGCTATGAAGACGTTGTTTTTTGCCAGCGATTAACTTGATTAAGATTTTTAAGTTTTCAATAGCAGTTATATAATAAGGGCTTTGTCCATCATATGTAAAAGGCCGCCCCGTTGCTTTTTGAAGGGCCGAAAAATATTCGCGGGCAGTCCAACAAACATCACCTACTAAGTTGAAACATTTATTCTCGATGGCCTTGGCATTGAGGCACGCAACTGTGGCAACTGCAACATCAGAGACAAGAACAAAAGGCAGCTTGATATTACCCTCACTCCAGCCAAGACAGTATTGTTCGTTGTTGAAAACACCAAGCCCACTATGAGAGGCAGGGGTACCTTTTCCGACAACAATGCCTGGCCGTAAAATGGTGACATCAGGCCCGCCCTGGCTGGCCAACTCTAGCATTTTATGGTCCGTTAGGGCTTTTGCATAGGCATAATCAGCACGTTTTGCTGGTTTAGGGTCTGGCGGTGTGTTGCCGGTGATTGTCTCTGATGGGTTACCCAAGTATAGCCCTGCGATAGACCCCATGTGAATAAGACGTTCAACATTTGCTTCCTTGCATGCATTAAAAACAGCTTCGGCGCTGCCCAGCATGGCTTTTTTGACAAGCTCTGTTGTTGCCCCGCCGCCGCCATGTGCCAGATTAATAACATGTTTTGTGCCTGTAACGGCAGTTCTTGCTGCTGCCGGGTTGCGCATGTCTGCTGAAAGCACATCTACCTTTTTGTGGTGAAAAATAGCGGGTAAATTGTGCGTACCACGGGCAACCACACGTACATTCATGCCTTTGTCTACACAGACTTGAACTACATACCTGCCAATAAAGCCCGTGCCACCGAGGATTACAACGTCAACCTCTTTCCGAGGTTTGCGTGCAGGCGCTTTTTTTTCAGGTTTAGCGGCCATCTTGTCGCTAGCAACGAGGCATGTCTCAACAAGACTTTTTGCAAAAGGCAGGTCAACTTTGATTGCGGTTTTATTTCCGTCAAGGTAGGCATAAAAATTATCAATGCTTTTGGCCATGCCTATGTAAAAGGCATCACTGCGGCCCTTAAGGCCGATCATAGAAGCCGCATATGTAAGAAAATTCTTGCCCGATTGTTTTTTAATTTGTTTTGCCAACCTACGGCCAACTTGAAAATGCTCTGTTGCTTCAAGCCACTTGCTACGGCCTTTAACTGTAACACGATTTGCAAGAATATCTGCTGCAACAAGCCCGTCAGTGCAAAGCACATCCATTTGCCAGTGTGCATAAGGTGCCCCAACACTATAATGAAGTTGGGCAGAGGCATTCTCACCTTGTAGGTTTAACAAAGTAGTTGGGTAGAATGGACGGCCGTCCCCAATTTCTAGTGGGGGAACATTTTGGGTTTGCACGTCAAGGAAACTACCAGAAAAATGTGCGATCTGGGCCAGCGGATGTACTGCTTGTTCAAGCAAAATATTGATGGGCTTTTGGAACATCCAGTGACCGAATTGTCCACTCTCCAATTGCCGTAGAGGTGCTGCATAATGGCATTGAATAGATTTAACGGTTCCTATTTCCCCTGACATAATAATGGTGCGCATTTTCTCAAAAGCAGGATGAAAAAGTGAGTTTTGGTTTACCCCTAAATACGCAGAAGTATCTATAGTGGTTTGTGTTAAAAGGTCTAAGTCTTCTTGTGTGGTGCCGACCGGCTTTTCAACAAAGGTTGGAATATTATGCTTTAGAAATAAGGCAGCTAATTCGGCATGGCTGTCTGGCGGCGTTAAAATATGGACAGCATCTATATGCCCGCTCTGTGCAAGGGCCGTAGGATCAGTAAAAACATGTGCAGCACCCCATTTTTTGCCAAAAGCGTTGGCATTTTCTTCATTTATATCAGCAATGGCAGCCAGTAATAGGTTTGCATGGTTTGTAATGATTTCGGCATGAGTTTCGGCGATGACGCCTGTTCCAACAATGCCAATTCGTTTGGTGGTCATAAAATAGTTTTATCCGTATAGGTTGCTTTGACCTAATGTTAAGGGGCCTAAGGATTTATACAAGCAAGATATATTTTTAGTGGCTCATAAAAACCGGGATAGGGCAGTTGTGCACAAGGTGTTTTGTAACGCCCCCTAAAATCATTTCTCGCCACCGGTTATGGGAATAAGCACCGATAACAATCATATCAGCCTGTTCTTTCTTGCAATAATCTAAAATACCCACACCAACGGCGCCACCATAGTCTCTTTCTAAGGACACCGACGCTTCAATGCCATAATCAGATAGGTAATCAGACAAGTCTTCAACGCTCGGGCGGTCCTCATGAACAGGACCAAGCTGTAGAAGGCTAACTTTTTTAGCTCGAAGAAGGAATGGCAAAGCGGCCCCAACGGCTCGAGCTCCTTCAGCGCGTCCATTCCAAGCGATGACAATATGAGATAGGGTATTTTTAACACTTGTTTCAGGCACCATAAGAACAGGACGACCAGACCGATAGATTAAATCATTCAGAATTTCCTCAGCCCCAATTTGGTTGGCAGAAGGCTGAGGGCAAATAGCCAAATCTGCAGTTCGTGCTTTTCTGCCAACGTGGTCAGTAATTTCACCCACGACAACACGCCATCTAGCTGTTGCACCATCACTGTCTGGGTTAAAATCAATCTCAGCTTTTGCCATAATTTGATTAAAGGTTTTTTCACAGCGCAGAGCCTGGGCTATGCCCTCGCTTTCGGTAGCCTCACAAAGGTCTTGTATCATGTCAGCAGTTAGCCCCTCTCCCATAAAGGAAATGGACATGCGAGGGTCTGCACGCACAAATAAGCCATTTACGGTTGCATCAAACCATAAGGCGATACGTGCAGCTGCCTCTATTACAACATCTTCGCGTACTTTAGCAGTAAGTGGAAGCAAGATTGATTTCACCAAACCCTCCTATTTGCCATAGCATTCTAGTGCATCATGCTGTTAAACAGTTTAAGAGGTAATTCTAAAGGAATGTTTGATTGTCGTCAAAGGTGGTTCATCAAGCGTTCAGCGTATTCTTGAGAATATGGACCATATGAAACATATGCTACATAAATTAATGATTATTGTTCTCGGGTTTTTGGCCGGTTTGCCGCTGTTTACGCTCAGTGCGCCCGCGGCCAATGCTCAGGCTACGCGTTCCTCTGATGAGCATGATGATGCTCAAAAGGCAGTAAGGCGCGGTGAAATTAAATCGTATGCAGAAATAAAACGCCTTGTCGAGGAGCGTTTAGATGGCCGCGTTGTTGATTTGAAATTACGGCGCACAAACCTTGGGTGGCAGTATTTTTTACGAATAAGCAAAGAGAATGGCCGTGTTGTTGCAGCTGTTGTTGACGCCAAGACGGGTAAAA
>Ga0316208_1003877_pt1 | contig 10336 bp, 8 predicted proteins | sample 3monopyrite_MG_FD_204944 | JGI IMG/M metagenome (GOLD analysis project Ga0316208, IMG submission 204944) | Microbial mat bacterial communities from mineral coupon in-situ incubated in ocean water Damariscotta River, Maine, United States -... | ecosystem: Environmental > Aquatic > Marine > Coastal...
GCTCGGGTGCTGTCTGTCATGGCGGGCATATCTCAGAAAGAGGCTGTCGGTGTAATTAGCACAGCGGGTATTGGCGATACTGTCATTAAAACTATAGAGGTTATTAACCAAACAATAAGCCCCGAGGGTATCCCAAAGGGGGAAGCGTAGGCGGGGATATTGGCTTAACCGATGTTCCCCGCTTGTATGAAATGGGCGGTGCTATGGGGTGGCGTCCTTGGGAAGTAAATCAAGCGACTTTCCCTGAGTTTATATTTTCCTTCCGTGGCTGGCAAAGGTCACAAGGCATTGATCCAGACGAACAATCCAAACCGCAGTTAACAAGGCTCGATTTGCTAGAAATCGAAAAGAAGATAGAGGCTATTCATGGCGCAAAATCTTGAAACTATGATTGTCGCTATTGAGGCAAAAACGGAACAAATGCGCCGTGAAATGCGCAAGGCAAGCGGTGCTGTTGAAAGTACACAAAAGCGGATAGATAGAAGCCTTGATAAGGCCGACAAGCGCTTTGACAAGTTCGGGGTGGGTTTAAAAAACATAGGTGCCTTGCTTGGTGTGAGTTTTGGCGCTGCGGGTATTAAAAACCTTCTTCTTATTGGCGACAGTTTTGATATTTTGCAAGACAGGATTAAAGACGCCATAAGAGAGGCTGGAAACTTTGATGAAGTATGGCAAAGTTTAAGGGATAGCGCGGTCGATAATGGGACCGCAATAGAGGCTAATATTGCCTTGTATCAAAGGTTGAAGCCACGCCTTGCCGACTTAGCCGCTACCGATCAGCAAATCTTGCGCTTAACTGATTATGTCACAAAATTAGGCATTATTGGCGGGTCAAGTGTGGCTGAAATGTCAAACGGTACATTACAGCTTGCCCAAGGCTTGGGGGAGGGCATTTTTAGAGCGCAAGAATTTAACTCTGTTCTCGAAAATATGCCTGCTGTCATGACGGCTATATCTAAATCTATGGGCAAGTCAGTTTCAGAACTGAGAAAAATGGTCATTGACGGCCAATTGCTGTCAAAAGACGTTTTTGCAGCCATTTTAGCGCAAGGCGCGGATATTGAGGACCGTTACTCAAAAATCCCACCTCGGTTGTCTAGGTCGTGGAGTTCGTTTTTTACTGCTATATCTACACAGATAAGTAAAATAAACAGCCAACTTCTTATCACTGAATCTATTGCGCAAGGCTTTGATGAATTAGCAATAGAGTTAACGCCAAAAGGGGAGTTGACGCCAAAGCAATTACGCAATGAAATAGGCGAGTTAAGCGCCGCCCTTTATGATTTAGAAGTTGCACGCGCGGCTGTTGGTAGTCGTACTCTTGACCCGCTTTTAGGGCTAGTCCCTGGCAGGATAGACCGCGATATTGCAACTTATGATGCAAGGATAAAAGGTTTAACCGCCCGCCGTAAAGAATACCAAGACTTGCTGGCTAAAAGAGTGAAGCCAATTGATGAAAGCGGTGGTCCTGCATCGCTCGCGCCTATTATGGAGAATTTTGATCTTACTCCATCAACCGTTGATCCTAAACCCATCAGTGAAATGGAAGAGGCCCTTAACGGGTATCAGTTAGCAATATCTAATCTTGAAATCGACGTTATGCGCTCAAACGGTAATATGCAGGGCGCTATCCAAGCGACTGCTGATCTACAGATAGCCGAATGGGAAAAGGTGGCGCAAGAAACACCAATGTTCGCAAAGCAGGCAATGGATGCAATTGTCCTGATTAACGAGAAAGCGGCGGCTGATATTGCAGGCGTGCAAGAGAAGGTTAACGAGAACGCCAAACAATTTGCGGCGGCGTTTTCTGCTAGCTTTGAAAGCCGGGGTATTGATGCGCTTCTGAATGGTGATGTTAGCGGCGCTTTACAAGGCCTTGTTAGGGACTTTGCAGAAATGACCTTGCGCCTTGCGGTTTTGCGCCCCCTTGCTGAAGGTCTATTCGGCTCGCTTGGCGGTGGTAATGGCGGCGGCATTCTTGGCGGCGTTGGTTCCTTGTTCGGTTTCGCGAATGGTGGGACAACCTCTGTTCCTGCTATGGTGAACGAACGTGGCACCGAAAGCCTAACATCAGGGAAAGGTGTATTTATTCCCATTGGTGGGCCTGCAACAATTGCCAGCGCTTCGCAAACGCGCAAAAATGCACAATCAAGCGTTCATGTTAGCCAGTATAATACATTTGAGCAGCCTGTTGCACCTACTGTTAGGGCGATGCTTGAGGCTGTCTTGCCTGAAATAGTGAACGCCACAAAAGGCGCTGTACTTGCTGATTTAGGGCGCTAAAATTTGACAAACTATTTCATTTAAGAGTTAATACTCCCTCTTAAAAAAAAGGGGGGTGTCATGAAATATTTATCAATATGCTTGCTTGTTTTTGTTGCGGCTTGCGCGACTTATGATGTTGGGGCTTTCGAGCCAGTGCCGGGGCCTAACCATAATGCTGCGACGTGGGGGCGCGATAATCAAATATGCCAAGAAAAGTTAAGTCAAAGAAGGCGGGGCAAGGGTGCTTATCGATTTGAATACAATGATTGCATGAAGCGCCTCGGTCAGGATGTGGACTGGCGGGCAACCGAAGAAAAATACAAAGAAATATAAGTTAACCTAAAACTTATCTCACACACAAAACAAGCCTCCTTTTCAGGGGGCTTTTTTATTGCCGGAGTGATTATGTCTATAAGTTACCCTCGCGCATTCCCCACAGTAACAGGGGTTGCGCGGTGCGATATGCATATTCGTCGCTCACACATTGATAATCAGTCTCTATCGGGCTTTAGGAACACAACAAAGCTGCCCCGCGACCGCTGGACATGTGTTGTCACACTACCACCTTTAAGCTTGGTGCAGGCGCAAGAGTGGTTAGGCTGGCTTGATAGCCTTGATGGTGTGGTTGGCACTTTCACGATGGGCAGTGCTGATTTTACATCGATCACAGGCAACGCACCAAATAGTACAGGGCGCGTGGCGGGTGCCAGTCAAACCGGTTCCACGATTACAACGGATGGATGGTCTACGGGCGTGACTGATCTGTTTAAAGCCGGGGACATTATTTCTTTTGGTGGGCAGTTAAAGCGCGTACTTGTTGACACTGACAGCGACGGCTCAGGCAACGCCACGATTGAGGTTGCACCACCCGTTTATGAGGCAGTCGCAGACAATGCATTAATCACCACCGTAAGCCCAACGGGTACTTTCAGGCTTATGGATGGAACATACAATGTTTCATCAAATGAAAACAAAATCCACACCATAAGCTTTGCAGTAGAAGAGGCACCCCAGGCATGACGGCTAAAACCGACGAGCTTACCTCGGGCAGTATTTGCATATTGCCTTTGGTGTTTCTCGATTTTGACGGCGACCCAACTTATCTATGGGGTGGGGTCGGTGATTTATCCTATGACAGCCAGACATGGACCGGAGTCGGCGACCTTGGGGATATTGGTAGTATTTCCTCTGATGCTAAGGGCGGGGCTAAGTCTTTAACACTGCGGTTGAACGGCCTTAAAGAGCTTGACGGGTCTGACACAGACGGCCTAGCAGCGCTTAAAAGTATCTCGTATCAAGGGCAATCGGCTTATGTGTACGCAGCTTTCTTTGAAGACGACGGTAAAACACTTGTTTCAGGTGTAACGCCGGACCTTATTTATGCTGGTAGGATTAGCCATATGAGCGCGTCAAAGTCTCAAGAAGACGCTTCTATAAGTTGCACGATCGATAGTTTTTTATCTCTTTTGTCACGGCCTATCCCGCTTTTAATGACAGACGACGAACACCAGCGGTATCAATCAGGTGATAAGGGGTATGACCATAAATCAGATTCTATCAGTAAAGACATTTTTTGGGGCTTGGACGGCAACAATAGAATAGGCGATGCACCACCGGTTAACTATCGGCCTTGGTTATCGGGGGCGCGCTATCTCTAGTGATTGTTACGCTCGACTTTTTGAATCAATACACGCTTTAGAAAACGAACCTTTTTGCTTTGGAAAATTTGATTGCTGCATGGCTGCGGCCTCTGTCATTCGGGACGCATTCGGCGTTGACCTTATGAGTGGGTTGCGCGGCTACAAGACAGCTAAAGGCGCTCTTAAAAAGATACTCAAGAGCGGCAAGAACCTAGAAGCCGTTGTTAAAAAACAGTGCAAAAAGCATGGTTGGAAACAGAAGCCTAAAGCTTTAGCAAAGCGCGGTTATCTCGCTTTCATGGAAGTGCAAGGCGGGGACGGTATTAACGCTGCTTGCGGTGTTGTGGTTGGTCGAGAGGCTGCATTCCCCACCGATAAAGGTTGGCACTTAATCCCATTAACAAGCGTTAAGACGGTGTTCGGTCATGAGTAAGATTGCTAAGGGTATTGGTATAGGCATTCTTGCTGGTGCGTTCATAATTGGCACTGGTGGGCTTGGCGCAGGCTTCCTTAGTGGTGTTGCGGCAGGTGTGGGCAGTGCTGCTGCTGGTATAGGTATAGGATTAACGGCAACTGTTGCCGGGGCAATAGCGGGCGGTTTGATCGGGGCGGTTTATGGCGGCATTATGTCGCTTGCACAGCCAAAGCTTGCAGATGTTCAGCAGCAGGCGGGCCAAAAGTTCGCCGTCACACAGAGTTACGATGTTTACCGCAAGGTGTACGGTTCCGCCCGTGTTGGTGGTGATGAAGTCTTTATCACAGCTTACGACAGCACAAGCGGGGATGATGTACCAAACGACACACTTGTTATTGCAAGGGTTGTTGCGCCGCACCCCGTCGATAGTTTCGGCACATTCTATCTGAATGATGAAGCGGTTTCTTTTGACGGCAACGGCAACGCGACGGGTAAATATGCGGATAAGCTTTATCTAAAAACATACACCGGCGCACAAACCACGGCGGATGGGTGGCTAACAACCGCTTCTGCCACATGGACAAGCTCACACAAACTTACAGAGCAATCCTATTATGTCCTGAAAGCCGTTTATGACACTGAGGTGTTTCCATACGGCATAGGCACTATCAGGAACGCCCGCACAGACATTCAGGGGGCTAATCTATATGACCCACGCCTTGACAGTACACAAACGGCTATTGGCGGTTCTGGTACGCACAGAATAGACGATAACACCACATGGGAATATAGCCAAAACCCCGCGCTGGTGGCTTATGATATTCTGCGAGATAGCCGCTTAGGTGTTGTCGTGCCTGAAGCGTCTATCGAGCTTTCTGATATTGTGGCGCTCGCAAACCACTGCGACGAAACAGTGACAGTAAACGCGGGCGGGACAATTGCCCGTTATACGTTCGACGGCGTGATAGACTGCAACAGGTCGAAGCTAGATAACCTTAAAATGGTCATGACATCTTGCGCGGGCCGTGTGGGGTGGCAGGGTGGCAAGTTGCGCATGTACGGCTCTTATATGTCGGCTAGTGTCTACACGATTACTGAAGATGATATTCGGGCCATTACAGATTATTTGCCTTTACCACCTGAAGCCGACCGCTTCAACACGGTAAAAGGCACCTATATAAACCCCGATGAAAAATACAATGCTGCGGATTATCCCGCACAGATAGACAGCACAGCCTTGGCGGCTGAGGGCGAAAGAGCGCAGACTTTAAATCTACCCTACACGCAAGACCATAGAATAGGGCAGCGCCTTGCTCAAATAGAGCTAAATAGAGCGCACAGACCAGTTCTATCGCTTGAAATGATGCCTGTAGGCTTGGCAATAAACCCGTGGGATATTGTAACTGTTACATTATCTGATTTAGGTATTAGCGCGCAGACATTCAGGGTTCTTGACCGGCAAGTTAATATGTCTTCCGGCACGCCGGTCGTGACTGTGGACTTGCAGGAAGAAGACGCAACCACTTTTGCTTGGGATGCGGCCACACAGGAGCTTACCCGCAGCGCCAAGGCGTCTATTACTGAGAGCAACCACTCCGGTACTGTGGGTAGTGTGCAAGGCGATGTATACGACAGCTCAGGAGAGGCACTGGTTCAGGATGCTTGGTTTAACAAGCAATCAAGCAATTTGTCGAGTAACAAAGCGTGGACAGCAACAAGCGGTTTTAGCTTCCCGACAGCAAAAGTAGCCTTGCCAAACGGGAACACGGTAAAGGTTGCCGAATATACGCCCACAGCAGACGCTCAGGAATATGCGAGCACACGGGCAGGGCAAAACCGCCAATACGGTGCACGGCTTCATAACAGGTTCTTTTTCGTATCATCTAACGAAGTTTTCAACGTTGCTATGTACGGAACCGCAGATAGTGGGACTGATGGTTATGCGCGTGTTGGCATTGCCTTCTATGACAAAAACGGCACGTACCTAGAGGAAAGAATTAACGACGATAATATCGCCCCCTCTACAACGGGATGGGGGTCTGTAAGGCGCATTATAACCGCGCCTGCTGGGGCGGTGTTTGGTGAGTTCTTTATCCTTATCCGCAATTGCACGTCCGGCAAGTGGAAAATATCGGGTGTAGACGTTAAGCGCGTTGGTTTGGCTGCTGATCAAAATTGGCAGAATATGGACGGCGGGGATATTGCCGCCGACATTCTAACCGCCGATGGAATGGGTTTTCAGGTCAAGCGCTGGGACTTTGCCGGGGACGGCTTAGGCTGGACCTTCACGGACATGACGGTTTCGCACACGACCCTAGCCGCACAGATCACAACTACCAGCAATGACCCGCGCATGACATCGCCTGCTATTTCAATAAATGGCGGCATTTATAATCTTGTTTGGGTGCGTGTAAAGCGCAGGGTTGCGGCTGCAAAACGCTACGACACCGCGAAGATTTATTATAAGACTGTCTCTCATGGTTATAGCGATAGTTATGTGAAGGTTACGACACGCCGGTTTCTTGAGGGGCAATATATTACGTTTGTTTTTGATATGGCCGACCTTACGCGGGGTGGTAATGATTGGACAAGCAACACGATAACCGGCATTAGGCTGGACCCTTCTGCAAGTTCTAGCGACGAGTTTGATATAGACTGGATAGGCATAGGCAGGGCAAGCGCAGCAACGCTTGAGGCGCAGGCCCTAAATGTAGCCGATCCGCTAGCTTTCACCAGTATCACAGCAACAGACACGGACACAGACGCGCAGATAGGCTCTATTGATCTTGATGATATGGGGCTTGAGGTTGGGGACGCTTTGAGCGCTGCCTTGACCTTATCGGGCAGTGGTTCACGAAAAGGGCGGATTTATGTCCTTTTTAAAAATAGTAGTGGCTCTACAATATCCTCTAAAAACGGGGACTATGTAAGCACCTTTGAGCTTGCAAAAATTGAATCTGCAATCGTGCCTGATGGTACATATTCTTGTGACTTCTGGCTTGGCCGCGAAAACAGCGTTTCAGGTTCTGTTGGTGGGTCACAATTGATGGTCACTAAAGGCGTTATCGCTCAAAGATATAAGTTGGCAAGAACAGACGTTGCTGCAAGTGCTACACGCAACATTGGAGATTTGGCAGACCTTGACACGGCAGCGGTTCAACACCTTGAGGCAAATTCAGCCAACAAGCTAACACACCGTGATATGATTGTTGGCAAGGACACAAAATCTTCTGAATATTTCTTACTCGCTGATTTGTATAACTTGGTGCAAGTCTCAAGCAAAATCATGAGTGGGCCTCGCGTTAGGTATTTTGGATTTATTAGAGACTATGCTGCGGCGGGGGGCACAGTAGACATTGAAATATGGCGACGCAATGATACGTCAACATCACCTCCTACAACTAGGGCTGCTGCTGCCGCTGCTGGTTGCGATCAGGTGTATGCAGGGCCTCTACTTTACACAACGAATTGGACGTATTTTTCTATCGAGTTTAACGATCCAGCCAATGACGAGGTGCTAGCTCAGTACTTATGGTATTTTGTACCGACCGGGACGGCTAGCTATGAATTTGACGCAAAATTTCATGTTTGGCAGGTGCTGTCATGATTGTGGCTTTTTACGACAAAACAACAGGGGAATTTGAAGGGCCTGTTATGCATGGCTTATCAAGTGTTGAAGAGGCTGAGTATGGAGGTGAATTGGCAGCAATAGAAATACCACAAGGCGTCAATATTAATACGTGTGAGGTAGATTTAAAATCTACCCCGCCCACCCTAAAAACTAAAAATAAAGCAACACTCAAAGCGGATGCTTTGAGTACTGAAAAACAAATTTCTCTTGCTGTTTTGTCTGAAAAATTCTCCTTCTATGAGGGCAAGGTCTTAACGCCGCGCAAAGAGACTGTTTACCGGCTAAAGGCAAGTGAGGTTGAGCGGTTTAAATCCGATAAAAAGCCAAACCCTAAAGATTACCCATTTCTCAGTAAAGAAGGTAAGGGGCTTGGCGTTGTGGCTTCTGAAATAGAAAGTCGCATACAGCAAACCAATTCCATATTAGCTGAACTAGATGCTCTCGAACGGTCCTGCAAACAAGCAATACAGTCGGCTTCTGAGCTAGGCGAAGCGAAGCAGGCTTTGAATAAATTCTGCATGAACGCTGCGGATAAGGTAAAATTATGACACTAGCACATAGAAGTTTTTTTGGTTCTGTTGTTACAACAGGTGGAACCGGGGCCTTAGGTATTGGCGCAGACGCTGGCGGAATGTCGGGCCTTGCTGATATTGATCCCGGCAATGCGGCTGAAATTGATTATGTAATCTATGACGGCGCGCAAGTTGAATGGGGTGTTGGTACTGTTAATTCAGCGGGAACAAGCTTCACGCGGGACACAATTTCTGGTACGATAATAGCAGATGGGACGCGCGATGAAAGCAGCCCAGCGGCCCTTACAATCACAACAAGTGGTGCGGTGATCAAGTGGGAGCTTGCGAGTTCTGCTTCTGTTGCGACCTATCTAAGCACTGTAAACCAGTATCTAGCAACAACCAGTAATGTGACATTTAGCACTATTGGTAGGGCTGCCATTGACAAGATCGTCGCGAGTTCCGCTAGTGTACTTGGTGTGTTTCTTGATGATGTACGAACCCATAATGACGGCGGCGCATGGGTTAAAAAAACACAACATACATCATGGTATAATGAGACCCTAAACACCGCGACACGTGGCGCCACAAGAGAATACCCTGCACTCGTACTGTGGGTTGCAGAGAGTGATACGGTCACAGCTTATGATGCTACTAAAGCTGACACGCCTATGTGGATGGTGTTCCCTGGGGCCTCTAATAATGCTCTCAATCTTCCTTCAGGTACAGTTACCTCTGTTTCTGCTTTAAATGGAGAAATCATTGTAGGTATGGATGGGGGCCGTGGGATTGCTAGATGGAATTACATTACAGAAGTTATCAGATGGACAACCGCGTCTGTTGATGCTTTTTATAAATCAAACTTTAAAGATAGAAATTCAGCATCAGACTTTATTGATAGCGGGACAGGAGAAATAGTAAACTCTACAGTTAACGATGCAGCGATCACCACCCTATCCGGCGCTGAAACAGACACATCAACCGGTCTTCCATATCCGACAATTGCAGTACCAACCGCTGGTGGTGGATCATGGATTAACCGTAACGGTACGCTAGCAAAGGTTGATGAAGTAATCGATGCAACTGCGGCTATTAATTTAGTCGATGTAGCGCTTGGGGATGATGGTTTCACGGTTTGGTGTGCTGCGGATAAGGGTTATATCTTTGAGACAATCCCGAGTATAGACACAGCCTTAACTAGTGCGGATTATACCTTCGACACAGCAGGAACAAGCGGCCCTCACATAAGCGGCACTATTACGAGCGTTGTTTTGCATTCAAGTGATGGGTCAGGAAATGCGGTTTTCACGGTTGGAACTAACGAGGGCATTTTTACTGTTGATTACGTAACAGGTGGAACGACTAGCGGCATTTCACAGATCACGAAGGACTTTAACGCGCCTAATCAATATGGAGATGTTCGGGGGTGTTGGCTCGCTAATAGTAAAACCCTAGATCGGAGCGTTAAGGGTAATGATCTAACTGAAAATGGTACTGTAACATTCGGAGAAGCTGTTAGTGGTTCGGGGGTATACGCCGCTAGTGGGTTTAGTGCGAGCAACTACCTATCGCGCGCTTACGATGCTGACTTTGACTTCGGTACGGGTGACTTCTGTGTTGGCGTTTGGATCAAGTTTACCGGATCTGGTGGTACAATTTTCGATAGAGCTAATTGGACAGGTGCTGCGTTCTCAGGTTCTGCTATTAGGTTGTTTGGTAGTGGAGGCACTTTAAGATTTCAGATTTCAGATGATGGTTTTGCTACTTCCGATCTTGTTGCGACTACAGTGACTTTCAATGATGGAAACTGGCATTTGTTTTTTGCGGTCAGGGACGGAGCCACCTTACGTGTGTATGCGGATGGTGTAGAGCA
>Ga0316208_1003878_pt1 | contig 10335 bp, 11 predicted proteins | sample 3monopyrite_MG_FD_204944 | JGI IMG/M metagenome (GOLD analysis project Ga0316208, IMG submission 204944) | Microbial mat bacterial communities from mineral coupon in-situ incubated in ocean water Damariscotta River, Maine, United States -... | ecosystem: Environmental > Aquatic > Marine >...
ATTCTCGGCTTGTTCGACACAAATACAATGACCTACTCATTTCTAAAGGACGAAATCGACGTCGATGAATTGGTTTTTCAGATTCAATGCATTTCTCGCAACGTACGTCGTCAGTTGAGTGCGACACCTAGGGAATAAAAAACCCCGACCGCTCACGCAGCCGGGGTTTTCAATCTCTCCGTAGGCCGGGCTCACCCCACCAACCGATCAAAGCCCGGTCGTCACGTCAATCGTGTTGCCTTCTTCAAGCGTCACATACGCCTTCTTGACGTCGCGGCGCTTGCCGAGCGCACCACGGAATCGCTTGACCTTGCCCTTCGTGATGGTGGTGTTCACAGCCTTCACCTTCACACCAAACAGCGCCTCGACGGCCTGTTTGATCATCGGCTTGTTGCTGTCCATCGCCACTTCGAACACGATCGCGCCGTTTTCGGACGCCATTGTCGCTTTCTCGGTGATGATCGGCTTGCGGATCACGTCGTAATGTTCTGCCTTGGCACTCATTTCAGTCGAGCCTCCAGTGCTTCGATACCCGCCTTCGTGATCACCAGAGTGTCACGTTTCAGGATATCGTATACGTTTGCACCCATCGTTGGCAGGATATCCAGACCTTCGATGTTGCGCGATGCGGCGAGGAAGTCTTCGTTCACGGACGCCCCGTCGATGACCAGCGCGCGTTTCCAACCAAGGTTTTTCACCTGTTTGGCCAGCGCGGCGGTTTTGCCCGACGTGCTCGCATCCTCGATGATCACCAGCTCACCGGCAGCCATTTTGGCGGACAGTGCGTGGCGCAGACCGAGCTTGCGGAACTTCTTGGGCAGGTCGTGGCCGTGGCTGCGGACAACGGGGCCTTTGTAAACACCACCACCGCGGAAGATCGGAGCAGAACGTGCGCCGTGGCGTGCGCCGCCGGTGCCTTTCTGGCGATAGATCTTCTTGGTCGAGTAATTGACTTCGGACCGTGTCTTGACCTTGTGCGTACCGGCCTGGGCGTTGTTACGCTGCCAGCGGACCACGCGGTGCAGGATGTCGGCACGTGGCTCGAGGCCAAACAGGGCCTCGTCCAGATCCACGGAACCGGCTTTGCCGCCGTCCAGTTTGATGACATCGAGTTTCATGCGTCACCTTCTTTCTTGTCTGCTTCAGCGGCTTGTGCTTCGGCCACGGCATCCGGTTTGGCCGCTTCGGCCTCTGCGGCTTCCATTGCGGCCTGCTCTTCTGCTGCTGCGGCTGCTGCGGTTGCATCTGCTTCGGCGGCCGCGGCGGCTGCTGCTTCTTCAGCGGCTTTGGCGGCTTCTTTGGCGGTAGATTTCAGCGCGGCGGGCAGGATCGCGTTTTCAGGGAACGGCTTTTTCACCGCATCCTTGACGGTGACCCAGCCACCTTTGGAACCGGGCACAGCGCCCTTGATCATGATCAGACCACGGTCGCTGTCGGTGCGCACAACTTGCAGGTTCTGCGTGGTGACGCGTGCAGCACCCATGTGGCCGGCCATCTTCTTGCCTTTGAAGACCTTGCCGGGATCCTGACACTGGCCGGTGGAGCCGTGCGAACGGTGCGAAATCGAAACACCGTGGCTGGCCCGCAGACCACTGAAGTTGTGTCGTTTCATGGCACCGGCAAAGCCCTTGCCAATCGAGGTGCCTGTGACGTCGACAAACTGACCTTCGAAATAGTGGTCGGCGATGATCTCTTCGCCCACACCGATCATATTGTCCTCGGTCACGCGGAACTCGACCAGCTTGCGCTTGGGCTCAACCTTTTGGGCGGCGAAGTGGCCGCGCATGGCCTTGCTCACGCGTTTCACTTTGGGCGAACCAGCGCCAAGTGTCACAGCGGTGTAGCCGTCTTTTTCCGATGTCCGTTGGCCAATAACCTGCAGACCATCCAGTTGAAGCACGGTCACAGGGATCTGTTTGCCGTCTTCCATGAACAGCCGGGTCATGCCGACTTTCTTTGCGAGAATTCCAGAGCGCATGTTCATACCCTCCTTACGATTGCAGCTTGATCTCGACATCCACACCAGCGGCGAGGTCGAGCTTCATCAGCGCGTCCACGGTCTGGGGGGTCGGATCAACGATGTCGAGCAGACGCTTGTGCGTGCGGATCTCGAACTGGTCACGGGATTTCTTGTCAACGTGGGGGCCACGCAGAACAGTGAATTTCTCGATCTTGTTCGGCAGCGGAATGGGCCCGCGCACAGAGGCACCGGTGCGTTTGGCGGTGTTGACGATTTCCTGTGTGGACGCGTCCAGCACACGATAGTCAAACGCCTTCAGCCGAATGCGAATGTTTTGGCTTTGGATGGCCATGTCTCAGGTTCCCTTATTCGGGTCTTTGAACGGAGAGGAGGAGCATCGCGCATCGACACCCCTCATCGCGTCTTTTTGTTTTGCGGTAGGGCGGGGTTTTACCCCGCCGCTGCATTTGGACAAGCGGGGTGAAACCCCGCCCGACCGCTTATTCCGTGATTTTGGACACCACGCCGGCGCCGACCGTGCGGCCGCCTTCGCGGATCGCAAAGCGCAGGCCCTGTTCCATCGCGATCGGCGCGATCAGCTCAACACCAAACGACACGTTGTCCCCGGGCATCACCATCTCGGTGCCTTCGGCCAGCATCACAGTGCCCGTCACATCCGTTGTGCGGAAGTAGAACTGGGGGCGATAGTTGGCAAAGAACGGCGTGTGACGGCCACCCTCTTCCTTGGTCAGGATGTAGGCCTCGGCCTCAAACTTGGTGTGGGGGTTCACCGACTTGGGCTTACACAGCACCTGGCCACGCTCAACTGCTTCACGGTCAATACCGCGCAACAGAACGCCAACGTTGTCGCCTGCTTCACCGCGATCCAGCAGTTTGCGGAACATTTCAACACCGGTACATGTGGTGGTCTGAGTGTCTTTGATACCCACGATCTCGATGTTGTCGCCAACATTGATCACGCCACGCTCGATACGACCCGTAACAACTGTGCCACGACCCGAGATCGAGAACACGTCCTCGACCGGCATCAGGAACGGCTGGTCAATCGCACGCTCAGGCGTCGGGATGAACTCGTCAACCGCCGCCATCAGCTTGCGGATGCTCTCTTCGCCAATCTCGGGATCGCGCCCCTCCATCGCCGCCAGTGCCGAACCAGGAATGACGGGGATATTGTCGCCGTCATACTCGTAGCTGCTGAGCAGCTCACGGATTTCCATTTCAACAAGTTCAAGCAGCTCGTCATCGTCGACCTGATCAACTTTGTTCATGTAGACAACCATCTCCGGGATGCCGACCTGGCGACCCAGCAGGATGTGTTCACGGGTCTGCGGCATCGGGCCGTCAGCGGCGTTCACAACCAGGATCGCGCCGTCCATCTGCGCCGCACCGGTGATCATGTTTTTCACATAATCGGCGTGGCCGGGGCAGTCGACATGGGCGTAGTGACGCGCTTCGGTCTCGTATTCCACATGCGCGGTCGAAATGGTGATACCGCGGGCCTTCTCTTCGGGCGCGCCGTCAATCTTGTCATAGGCCTGAAAATCGCCAAAATACTTCGTGATCGCCGCCGTCAGTGTCGTCTTGCCGTGGTCAACGTGACCAATCGTGCCGATGTTAACGTGCGGTTTGTTACGTTCAAACTTTGCCTTTGCCATGATGTTGGCTCCTCTTTTCTCTAGGTCGCGGTGGGCAATTTGCCCACCCTACGGGGTTGGTAGGGTGGGCAATTTGCCCACCGCTGCATTAAGCGAATTTCGCCTGGATCTCGTCGCTGATGTTCTGTGGAACCGCTTCGTAGTGGTCGAACTGCATGGTGAAGTTCGCACGACCCGAAGACATAGAACGCAGCGTGTTGATGTAGCCGAACATGTTGGCCAGCGGCACGAAGCAGTCGATCGCAATCGCGTTGCCGCGTGTGTCCTGACCCTGCACCTGACCGCGACGCGATGTGAGGTCGCCGATGATGCCACCGGTGTACTCTTCGGGTGTCACGACTTCGACCTTCATGATGGGTTCCAGCATCTTGGCGCCGGCCTTCTTCATGCCTTCGCGCATACCCATACGGGCGGCGATTTCAAAGGCCAGAACCGAAGAGTCGACGTCGTGGAACTTGCCGTCGATCAGGGCGACCTTGAAGTCAATGACCGGGAAGCCGGCCAGCGGTCCGCTGTCCATGACCGACTTGATGCCTTTTTCAACGCCGGGGATATATTCCTTGGGCACCGAACCACCAACAACGCGGGATTCAAACGAATAGCCCTCGCCCGGTTCTGTCGGCGAGATGATCAGCTTGACCTCGGCGAATTGACCGGACCCACCCGACTGTTTCTTGTGGGTATAGGTGTGCTCGACCTCGTGACCGATGGTCTCGCGATAGGCCACCTGCGGTGCACCGATGTTGGCTTCGACCTTGAACTCGCGCTTGAGACGGTCGACCAGAATGTCAAGGTGCAGTTCGCCCATGCCCTTCATGATGGTCTGACCGGATTCGATGTCAGTTTCCACGCGGAAGGATGGATCTTCGGCCGCCAGACGCGCCAGGCCCTGAGACATTTTCTCCTGGTCCACTTTGGTCTTGGGCTCGACCGCAATCTCGATCACCGGATCGGGGAAATTCATCGTTTCCAGCACGACCGGATCGTGCACAGCCGTCAGGGTGTCACCTGTGGTCGTGTCCTTCAGGCCAGCCAGCGCGATGATGTCACCCGCAAACGCTTCGGTGATCTCCTCGCGGTTGTTGGAGTGCATCATCATCATCCGACCCACGCGCTCTTTCTTGCCCTTGGTCGAGTTCAAAAGCGTGTCGCCCTTTTTCAGGACACCCGAATAAACGCGGGTAAAGGTCAGCGAGCCGACGAAGGGGTCGTTCATGATTTTGAACGCGAGACCCGAGAACGCCATATCGTCGTCCGCACGGCGCGGGATGTTACGGGTTTCTGTCTCGTCACCGGGTTTGAAGCCCATGTAGTCGACCACGTCCAGCGGGCTGGGCAGATAGTCGATCACGGCGTTCAGCAGTGGCTGCACGCCTTTGTTCTTGAAGGCAGAGCCGCACAGAACAGGAATGAACTTGATGGCCAGCGTGCCCATGCGGATCAGCTTGCGCAGCGTGTCGACGTCGGGCTCCTGGCCTTCCATCAGATACGCTTCCATTGCACCGTCGTCCATCTCGACGGCTGTCTCGATCAGGTGCGCGCGCCATTCGTCGGCCTGTGCTTTCAGGCTGTCGCGGATGTCGCGTTGCTCCCAGGAGGCGCCCAGATCTTCACCGTCCCAGACCCATTCCTTCATGGTGACCAGATCGATCATGCCTTCCAGCTCGGTTTCGGCACCGATCGGAATCTGGATCGGCGCAGGAGTGGCCCCTGTGCGGTCCTTGACCATCTTCACGCAGTTGAAGAAGTCGGCACCGATCTTGTCCATCTTGTTCACGAACACGATGCGCGGCACCTTGTAGCGGTCCGCCTGACGCCAGACAGTTTCTGTCTGTGGCTCGACACCGGCATTGGCGTCCAGAACGGCAACCGCGCCATCCAGAACGGCCAGCGAACGCTCGACTTCAATGGTGAAGTCGACGTGGCCGGGAGTGTCGATGATGTTCATCCGGTACTTGGTGTCGGACGTCGCATCGGCGGTGGGCTCTTCCTGGCGCTGCCAGAATGTGGTGGTCGCAGCCGAGGTGATGGTGATCCCACGCTCTTGTTCCTGCTCCATCCAGTCCATCGTGGCCGCACCATCGTGCACCTCACCAATGTTGTGGGACTTGCCTGTGTAAAACAGGATGCGTTCCGAACATGTGGTCTTGCCGGCATCGATATGTGCCATGATGCCGAAGTTGCGGTAGCGTTGAAGCGGATAGTCGCGTGCCATGGGGCTCAGTCCTCAGGGTATCTGGTTTACCAACGGTAGTGGCTGAACGCTTTGTTCGCGTCGGCCATCTTGTGTGTGTCTTCGCGCTTTTTCACGGCGGTGCCACGGGACTGAACGGCGTCCATCAGCTCGCCTGCAAGGCGTTCTTCCATCGTGTTCTCGTTGCGCTTGCGCGCCGCGATGATCAGCCAGCGGATCGCCAGCGCCTGACGACGCTCGGGGCGGACCTCGACGGGCACCTGATAGGTGGCACCACCGACGCGGCGCGAACGCACCTCGACGGAAGGCTGAATGTTGTCCAGCGCTTCGTGGAACACTTCCACGGGCGCGCGCTTGATCTTGGTTTCAACCCGGTCGAACGCGGAATAGACGATGCGTTCGGCGGTTGATTTCTTACCATCGACCATCAGGTTGTTCATGAACTTGGTCAGAACCTTATCGCCATACTTGGCGTCGGGCAGGACTTCGCGTTTCTCGGCGGCGTGACGACGTGACATCTGCTGCTCTCCTTATTTGGGGCGCTTGGCGCCGTATTTCGAACGGCGTTGCTTACGGTCTTTGACGCCTTGGGTATCCAGAACGCCGCGCAGGATGTGGTAACGCACACCGGGAAGGTCTTTGACACGGCCGCCACGGATCAGAACCACCGAGTGCTCCTGCAGGTTGTGGCTTTCACCCGGAATATAGCTGATGACCTCAAAGCCGTTTGTCAGACGCACCTTGGCGACCTTCCGCATGGCCGAGTTCGGCTTTTTTGGTGTCGTTGTATAGACGCGTGTGCAAACGCCCCGCTTTTGCGGGTTGCCCTCTAGGTGGAGGGACTTGGAGCGCTTGACTTTGGGCTGCCGCGGTTTGCGGATCAGCTGTTGGATCGTTGGCATTGCAGGTATGTTCCCCGTCTCATCAACATATGTCGTGCGGGTCGACCCCGCGGTTTCAATTCTTCAACTTCCGTGCGTCCACGAAAGCGCAAAAACCGCAATCGCTCCCGTCAGGGGCGACGCGGTGGGTTTCCAGAGGATCGGACCAATGCAGGGGCCGGATCGTGTCCACTTCGGTTCTGATTTCGGTTTCGGGGGCGAACCCGTCCCGAGATAGCGGGCGTATAGGGGGAGTCGGGGGTGCTGTCAACAGCCAGAGGCGGCTTGCACTGCCTTGCGGGCCTGAGGCATTGTCGCGCTTGCAACGGTCCGTGTTTTCAGGGGTTTTCCGACGTGCAGGTCATTGGTCTTTGTCGTTTTTCCTACCCCGCAATTGGTGGGTTTCAGGTTGACTTTGACGACTTTGCCGAAAAGCTCGACTATCTCTATGCCCCGGCCCGCATGGAAGAGCGATTTGCGACGTTTGAAACGATCACCCTGCCCCCTCTGCGCGCCCAGACCGACCCCGACTTCACATTTGTCGTGGTGATCGGTGACAGCCTGCCCAACCACTATCGCACCCGTCTGGAAACGCTGCTGGCAGGCATGCCCCAGGCGGTCATCCAATCCCATGCGCCTGAACAACACCGACCCGTGATGAAGCGCATCATCAATTCGGTACGCCGTGATGATGGCGCGCCCTGCCTGCAATTTCGGATGGATGACGACGACGCGGTGGCGATCGACTTTGTGGCCCGGCTACGGCAGGTCGCGGGTGACGTGCGCGACCTTGCCGCCCGCGACCCCCTGCTGGCCATCGATTTCAACCGCGGCTTTATCGTATGCCCCGGCGCGGATGGGGTTGCAGCGGTCGAAACCACGGCTCCCTACCAGACGGCCGCGCTGGCAATGATGGTGGCACCCTCGTCACGCCAGACCATCATGAACTTTGCCCATCACAAACTGCCCGAAAAGATGACGACGGTTACCGTGACCGACACGGTCATGATGCTGCGCGGGCACAACGACTATAATGACAGCCGTCAGGGACCATCCGCCAAGCGCCACAAGCTGAAGCTGATGGATGCGGATGGCGAGGCTCTTTTGCGCGACCGCTTTGCCATCGACTGTGACGCAGTGCGGCGTGCCTTTTCAGCGTTGTGAGACTTTGCGCTCGCGGTAGAGCGTGAACAGGCCCATCGCCACGACGATCAGCGCACCCAGCAGGGTCAGGTTGCTCGGCCAGTCTGCGAACACCACCCAGCCCAGCACCAACGCCCAGACCAGGCCGGTATAGCGGAAGGGCGCGATAAAGCCGATCTCGCCCACGCGCATTGCGCGGATGGAAAAGAAGTAACCGCCGATGATGAACACCGACGCGCCCGCAATCAGCCACCCAAGCGGCAGCGTGACCGGCGCCCATGCGGTCAGGGTCGAGGCCAGCCCGAAACTCACTGTCACTGCGATGGACGAGGCCAGCGTGACTGTCATCGACGGCACATCCGGTGACAAGCGGCGCGTCGCAAGATCGCGCACCGTGACACAGACCACCGCCACCAGCGCATAGCCCGACCACAGACTGAACCCTTCCGTTCCGGGGCGCACAATCAGCAACATGCCCATGAACCCGATCAGGATCGCCGACATACGTCGCCATCCGAGCGGTTCGCGAAACACCAGCGCGGCCCCGACGGCGACGGTCAGTGGAAGCGCCTGCAGGATGGCCGTCACGTTGGCCAGCGGCATGTTCAACAGGGCGGTGACAAAGAAATAGGCCGCGCCCACTTCGGCCCCTGCCCTGACTGCGATCAACATCCAGTCGCGCCGCGCCACGTGAAATCGCAACGTCCCAAGAGATCGGGCAAGCACATAGATCAGCAAGCTCGACAATGCACCGCGCAGGAACAACAGCTGCTCCAGCGGCACAGCCCCTTCGGTCAGCTTCAACAGCGTATCGTTCAGTGTGAACGCCGCCATCGAGGCCATCATCAACAGCGCACCAGTTGTGTTGGGAGACATGTAGGTGACGCTCTTCAATTTGCGGGCACGCCAGCGGGCGCCACCCGCGTTGGCCAGACCGGCGGTGGACAGCACTTACTTCAACGTGCGCTCGCGCATCTTTTTCCACCCTTTGCGCGCAGTGATTAGGGCCTGCAAAGTGACGAGGACCATCTGCAATGCACCCTCGGCAGGGGAGTCGATGATCTTGTCCTTTTGGATCTGTTCCAGCTTTCTGTACAAGCCCTCCGCCGCCTTACCGGCCGAAGCGATTTTGTCATCCGTTTTTTTCAGAGCCTTTTCCAACTCCTTGCGGGACCGCTTGCGTTCATCGGACGGCATTTTCTCGGTGGCCTTTCTGAGTGCGAACCACAACTTGTCAGATTGATCCTGCGCCTTGGTGATACGCTTGACAGCGTCCACCGACATTTTCTTCATGCTGATTTGATGGGCGACCGGGTTGGCTGCGAAGCCTTGTAAGAACTTCATGTGTTTGCCTAACGCGCCCATTTCAGCGTCCAACTGGCGGATATTCTTGCCAATCAGTTTCGCAAGCGCCGCACCGCCTCCATTTGTCGCCATCAGACTTGCTCCAATACCTTACCGTACACATCCGGCGGTGTTCGCAGGACATCATGGATATTGGCCAGCGGCGCGAAACAGGTCAAGATATTCCTTTTGCGGGAATGTGCCGAAACAAAAAACCCCGCCTCAATGGGCGGGGTTTTCAATGTCTTTTCAGATGACGTCGCCTAGCCGCGGCTTTCCTCGGAGGTGTCGATGACGGTGTTGAATACATCGCCACCCACCACGTCCTCGGCTATCGGCGCGGCCAGTGCGGCTGCGGCTTCGGCCTCTTCGCGGCGCGCTTCGATCACGACATTGTCGCGGTCGGTTGCGATCTTGCGCACCGCCTGGGTCGCCCCGCCTGTACCGGCCGGGATCAGGCGGCCCACGATGACGTTCTCCTTGAGGCCCACCAGCTTGTCTCTCTTACCTTGCACGGAGGCTTCGGTCAGAACGCGGGTGGTTTCCTGGAACGACGCGGCCGAGATGAACGAACGGGTCTGCAACGACGCCTTGGTGATGCCCAGCAGGATCGGTTCGCCCTGCGACGGACGCCCACCTTTGGACACGGCCTTTTCATTGGCCAGATCGAACTCCTGCTTGTCCACGTGTTCGCCTTTCAGCAGCGTGGTATCGCCCGAGTCGCTGATCTCCCACTTCTGGAGCATCTGACGCACGATGACTTCGATGTGCTTGTCGTTGATCTTCACACCTTGCAGGCGGTACACATCCTGCACCTCGTCGATCATGTAGTCGGCCAGGGCCTCGACACCCATGATCGCAAGGATGTCGTGGGGGGCCGGGTTGCCATCCATGATGTAGTCGCCCTTTTGGACGAAATCGCCCTCGGCCACCGGGATGTGCTTGCCCTTGGGCACCATGTACTCGACCTTGTCCATGCTCTCGTCGCCGGGCTCGATCGCGATGCGGCGCTTGTTCTTGTAGTCCTTGCCGAACCGCACATAGCCGTCGATTTCCGCGATGATGGCGTGATCCTTGGGGCGGCGCGCCTCAAAGAGTTCGGCCACACGCGGCAGACCACCGGTGATATCCTTGGTC
>Ga0316208_1003879_pt1 | contig 10331 bp, 4 predicted proteins | sample 3monopyrite_MG_FD_204944 | JGI IMG/M metagenome (GOLD analysis project Ga0316208, IMG submission 204944) | Microbial mat bacterial communities from mineral coupon in-situ incubated in ocean water Damariscotta River, Maine, United States -... | ecosystem: Environmental > Aquatic > Marine > Coastal...
CATTCAAAAATGAAGTAAAAACGGCTAAAATAGATAAAAATAGCATTATTACTAAAAAAAGGAATTTATTAAAACCATTTTTTTCTTTTAAAATAGAGCAGCATTCCGATAGCAATAAAAAACATTGCTCCTAACATAATAAAATAACTGTATTTGTAGTGCAATTCTGGTAGCACATCAAAATTAGTTCCATAGATACCTGCAATAAAAGTAAGCGGAATGAACACCACAGAAAACACGGTTAAAAATTTCATAATGTCATTTAGCTTTGTACTGATAGAAGTGTGATATATGTTTAATTGATCAGATAAAATTTCTCGATAACTGTCAGAGATTTCTATTGCGTGATTAATGTTGTTTTGCAATTCTTTAAAATGAATATGGTTTTTATGATTGATAAAATCAGAATCCATTTTAGTTAAATTTATAAGCATTTCTCTTGCAGGTAGAATATTTTTCCTTAAATAATTCAATTCTCTTTTATGAATATTGATGTTATTAATAATAGACTTTTCTGGATTTTGAAGCAATTTCACTTCCAAGTTTTCAATTTTATCTCCAAGAACACTTAAAATATAAATATAATTATCAATAACCACATCTAATAAAGCAAAAAGCAAATAATCTGTACCAGAATTTATAATTCTTTTTTTCTGTTTTCGAATTCGATTTCTTACTGGTTCAAAAACATCGCCTTTTTTTTCTTGAAATGAAATTAAAATAGATTTGGTAATTATTAAACTTAGGTTTTCAAAAGAAATTAAATTGGAGTTTTCTTTTGTTTGTAGCATTTTTATTGATAAAAACAAACAATTATCATACTCTTGTGCTTTTGGTCTGGCATTTGTATTCATTACTTCTGCTATAATAAAATTATCAAACAGAAACCCTTCGGCAATTTGTTGCATTAAAGATATTTTATCAATTCCATCAATATTAAACCAAGTAGTTGTTTTTTTATCTTGGTAAGCAAATGCTTCTTCTACTGAGTTGATTGGAATTTCAGTAATGCTATTTTTGTCATAATCAATGATTCTTAAAATTGCATTCTCTATCTTCTTTTCACCAATAAAAATAAAATCATCTGGTGATGCGCCAATTTCTTTTTGCTGTTTTTTTATAAATCTAGCCATTGAAAATTTAATTTATAAACAATTATTATATTTAATTTGTGAAAGGTAATTTTTTTTATTTAAAACAACAATTAAGATTGTTGTTTCAACTGCCATTTCCAATTTAAAAAAAGAAATTTTTTTAATAATGGATTAATATGAACCGTTTATCAAATGAAAACGACCTCTAAATAAATAAAGGTTTACTAACAGCGCGATAATAACTAATTTTAATTTTTTAACAAATTTATTACTATAAAAAAGACAAACTGTTAATTTAAAAGTTCTTTAGTGGGAAAATTGTGAGCAGCTCTACAAAACCATAGAAGCATTTCTGTGGTTTTTACCTGCTAATAAAATAATGTATATTTAAAAAATGATTCAAAAAATAATCTTTGTACTTTTTATTTTTTTGTGTAATAAAATTGCTGCGCAAGAACCAATACATTACACTACAAAACAAGGTTTGCCAAGTAACCATATTTACGATATTGCAGAAGATGCAAATGGTTTTATGTGGTTTGCAACTAATAGAGGTTTGGTGAAATATAATGGCGAAAAATTTAAAACCTTTACCATAAAAGATGGTTTGCCAAACAATGATACATGGTTATTACAAGCAGATTTACAAGGTAGATTGTGGTATTTTTCTATTAGTAATTACCAAGGTTATATTAAAAACGACAGCATTTATAAATTTCCTGTACAAGATAAGAGAGTAATTACTCCAAGAATTATTTTTCAAAGTAAAAAAGAACTGTGGATAAACTCTGATAACGGAAATTATAAAAAAATAAATGACACTTTAAAAACAGTTGGCAATTACAATAGAAAAAGCCAGCATCTATATTTTGATGATTTAAAAAAAGCAATGAAAAACCATGGTTCATTTACAGATAAAGACACTAATATTATGCATATAGCAGAGAATGAACATGCTGTTTTAAAAGGGAAAAATCTTTTTTTCTTTGATAGTTTATTTCAATTTATTAAAAAAATAAAGGTTGATTTACCTACTAATTATAGAAACAGAAAAATAAGTAATGTTGGTTTGTTGTATAATCAAATCTATTATTATGGAATAGATAGTGGCGTTTTATTTATCAATTTTAAAACAAAAACAACTAAATTTTTTAGTTTTAAAGAATTAGTAAACGTAGTTTCTACAAAATATTTTAGAGCAAAAGGATTAGCAGATGAAATTCAAATAAGTATTCCAGGTCATTTATTAATTTTTGATTTTACTTTAAAGTTAAAAAAGACGTATTCTTTCCCAAAAGAATTGTCTAGAATAAGTCATAGAGATTCTAAAGGAAATATTTGGTTGGCAGATTTTACAAACGGAATTTCTTTAATCCCAAATACACAAGTACACGCAAATTATTATCTTCAAAATAAAAAGGTGCAGAAAATTAATAAAATTGATGGCGATTTTTATGCTGGAGTTAATGACGTTGGTTTTTATAAATTAGATGAATCATTAAATGCTTTTCAAAAAAAAATGAACTTAACCCGACAAAATGGGGAAATTTATCAAATTGAAAAATTAAAAAATCATAAAACCTATTTTGTTTCTTCTAGTGGGTCTTTTTTTAAAAAAGAAAATTCTTATCAACCTTTGCTATTTAAAAATGCTCCTCAATCTTTTTATACTTCTACCGGTTCTTTTAAAAATAGCATTTTTTTTGATAATCAACTATACTTAATAAATGGAGGAACTATTTTTAAAGCAACTAAAAATTTAAAAAAAGTTATTAATAAAGAAGCATTATTACATTCAGCTATTTATAAAAACCAGTTGTATTATGGAGGTGCAGACGGCTTGTTTGTTCTTAAGAACGATTCTTTATATAAGCAAAAATCACAAAACGAGATATTACAAGTTTCTATCAGTAGTTTATTGGCAAACAAAGACAATTTATTTGTTGGTACAGATGGTAGAGGTGTTTATATATATAACAGAAATGAAATAATTCAGTTAAAAAATACAGATGGTTTTAGCATACAAAAAATAATACAGAAAGAAAATACATTGTGGTTGGCAACAAATAAAGGCGTGCATAAAGTTACTTTTGACACATCAGATGTAAGAAATTCAAAAATTATAAATAGTTTTTATGAATCTGATGGTTTATTGCAAAATAACACCAATGATATGTATGTAGAAGACAGTTTGTTATACGCCGCTTCTGATGTTGGTATTGCAAAAGTCAACATAAAAAATACGGTTTATAAGCAGCAGCCAAAATTATATTTTAAAACGAAAAAAGATACATTGACTTATGCTAACAAAACAAGAGAAAATATTTCTATAACTTTTGGTTTACAAGATTATACAAATCAAGAGTACGTTAACTATCAATATAGAGTATTGCCAACACAACAAAATTGGACAAAAACACAAACGAAGATTTTAAATTTCTCAAACCTTTCTCCAGGTTTTTATCAATTAGAAGTAAAAGCAACAGATCAACATTTTAATCAAACTATAGCGACACAATATATTAATGTAATTCCAGAATGGTGGCAAACAACAACCGCAAAAATAGGTTTTGGAGTATTCGCTATTTTAGGTTTTTTAGGTTTTATAAAGATTCTAAAAAGTAGAATTCAAGAAAAAGAAGAAGCGAAGGCGCAGTTAGACAAAAAAATTGCTGGATTAGAATTACAAGCTTTACGCAGTCAAATGAATCCACATTTTGTACACAATTCTTTAAATGCAATTCAGTATTATATTCAAAGAAATGAAGTAGAATTATCAGAAAAATATTTGGTAAAATTTTCAAAATTAGTCCGCTTGTTTTTTGAGTATTCAAGAAAACAACATATTTCTATAAAAGATGAAGTAATGTTGTTAAATAATTATTTACAAATAGAAAAACTACGATTCGAAGATAAATTATCATATACAATAGAAGTAGATGAAAGCATTGATATTGAAGAGCAACTAATTCCATCAATGATGTTGCAGCCAATTGTTGAAAATGCAGTAAATCATGGTTTATTTCATAAAAAAGAAAATGGTTTAGTTACTGTTGTTTTTAAGAAAATAAAAGAAAATTCTTTTAAAGTAATTGTAGAAGATAATGGTATCGGAATTATTAAGTCTAAAGAAATGTTTAAAGATTCATCCAGAAATTACCAATCAAAATCTACAGATGTTTTAGAAGAGCGTTTAGGTATTTTACAGCAAAGTAATAATTGGAAAATAGATTATAAAATTCAAGATTTATCTGAAGTAAATACTGCAAACGGAACAAGAGTTACTTTAATTTTTAATCAACCTGCATTATGAAAATAACCGCTGTTTTAATAGATGATGAACGCAAAGCACTGGCAATTCTAAAGAATAAATTAGAACGTTTATGTCCTGATGTTTTGGTAATTGCAGAAACGCAACACCCAGAAGAAGGTTTAGAAATGATAGAAAAATTAAAACCTCAATTAGTGTTTTTAGACATTGCAATGCCAGAAATGAGTGGGTTTGATCTTTTATCAAAAATTGAATCTCCAAAATTTGAAATTATTTTTGCAACTGCTTTTGACGATTATGCGATTGAAGCCATAAAACATTGTGCAATTGGTTATTTGGTAAAGCCAATAGATAATGAAGATTTAATAATTACTGTAAATAAAGCAATTCAGAATATTGAAGATAAAACGGCTTTAGAAAAAAATAAGTTACTTATTGAAAATTTAGGAATACAAACGTTTCAAAAAAAGAAAATAGTAATTCCTTCTCAACAAGGATTGGAATTTGTAGAAATTAATAAAATTATTTTTTGCGAAGGAACAGAAGGTTATACAAAAATTCATCTCACAAAACAAAAACCTATTTTAAGCTCGTATAGTATTGGTCACTTTAATAAATTGTTGCAACATCAAGATTTTTATTTAATTCATAAATCGTATTTAATAAACATTAATTACATAGAAAAATATCTAAATGAAGGGTATGTGGTGTTAAGTGAAAACCATAAATTACCTGTGTCTAGAAACAAAAGAAACGATTTTTTGAAAAGCTTAAAAAGTAAATAATTGTTTCATTTTAATTGTATTTCGGTCATTGCGAGGAACAAAGCAATCTCAATTATTGAAGCAATACTTATCAGTTCTTAGTATCATTTAGCCACTTTTAATTTAATTAAAATTTTGTGGCAATGTTATCTCAAAAAATACATTAAAGATAGGTTTTGTAAATTTTTGTTTTATAAAGTCAACTCTACCGATAATCGAATCAAACCAGTATTATATAACTTGAGGCTTACTCATATTATTTTTAATAAAGATATTAGCTCTTAAATTTAAAAAATAAAATGCTATGAAAACAAAACTATTTTTTTTATCGATTTTTGCTATTTTAAACTTAAGTAATTTAGCTTTTGGGCAAACAACAACAGTTACAGACGATGCTTTTGAAACGTATTTAGAAACGCATAATGCTCAAGGAGCGGTGGTGCCAATGGGAGACCCAACAAGTATGGGAAATGCAACTTCTGTAAATGATCCTTTAGATGACAAAGTTCTTACAAATAGAATTGATACAGTAACCACTTTGTCTTTAGATTATTTAGGAATTAAAAGTTTAGAAGGTTTAGAGGCTTTTGCTGCATTAAAAAACTTTACTTTTCAAGGTAATCAAGCAGCAGTAACTATTGTAGATTTGACCGCAAATACAAGTTTAGAAACTATATATATTTCAGGTTTTTCTAATTTGGCAAATTTTAATATTAATGGTTTGGTATATCTAACTGAACTAACCCTTGTTATTTCTGCAGTTACAAATTTAGATGTTTCTTCTTTTGTAGCTTTAACTAAGTTACAGATATTACAAAACCCTTTATTAACTAGTATAAATATGAAGAATGGTTTTAATGCCAACATTACTTTAGTTAATGTAAGAAATAATCCGCTCTTAAATTGTATTTTGGCAGATACTTCCACGCCTCCAAAAGGCTTAAGTGGCTGGAGAATTGATGCTCAAAACATTTTTGATGCTACTTGCTCACAACCCATAACGTATGTTCCAGATACTGCTTTTGAAAATTATTTAGAAACTAACAGTTTTGGAAATGGAATTCCTGGCGATCAAAAAGTATTTACAAACAATATCAATACAATTATAAATCTTAATGTTTCCAATTTATCTATTTCAGACTTAACGGGGATTGAAGATTTTAGAGATTTAGAAAGTTTAGGTGCAGCTAATAATAGCCTAACAAGTTTTAATTTAAGTAGCAATATAAATTTAAAAGGATTGACAGCGGGGAACAATAACTTAACAAGTGTTGATTTAAGTAGCAATATAAACCTCGTGACATTGCAATTGAATAATAACAATATAAGAATTATAAATATTAGCTCTAATGTTAATTTAGAATTCTTAAATTTAAGAAACAACAACTTAACAAGTTTAGATGTAAGTATGCTGCCTAAGTTAGGAGGATTAGCAATTTATAATAATCAAGATTTAGAAGTTTTAAATGTTAAAAACGGAAATAATGCACCTTTTCAATTATTCCTTGCTTATAATAATCCGAAGTTAACTTGTATAGAAGTAGATGATGTAAGTTTCTTTAATTCAAACTTTCCAGCTCCATCATCTATAGACAATACTGCTTCTTATAGCATCAATTGTAATTATCCAGAAACAAGTGTTCCAGACGTTGCTTTTGAAAACTATTTAGAAACCCATGATAGAGATGGAAATGTAGTGGCTATCACAGATCCAAATAATATGGGAAATGGTATTGCCAATGATGCCAAAGTATTTACTCACAGGATAAACACAGTTACCACTATAAATGTTTCTAATATTGGTTTAGCCCTTTTAACAGGGATAGAAGGTTTTAGAGATTTAGAGGATTTTAACGCCTATGGCGGTAACACTTCTTTAACCTCTGTAGATTTATCTAATAATTTAAAACTAAAAAAAATTCTAGTTACTAATAATGCTAACTTAACAACTGTAACTTTTGGTAACTTACCTGAAGTAACTTGGGTGCAATTAAGTTTTAACAAAGTTAGTTCTGTAGATATTTCTGGGCTACCAAAATTGGACTATTTTTTTTCGCAAAGTGATAAATTAAGCACGCTAAATACAGCAAGTAACCCAAACCTTAAAAATTTAGTTCTTACAGGAAATCAATTAACAACATTAGATGTTTCTAGTAATCCTAAATTAGAAAATTTGAAAGTAAGAAATAATCAACTTACAATTTTAAACCTTTCAAACAACCCAAGCCTTACTCAAGTTCTTGTTGGCGAAAATCAATTAACAAATTTAAATCTATCAAATAATCCTAAGTTAGTAAATTTTGAAGCTGATAATAATAAATTAACAAGTTTAAATCTTAAAAACGGTAATAACACCATATTACCGGGTTCTTATGGTCCAAATTTCACTAACTTTCCATTTGATATAAGAAATAACCCAAATCTAACATGTATTCAAGTTAATGATGTAGCGTATTCAACTACAACTTGGACAGCCATTGATTCTCAGCATACTTTTAGTACAAGTTGTGCAAACTCATTAACCTATGTGCCAGATGATGCTTTCGAGACTTATTTAGAAACACATGCTGCAGATGGAAGTGTTGTTCCTTTTGGAGATCCAACTTCTATGGGAAATGGTACTGGTACAACGTTGGTCTTAGATAATTATGTGTTTACTAATAGGATAGATTCGGTAATTGAATTAGTGGTTAATAATATGTCAATATCTGATATGACAGGAATAGAAGATTTTTCTGCCCTAAAAACTTTAAGATGTTCAATTAACACAATTTCAAGTTTAGATGTTTCACGAAATATATTTTTAGAAGAATTAGTTTGTGGTAATAACCAAATAGGAAGTTTAGATATAAGTAAAAATGTAAATTTAAAAAAACTGTGGAGTCAAGGAAATCAACTTACAACAATAGACTTTAGTCAAAACCTGTTATTAGAAGATTTGGTTTTAAGTGGTAATTCATTTACAAATATTGATGTTACACAAAATACCGCTTTAACGAATTTAAATGTAAACAATAATACACTTACAACTATAGATCTTCTTCAAAATATTAATTTAATTAATTTAAACTTAGCGTCAAACCAATTTACTACAATAGATCTTAGTCAAAATGTGTTATTAGAAAATTTAGAAATTTCAAATAACCAATTAACAGTTTTAAATGTAGTTCAAAACATTAATTTAACAAGAATAAGTGCATTTGCAAATCAACTTACTACATTAGATGTAAGCCAAAATGTTAAATTAGATTATTTGGCGTGTAGTAATAATCAACTTACAAGTTTAAATGTTAAAAATGGTACTAATAATTTAATAAATACAGCAAGTTTTTACGCTGTTAACAATCCAAATTTAACCTGTATAGAAGTTAGCAATGTTGCTTATGCAACAACAACTTGGACAAATATAGATTCAACTGCAACTTTTAGCACAGACTGTTCTGGGGTTTGGATAGTAAATACTCCACCAGCAACAACAACAATATTATTAGCAATTGCTGGTTTAGATGCAGATAATGATGGAAAAATTACGTTAGCAGAAGCAGCAGCTTTTACAGGAACTTTAGATTTAAGTGGGCAAAGTTTAACAGATGTAGAGGGTTTACAAGCTTTTATAAATGTTACTAAAATAGATTTACAGAACAATAATATAACAGATTTTAGTCCATTAACAGATGCAAGTATTCCTATTATTCAAAAAAGTACAGGAAAAACCAAAACACAAGCAAGAACAGGTGCTTTTAATTTAGAAGAATTGTATATTTCAAATAATAATAATGTAGAAAGTTTAGATGTAAGTAAGTTAACAAAACTTAAGAAGTTAATAATTAAAGATAACCCAAAACTAATTACAGTTAGCATTCAGAACGGAAACAACGCAACCATTACCGAGTTCGATTCTTCAAACACACCAAATTTAACGTGTATTTTGGTAGATAATGTAGGTGCGAGTTATTTATCTACTTGGATAAAAGATCCAAAAAACACATTTGTAGCTACTGAAAGTGAATGTAGAGCAAAAGTATTAGATGTAGATACTTTTGAACTGTCTTCAAACATTCTTATTTATCCAAACCCAATATCTGATATTATTAATATTAAGGTTCAAAATGGTTTAAAGGTAAATAAGGTTAAAATAATTTCAATATTAGGAAAAACTATTATGGAACAGTCAAAAAACAGATTTAATATTAGTAGGTTGTCAAAAGGTATTTATTTAATAAAAATTATTACCGATAAAGGTATTGTTACTAGAAAAGTAATAAAAAGATAAAAGTGTAAATTATTTTGAATTGTTATTAAATGTAAGTGCTGTTAGATATGTAATATGATTTAGCAGCATTTTTTGTATGATTATAACTCGTTGTGTATTATGATTCTAAATCGTATCAAAATGTCAGTTCGAGTGATTTTGAGGAACGAAAAATTGTATCGAGAACTTTTTAAATGTTAAAATTTCTATTCTCGATACAAATTTTCCTCATTTTAATCGTAAAATTTACTCGAATTGACAGCGTTTTATATAATGCACAACGGGTAATTATAGAGAAACAATAAGATAAGTTTAGTTCCAATATTATTCTTGTTTTAATTGCCATTTCCAAGCAGATTCTAGCGCCTCTTCGAGGCTTTTTTCTGTTTTCCAGTTCAATTCTTTGTTGGCTTTTGTTGTATCTGCGTAAGCGGCAGTAATGTCGCCTTCTCGTTTTCCAACAATTTTATAATTAAGCGATTTTCCAGAAACTTTTTCAAAAGATTTTATGACTTCTAAAACCGAACTTCCTTTTCCAGCACCAACATTAAAAAACTCGAAATTTGTTTTATTTTTTTTGTTGATCAATCGCTGCAAAGCTGCAATATGTGCTTTTGCTAAATCTACAACATGAATGTAATCACGAACTGCTGTGCCATCAACTGTGTCATAATCATCACCAAAAACAGATAATTCTTTTCTGATTCCGGCTGCTGTTTGTGTAATAAACGGAATTAAATTTTGTGGAACACCTAAAGGTAACTCACCGATTTTTATACTTTCGTGTCCGCCAATCGGATTGAAGTATCGTAATGCAATAGCATTTAAATTGTAAGCTTTACAACTTTCTTTTATAATTTCTTCACCAACTTGTTTGGTATTTCCGTACGGAGATTCTGCTGATTTTGTTGGTGCATTTTCTGTAATTGGCAATTCATCGGCTTGCCCGT
>Ga0316208_1003880_pt1 | contig 10324 bp, 9 predicted proteins | sample 3monopyrite_MG_FD_204944 | JGI IMG/M metagenome (GOLD analysis project Ga0316208, IMG submission 204944) | Microbial mat bacterial communities from mineral coupon in-situ incubated in ocean water Damariscotta River, Maine, United States -... | ecosystem: Environmental > Aquatic > Marine > Coastal...
TCGGAACGCTGGTTATAGAGGCTGAAATCGACGCCAGCGCGAATGTCGAACGCAGTTTTGTTGAATATGCCGAAGATCGCGGCTGGCTACGCGCGTTCAGTGTCAGACTTACAGTCGAAGGGGACCTGTTTGTTAACATGTCGCAAGGGTCATGCCTTGCCACTGGCCGAGTTCTGGGCGCTGTATCGGTTGCAGCCAGCAGAATTCGGATTTCCATTTCATGGGATGCGCCGCGAAAATTCGGCATCATCTCGGTCGAGGATCTGGACGAGTCCACGATCCAGCAGGCCGAATTTGCAAACCCGATCCCAATACCAGTCGGCGATCTCAGGCACATAACAGCAGGCACCGCAGGTGCCTGGCACGGTCCAGCCGTCAAAATCGTGGGTCTGAGCGACAGAATTGAAACCGTTGGCTGCTGTCCCAGTATTTTGCCAGGCAGCTTGATCAAGACAAAACAAGGGCGAAAGCCAATTGAAAAACTATCGGCAGGGGATTTCGTTCTTACGCATGATGGCGGTTTCAAGCCCATCCAGATCATTCTGAAAAAAGCACTGCCGACTTGCGGGTTCAACACGCCGATGACATTGCGGGCACCCTATTTGGGGCTGGTGCGCAATATCATGATCGCACCACATCAACGCGTGGTCATGACTGGTTCTTCGGCGGAATACTTGTTTGGCCAGGAAAGCGTGACCGTAGAAGCCCGCCATCTGCGAGAGCATCCATCTGCCATTCCCGCCCAGGTTGGACCTGTCGCGACATATTATCAAATCATCCTGGATCGACCCGACAATATAGAGTTGGGGGGTGGCTGGGCCGGGACCACATGCCTGGCAGAAAGATCAAACTCCTACCTGCATCCGGCGACAGATCCGTTGTCCAGATTTCCAGAGGAAGCCATTCCACACCACCCTGTTTCGTCAGGCAAACCGTTGCAATATTATGAAACGACCAGCCTTCTGAATGCGATAGGTGTCTAAAACGGCGGATTGCAGTCAAATCCCGCTTGGTGCAATACAGTATTGTTGATGGGGACTGGACATGAAATCGTTATTCTTACTGGCAGCGGCCTGGATCACCGTAGCAACGACGACCCAGGCACAACAGCTTACTATCGCGACCGTGACACGGCCACCGTTCTCGATGATCGAGAACGGCCAGCAAACCGGATTCGCTCTTGAATTATGGTCAGCACTGGCAGAAGAGACGAACAATTCGTTCAGCATTCGCCGCGTTGACGAATTTGCCGAAATGTTACGTCTGGTTCAGGACGGAGAAGTTGATGCGGCTGTTGCCAATATTTCGATAACCGCCGATCGCGAAGCCGTCATGGATTTCTCGCAGCCCATTTTCGAAGGCGGGTTGCAAATTATGGTGCCAGGGGGCCACAACAATAACCTGTCGCTGCTGGCCGCGGTTTTTTCGCGTGATTTGCTGTATGCAATCGCTCTTGCTTTTGCGTTGCTGTTTGGCGGCGGATTGATGATGTGGCAACTGGAACGAAAACATCAGCCGTATTTTGACAGACCGGCCAAAGAAGCCATGTTTCCCGCGTTTTGGTGGGCCCTGAACCTGGTCGTGAACGGCGGCTTTGAAGAACGCGTGCCACAAACGTTTTTCGGGCGTATTTTCGGGGTCTTTCTGGTCATATCCTCATTGTTTATCGTGTCGATTTTTGTGGCAAAAATCACTGCTGCGCTGACGGTTGATGCAATTCAGAATTCGATCAATTCGGTTAACGATCTTTACGGCAAGAACGTCGCGACGATTTCCGGGTCTACCGCCAGCAGATATATGAATGATCGTGACCTTCGCCATGACGGTTACGAAAATCTTGAAGAAATGCTTGCAGCGTTCGAGCGCGGCGAAATTGATGCAATCGTGTTTGACGCCCCAATCCTGTCATTCTACGCCAGCCGTTCAAGCGGCGAGGCGGAAATGATCGGCACGATATTTTTGCGTGAAAATTATGGAATCGCTTTGCCTTCCAACAGCGACCTTGCTGAACCGATCAATCAAAGTTTGCTCAAACTGCGTGAAAATGGAACCTATTCACGCATATACAGGAAATGGTTCGGCATATCTGCAGACAATTAACGTGTGATCGCAGGCTTAGGCCTTGTCATAAAACGGCGTAACCTGTGCCACGATGACAGCGTTTTCATTTAGCGCACGCAGCATCAGATCGCGTTCGTCATTTTCGATGTCATGACCTTCGGCCAAACGTTCGTCCAGCGTGCCGTATCCGGATACGTCCAACGGCGCCATATCGGCCTGTTTCAGAATTGCCACTGTTTCGCGAACCGCCTCGGCTTCATCGACGCCGGACGCGTAACACATCAGCGCCGCACCCGAGGCCATTTCCGGCAAGCCATCGCCACTGTTGCGCCCCACCTCGACAAGCAAAGTGTAAACCTGCTGACTGCGTTTGGGTTTTTCTGCCACGTTAGTCACGCAGCAGTTCGTTTATGCCGGTTTTCGAACGGGTACGCTCGTCAACACGCTTTACAATGACGGCGCAGTAAAGGTTCACACCGTTTTTCGATGGCAATGAACCCGACACAACGACAGAATAGGGTGGTACCTCGCCATAAGAAACAGCGCCGGTATCGCGATCCACAATTTTGGTCGATTGGCCGATATAGACCCCCATACCCAGCACCGAACCTTCGCGCACGATGCAACCTTCTACCACTTCTGAGCGTGCGCCGATAAAACAGTTATCCTCGATGATCGTCGGGCCTGCCTGCATCGGCTCTAACACACCGCCGATACCGACGCCGCCGGACAGATGGACGTTCTTGCCGATCTGCGCGCAGCTGCCCACGGTTGCCCACGTGTCTACCATTGTGCCCTGGTCCACATACGCGCCAAGATTCACAAAGGATGGCATCAGCACCACGCCAGGTGCGATAAACGCGGATTTACGCACGATACAGTGTGGGACCGCGCGGAAACCGGCAGCGGACCACTGATTTTCGCCCCAACCCTTGAACTTGCTGTCGACCTTGTCCCACCAGCCACCGCCTTGGGGTCCGCCATCTTGGATTTCCATATCCTTGATGCGAAATCCCAACAGGACAGCTTTTTTAGCCCATTGGTTGACATGCCAATTGCCGTCAGCCTGCCGCTCAGCCACCCGCAAAACACCGGAATCCAGTGCGTTTAAGGTGTCTTCGATCGCTTCGCGGGTTTCCCCGGTTGTAGCCGGCGAAATTGCATCGCGCTGTTCCCAGGCGGACTCGATCGCAGTTTCCAGGTTGGCATTGCTCATCGATGTCTCCAATTCGTGTGTAGTATCCAGTTGTCAGAGCCTATAGTCCGTAGATTAACGACGCGCAATCAGGAGCCCAGAATGAAAGACGAAGAACGCGCCCATCCTTTCCGCGACTCTGTTCAGGATCGCGAAGCCGCCCATCACATCCCGGATACGCCACAAACACGCGCCCCGGCGTATCGGCTTGCGTTTGACGATCAAGAATTTCTGTGCCGCGACGAATTGCGCCCCGTGCGGTTGCAACTGGAATTGTTGAAACCGGAAATGCTGATGGCTGAATACGGCGTAGAATCCACCATTGTATTGTTTGGCGGCGCGCGTATTCCTGAGCCCGCTAAAAAACACACTGCCAGAACCGAGACATTGGCCGGTTTGTCCGCCTATTACGATGAGGCCCGCGAATTTGCCCGGCTGATGACGTTGCGATCCAAAAAGAATGGCCACCGCGAAGATGTCATTGTCACAGGCGGCGGACCCGGCGTGATGGAGGCCGGGAACCGGGGGGCGCAGGACGCGGGCGGTGTATCAATAGGATTGAATATCGTTCTGCCCCATGAACAGGCACCCAATGAATATGTAACGCCGGACCTATGTTTTAACTTTCACTATTTCGCTATTCGCAAAATGCATTTCCTGATGCGTGCCCGCGCTGTCGCTGTTTTCCCAGGTGGTTTTGGCACTTTGGATGAAATGTTTGAGGCGCTGACACTGATCCAGACCGGGCGGATGAAGCGTGTGCCGTTTCTTTTGTTCGGCGAAGAATTTTGGCGCCGCATTATAAACTGGGACGCGTTGGCGGAAGCCGGGACCATCTCTCAGCAAGATCTGGAGCTATTCCGATTTGTCGACTCGGCAGCCGACGCAATCGAAACCTTGGACAATTGGGAAGGCGCAGGCCTGAAAAGGGGCGAAATCCCCGGCCGCTAGGACAGACCGGTTTCTTTTGCAATTTCTTTCCGGCTCTTGCGTGCGCGTTCTGTCGCCGACTTCAACTGACCACAGGCGGCCATGATGTCTTCGCCGCGCGGGCGTCTTATCGGGCTGGAATAACCTGCCTGATAGATGATTTCCGCAAAGCTTTCGATACGTTCGCGATCTGACCTTTCATAAGGCGCATCGGGCCATTCATTGAATGGAATCAAATTTATTTTGGCGGGAATGCCTTTGATCAGACTTATCAGTCTGCGTGCGTCATCATCGCTGTCATTCACGTCCTTCAACATCACATATTCAAACGTAATGCGTTCGGAGTTTGATGCCTTTGGATAGGCGCGCAACGCATCGATCAGGTCTGCCAATGGCCATTTTTTGTTGATCGGCACCAAACGATCCCGCACTTCGTCGGTGGTCGCATGAAAGCTGATCGCCAACATGCAGCCAATTTCATCGGCAGTACGCGCGATTTCAGGGACAACACCCGAAGTCGACAGTGTTATGCGGCGACGGGACAATGCGATGCCCTCTGGATCCATGGCGATTTTCATCGCATCGCGCACTGCGTCAAAATTATAAAGCGGCTCGCCCATCCCCATCAGAACGATGTTGGATAACAGGCGTGCCTCGACATTTGGTGTGCGGCCAGGTTCGGGCCATTCACCCAGATCGTCACGCGCGACCATCACCTGCCCGATAATTTCGCCAGCAGTCAGATTGCGGACCAGTTTTTGGGTGCCCGTGTGGCAAAATGAACAGGTTAACGTACATCCGACTTGCGAAGATATGCACAATGTTCCCCGGTTTTTTTCGGGTATATAGACCACTTCGACTTCGTGTCCGCCGGCGATTTTTACCAGATATTTTCGTGTACCATCAGACGACACCTGTTTTGACACGACCTCGGGGACGGCAATCACATAGTGTTGGTCAAGATCGGTGCGCAGGGTCTTGGACAAATTGGTCATGTCGTCGAATGAACGAACGCCCTTTTCGTATAACCATTGCCAGATTTGTCGGGCGCGCATGTTGATCTGGCGTTCAGGCGTACCAATGGCGGCTACCGCATCGCGCAATTGCTGCCGCGTCAGACCGACAAGATTGGTCGGCCCGTCTGGCATCTTTCGCGGAAAGGTCATCACGTCCTGGGTGATGGGGGCCGATGGCTCCATATTTTTTGGGCTCCGTTAAAACAACCACGCCCCCCGAGATCATCGGAGGGCGAATGCAGATCATTTATTACGGATCACCGCAAATGTCGAGATACCGCCAGCGAATTCACCTTGGGCTATTGGCAGCGTTTTGAAGCCTCTTCCAGCGCCGCGGTGAATCCAAGCAGTGAAAAGGTGTCATTTGTGTTGGTTCCACGTGATGATACGGCCGACAATTTCGCGGTTGCGCCCCGTTTCATTGCCGAAATGATCTTGGCGTCATCGCTTGCTGACTCGACCCAGGCGAATTCGTCTTCTCGGTATTGGGACGTGGCAGGATCATCTTCGCCTACCGTGAACAATTCAAATTCCTGACCGTCGATCGTCATTTTCACCGTGGATCCCTTGCGGAATTTGTAACCACCGGTAAACGCGACCTGACCCTTTGTACCGCTGGCCCCCTGGCTGGGTACGAAAGACACAAAAAGCAATATGTCGCCGCGATTAACGGCCGTGACCCGACCATCGCGTGTATTGACGGATTCTTTAGGGCTTGAAACGCTCCAGCAGGTGGTGGGATCGCTTTCGACAAATACGCTCCAATCCGTGATCGCCGCGACGCGGTTGTCGGATCTTTGCTGCGCTGACAAGGTGCCGACACCGGCACCGGACAGAGCAATTGCCATAATTGTAACAACAATCGATTTCATTTGATGTACAGCCTCCAGCTGCGTTTTGCCTCTTTGGTTGTTCACCATTTGTGGTCTAAAGCCACAATTCACGGTGCCCACCCATTTTCAACTCGAATGCCATACTCTACCGTGATTTGACCAGTTTTTGAAAGGCCTGTTGGCGAATTTTCGCGCAACCTGCAGGGAATGTGAACAAATGAATAATCCGGTACCCATGGTGAATGTGTGGCGCGGCCAGTTTTTGGAATGCGTTCATCTGGGTCATGGTGTTGTTTGCGATCCAACGGGCGAAATTTTACACGCATGGGGTGACCCGGATGCCGTCATTTTACCGCGTTCATCCTGCAAAATGATCCAGGCACTGCCCCTGATCGAAAGCGGCGCAGCCGACGCATTCGGTCTTGGTGACAAACACGTGGCGCTGGCTTGTGCGTCCCACCAGGCGGCGACGATCCACACCGATCTGGTATTGCCCTGGTTGGAAAAAATCGGATGTTCCGACGACGATCTGATCTGTGGGCCGCAGGCACCGCGTGACCGTGCTGTCAAACACCAAATGATCCGCGAAGGCGGTTCGCCCTGCAGATATCACAATGTTTGCTCGGGAAAACACACCGGATTTTTGACGTTCGGCAAACATATGGGCGCCAGCGGACACTACACCGACACCCAACATCCATTGCAGATCGCGGTGCTTGACGCTTTTCAGTCCTTGACTGGGCAAAGTAGTCCGGGCTTTGCGATCGACGGATGTTCTGCACCTAATTTTGCGACGACCGTTCACGGTCTTGCCAGGTCGATGGCATATTTTGCCGCAAGTGGCGATGATCACAGCGCGCGTGGGCGGGCGGCTGATCGGCTTGTTTCAGCGATGACAACCCATCCGGAACTGGTGGGCGGCTTTGGAAGGGCCGATACCGAACTGATGCGCGCCTGTAATGGCAATGTCGCCTTAAAGGAAGGTGCCGATGGGGTGTTCATCGCGATCATCCGGGACCAGAAAATCGGCGTCGCGCTCAAGATCATGGACGGCAATGATGATGCCCGCGAAGTCGCAATTGCCGCGATCCTGATTTCACTGGGCGCTTTGGACCCTGATCACCCGATCTGTGCACGCTATGTCAATGCAAAACGACAGAATGTCGCGGGTCTGACGACTGGTTTCGCCGGGGCCGCGCCGGGGTTTCCGATTTAACCTGCGAACTGATCCCTGGCGTAGCCCTGCAGATATAACAGCGCGGTCAAATCGCCAAAGTTGATCCGAACATTGCATTGTGCAGCGACACTTGGTTTTGCATGCAAGGCCACACCGGTGCCCGCAAGGCCAAGCATGCCCAGATCGTTAGCCCCATCGCCAACCGCAACGACGTCCTGGGCGGTGATATTCAGATCCCGGGTAATCTCATCAAGCGCTTGCACCTTGGCATCTCGTCCCAAAATGGGCCGCCCTACATCACCCGCCAACTGATTGCCGTCCAGTATCAATGTGTTGGCCCGATGTTCGTCGAACCCAACAGATACGGCGATCTTGGCGGTGAAGGCTGTGAACCCACCTGAGACCAATGCCGCATAGCCGCCATTGGCCTTCATCGTTGCAACCAGCGTAACCGCCCCAGGCATCAGGGAAATACGTTCTGCCAAAACTGTTTCGATGACCGACGCATTCAACCCCTTTAGCAACGCCACACGTTCAATCAGCGCATCTTCGAAATTCAGTTCTCCGTTCATCGCGCGCGCCGTGATGTCCGCAACCCGTGGCCCGACACCCGCCTCGGCCGCCAGTTCGTCGATGCATTCCTGTTGAATTATGGTGGAATCCATATCGGCCAACAGCATCTTTTTGACGCGTCCGTGGCTTGGTTGAATCACGAGATCAACACCATTTTCCTGCAGGTCCGCCCACACATTCCACTGGTTGTCCGGCAGGTTTTCAACGGGAAATTCCGCTGCCTCGTTGACAGACAGCCATGATATGTCACCTCCACCCCAGGCATTGCGCAGGTTTTCCAGCAATCCCAAGTCCAGCACCCCGGAATTTGGCGCACACAAGAGCGTTACGATATGCATTGGCAGGTTTCCGATCGTAAACAAAATGTCGGTTTTGGGTGTTGTTGCGGCGCTATAGCGACGTTTTGGCGCTTGTGAAAGGGCCTGCGTCTGGCGTATGCCGCCCGTGGGACACCCTTCCCCAACGAAGGGCGCTTATCTGGAAGGATAGCAGCAATGGCTATTGAACAACCGGCAACGCGGCCGGCAAATCCGCGTTTTTCTTCTGGCCCATGTGCCAAACCCCCCGTTTTCACTTTGGAATCATTGTCTGACGCACCTTTGGGTCGATCCCATCGCGCAGCCATTGGCAAATCCAAACTGAAAGAAGCAATTGAAACCACAAGAGAAATTTTGGGCATTCCGGCGGACTATCGCATCGCGATTGTGCCCGCTTCCGACACGGGCGCCATGGAAATGGCGATGTGGTCTTTGTTGGGCGAACGGCCCGTCGAAATGCTGGCATGGGAAAGTTTTGGGTCTGGCTGGGTGACTGACGTGGTCAAGCAACTCAAGCTGGATGCCACTGTGCACACTGCGGAATACGGCGACATTGTCGATCTGGATAAAGTCGATTTCGATCGCGACGTGGTGTTCACATGGAACGGCACAACTTCCGGCGTTCGCATGCCAAACGGCGACAAAATTTCCGGGCCACGTCAGGGGCTTACCATCTGTGATGCGACATCTGCGGCGTTCGCGATGGATCTGCCCTGGGACAAGCTGGATGTGACGACATTCAGTTGGCAAAAGGTTCTGGGGGGCGAAGCGGCGCATGGGATGCTGATCCTTAGCCCGCGGGCCGTTGAGCGTCTTGAAAATTATGTCCCGACCTGGCCGTTGCCCAAGATTTTTCGCCTGACCAAGGGCGGAAAACTGATCCAAGGTATCTTTGAGGGCGCAACGATCAATACGCCATCCATGCTGGCGGTCGAGGATTATCTGCAAGCCCTTGCATGGGCAAAATCCGTCGGTGGACTGGCTGGACTTATCGCCCGTGCGGATGCCAACACGCAGGTCATCAAAGATTTTGTAGCGGATCGTGAATGGATTGCGTTTCTTGCGGATGACCCCGCAATTCAGTCCAACACGTCGGTTTGCCTGAAATTTACTGACTCCAGAATTGCGGACGGCGCATCGTTTGCCAAGGCTGTGGCCAAGCGGTTGGAAACAGAAAACGCGGCACTGGATGTGGGCGCATATCGTGATGCCCCTGCGGGCTTGCGCATCTGGTGTGGCGGCACTGTGGAAACATCCGATTTGGAGGCATTGATGCCCTGGATTGAATGGGCCTTTGAATCCGAAATCGCCCCACAATAACCCAGGTCTTTGCAAGTCTTCAAAGGTTTGCAGCCCCAATTACCAATGTCTTTAAAACACGAGGAGAGCCCAAATGGCCCCCAAAGTACTCGTCTCTGATAAACTTTCTGAATCTGCGGTGCAGATATTTCGCGACCGCGGAATCGATGTGGTTTTTGAACCCGACCTTGGAAAAGACAAGGATGCATTGCTGGCAGCCATCCCTGAATATGATGGGCTGGCCATTCGGTCCGCCACCAAGGTGACGGCGAAAATCCTAGACGCTGCCACCAATCTAAAGGTTGTTGCACGTGCCGGTATTGGCGTTGACAACGTGGATATTCCTGCCGCCTCCAAAAAGGGTGTGATCGTAATGAACACACCATTCGGCAACATGATCACCACCGCCGAACATGCGATTGCGATGATGTTCGCCGTGGCGCGCCAAATTCCCGAAGCTTCGGTCAGTACGCATGCAGGCAAATGGGAAAAATCCAAATTCATGGGTGTCGAGTTGACCAGCAAGACACTGGGTGTGATCGGTGCAGGGAATATCGGCGGGATCGTCTGCGACCGCGCCCTGGGTTTGAAGATGAAAGTGATCGCCTATGATCCGTATTTGTCCGAGGAACGTGCCGCGAAACTGGGCGTGACCAAGGTTGAGTTGGACGCGCTTTATGCGCGGGCCGATTTCATCACGTTGCACGTACCTGCAACAGATCAAACGCGCGGCATGATCAATGCACAGAGCATTGCCAAAATGAAACCCGGCGTGCGGATCATCAACTGCGCCCGTGGCGGCCTGGTTGACGAAGACGCATTGGCCGCGGCGTTGAAATCGGGCCACGTCGCTGGCGCTGCGTTTGACGTATTCGCGGTCGAGCCGGCCAAGGATAGCCCGCTGTTCAATTTGCCCAATGTCG
>Ga0316208_1003881_pt1 | contig 10322 bp, 9 predicted proteins | sample 3monopyrite_MG_FD_204944 | JGI IMG/M metagenome (GOLD analysis project Ga0316208, IMG submission 204944) | Microbial mat bacterial communities from mineral coupon in-situ incubated in ocean water Damariscotta River, Maine, United States -... | ecosystem: Environmental > Aquatic > Marine > Coastal...
ATTGAACCACTCTGTCAAGCCACTGTGTTTGACTTTGACCGGGACCCGCACGGTGCGTTTTTCTTTCAGATCCTGCGGGTCGAACTCGAACAGGGGCAGATCTGCCGGGTTTTGTCTGGGCCTGACTGTCTCGCCGAGGGTGGCATAGGCCACGTTATGCCATTGTACGTTTCCGTCGGCATCGGTCAGCCAGATGGGATAGGGTGCGTCGATGGCGGCCAGTCTGAGCGTGTCCAGTTCCGCCTCGAGCGATTTGATCTCGTGTATGGTGCTGGCATCTGTCAGGAAATCATCCTCGATGACAACACGGGTCATTTCAACTTCGCGATCAAGGTGCAGGAGGGCGGGATCATCCTGTGCTGCGGCATGGATGGTCAGCGAGTCTATTGTGCGCAGTTTTTCGGCATCCGGCAGGCCCGGAAATCGCGAAACAAGCGCTGCGCGCAGGGCGTGCCAATCCGTTTCGGCCTTTTCCTTGCTCAGGACCGCACGGGCCTGCTCGGTCGCATGTTCCAGATCCAGATCGCAGAACAGAAAGTGCAGACCCTGCGGACTGGGTTGTGCCATGGGCGCGGTCGTCTGTGACGTGGCGCCAACATAGGCGAGACCGGCAATTACGGCCGCCGCCGCACTGCCAAAAACAATGATGATTTCGACCACGGGCACGCTCAGCCACCTCTCTGTCGCGAGGCTTTACCTATGCTTCATTAAGGTTAATAGGTGGTTAAAGCACTTCGGGGAATAGCTGAATCACGCTTTCGCCGATGTGCTATAAGGCCGGGGGCCAAACGGGTTCTTACACCTGAATTTGCTCGTTCTGTCCCAGGCGGACCGGATTTTCTCCGCTGCGTGCATCGATTTTGCGGCGCGGCCATGTCACTTCGACAATTGCGCCCTTGTACACGCCTTCAACGGGTATCCGGGTGGAGGGGTCATTCCCGTTGGCAAATGTCAGTTCCGCTCCGGAGCGTTCAAGCAGGGTTTTGGCAATGAACAAACCCAGCCCCATGCCTTCGTATTCGGGGCGTTGCGCACGGTCATCGCCGGATCTCCGGCGACGGACAAACGGATCGCCAATGCGTCCCAACACCTGCTGCGGGAATCCCTGACCATCGTCCATGATGCGCAAGGTAATGTCGTCCGCGGTCCAGTGAGCTTCGATCCAGACGGTCGTGCGGGCGAAATCGACTGCATTTTGCACGAGGTTGCGCAACCCGTGAATGATTTCCGGCTGGCGCAGAATGGCGGGCTGGTCGACGGCGTCGCCGGCGTCGGGGTCATGGATGTAGGTAACCTGTTTGCCCCGGTGCATGTGCGGTTCGGCCGCTTCCTGAACCACTGTCATCAAAGGGGCCTGACGCAGGTGCAGGTCATCTTTGCCCGCGCGTCCCATGTCGCGCAGGATGTCGCGGCACCGATCCGCCTGTTCGCGGATCAGCGCCGCGTCTTCCTGCAATTCGGGGTGGTCCGCCAACTCTTCGATCAATTCGGCGCTGGCAAGTTTGATGGTGGCCAGAGGTGTCCCAAGCTCATGTGCCGCCGCTGCAACGACGCCGCCAAGGTCGGTCAGTTTCTGTTCACGCGACAGCGCAAGCTGGGTCGCGGACAAGGCATCAGACATCGAGTGGATTTCGAATGTGACCCGGCGGGAATAGAGGCCGATGAAGCAGATAGCGATGACCAGGGCGATCCAGTTTCCAAAAACGAAAAGGTCCGGGATGCGCAGAACCGTACCGTCGCTGGTGCGCAGGGGCAGGTAATATTCGGACAACAGCGTTACGATCACGATGGCTGTGGCGCCGACAAGAATGGTGGACCGGGTTGTCAGCACGGCGGCGGAAATTGTCACCGGGCCCAGCAACAGGAGCGCGAACGGATTGTTGAGGCCGCCGGTGAGTGCAATCAGCAAGCCGAGTTGCAGCAGGTCAAACAGAACCATCAGCATATTCTCGGATTCGGTCAGCCGCTTGTTTTCGGGGAACACAAAGATCGCGATCAGGTTGCCGATGACCGAGATGCCCACCACCAGATAGCACAGGCCCAGTTCAAGCTGCAGGCCATACATCTGTTGCGCCACGGTCAGCGCGACAAGCTGGCCCACAATCGCCACCCAGCGCAGCAGGATCATGGTGCGCAGTCGAATCCAGTTTGATCTGTGCTGGCCAGCTACGAGGCCAAAGTCGGGTTGCGCCATTGTGTCACCACTTCGCTGGTTGCGCCGGAATGCGGGATGGGTAGCAAGAATGCCAGAACCATACCTGCGGAAAACATCTTGGCTCGCATCATCGCACCCGTTGCCGTCCTTGTCGCCGCCCTTTTTTTGGGCGGTTTGTGGTGGATGACACAAGGTAGTGAAGAAACAGGGTTTGCACAGTGCTCGGCCACGGAACCCGGCCTGATCTGTTTCGCTCATGCGTTTTGCCCGGATGTCTGCCCCCTGGAGGCCGAGGCAGTGGCGGACGCATGTTTTGCTGAAAATATCTGAAAACGCGGAAAAATTTGACCACGCGACCGGTGCGCTCCATATTCACTTTCAGCCATAAAGAGCAAGATACGGGAACTGGAGTACGAAATGGTCGACGCCGCGCAGTCTGATCTGGGTGAAGACAAGACCCTGTTGCTGGTAGATGACGACGAACCATTTTTGCGTCGTCTGGCCAAGGCGATGGAAAAGCGCGGGTTTGAGGTCGAGACCGCAGACAGCGTTGCGGGCGGCAAGGCCATCGCCACCGCCCGCCCGCCCGCATATGCGGTCGTGGACCTGCGCCTTGAGGATGGTAACGGGTTGGATGTGGTCGAGATTCTGCGCGACCGGCGCCCGGATGCGCGGGTGGTTGTTCTGACGGGATATGGCGCGATTGCAACGGCTGTTGCCGCCGTCAAGATCGGCGCGACGGACTATCTGTCCAAACCTGCGGATGCCACTGATATCACCAATGCGCTGTTGGCCACGGGCGACGGCCTGCCCCCGCCACCCGAGAACCCGATGAGTGCGGATCGTGTGCGCTGGGAACATATCCAACGCATCTATGAACTGTGCGATCGCAATGTCTCGGAGACGGCGCGACGGCTGAACATGCACCGCCGGACCTTGCAGCGCATTCTGGCAAAACGCTCGCCGCGCTGATCTGTCGGACCGGGGGTTTTCCACCCCCGGACCCCCGGAGGATTTATTCAATCAGAGAAGCGACCCCGAGCTGCGCCGGGTGGCACCTGGTTTTCAGATATTGAAATCCGGGTGCCGAAAGCGGGTATGCACAACCTGTGCACCACCTGTGCACAGGTTGTGCACCGCTGATGCACATTTTTGCCGAAATCTGGGTAACGATCTGTTAAGATTTAGCTTTCTGTCACAGGTCGTAGCGTTTGAGCACCTTGTCGACGATGTGGCCGTCGGACATCTCGTAATCGTCGATCTTGCTGTAATCCTGAAAGCCGCGGGACTGGTAGTAGATCAATCCGCCCTCATTATCGGCGCGGATATTGGCGTTGATCCATTTATATCCCATCGCCCTGGCCGCTGCCCTGGTTGCATCAAACAGTCTGGAGCCGATTCCGAGGCCGGTTTGTCCGATCCGGACGAAGGTTGCGATTTCGGCCGCTTCGGGCGGCAGGTAATCTGCGGACTCGATCCACTGAAATCCGACGACGTCCTCGCTGTCATTGACCGCGACATGCCATGCTGCGCGCCCGTCATTTGCAGCCATCCAGTCGGCCAGTTCGTTGCTGGAGACCTGGGCCGTGATTGCGCTGGCGCCGCCCTGGTCGATGATGGCATTGAGCAGGCGGGCCATGGAAACGGCATCCAGCGCCATGGCAGGGCGTATATGGATCATGTGCATTGCCTCAGCAGGTCGGCGTGACGGGCGGTAAATGCGTGGCGCGTTTCGAGCGGCGGGCGCAGGACGATCTGCAGGTCGGCGATCATGTCGGCGGGCGGGCGGCCAAAGAACCGGGTTGCCTCGGCTTGCGTGAAGCCGGCGATTTGCGTGGCTTCCATCCAGGCGCTGATCCTGTCCGCCCTTTTTATCTGTTTCTTGATCGCGACAGGTATTTTGGCGGGCAGGCCAAAGCGGATATGCACCGCCGCCTCGAGCCGTTCGTCAAGCGCGCCATAGCCCGGACCAATCGCGGCCTTGACCGGTGAAATCATGTCGCCGATCACATATTCCGGCGCATCATGCAGCAGCGCGGCCAGCCGCCATTTCGGGGGCGCTTTGGGTGCGATGCGGCCAAAAAGCGTCTCTACCAAAAGGGAATGTTCGGCAACGGAATAGGCGAAGTCGCCTAAAGTCTGCCCATTCCAGCGTGCCACGAAGGCCAGCCCGTGGGCAATATCTTCGATCTCGACATCCATCGGCGTGGGGTCGAGCAGGTCGAGCCTGCGGCCTGACAACATGCGCTGCCATGCGCGGGGTTGCTTGGGTGCCATTTATGGCCTCGCTTTGGGTTTGCCTGCCCTGATTAGCGGTGCAGGCGGTGTCGCGCAAACCTGTTCCGGACCGGAGGGCCACGCGATTGTGTTGCTCAGGTGATCGTAAACCGGGCTCTCAATGCCCATATTATAAGAACATACCATAACATATGGCGCCCCGCGCCTGACCCGTTGGGGCGCCTCTGAACCTAAGGAGGACCCCATGTTTAAACGTTTATTTTGCGCGGCTCTGGTCTTTGGCGCGGCTGCATTGGCCCCGCCTGCAGAAGCGCAGGCCGGTCGCTGTTTACCGCGCCCTGCGCTGGTTGAAACGCTGGAAAAGAAATTTACCGAACAACTGGTGGGCGGTGGGCTTCAGGACCCGACCCGTCTGATCGAGGTTTGGTCATCTGGCGAGACTGGCAGCTTTACCATTTTCGTAACCCGACCGGACGGAGTTGCCTGTATCGTGGCCACCGGCCGAAACTGGACCCCCGCCCTTGACACAGCCCGAGGCGACGTGGCGGGATAGTGCGGCAATACGCCATTGTTCCTGACGGATCGTGATGCTACCTGACCTGCAATTCTTATTTTGGGAAACGCACAGATGGCAAACGAATATATCGTTAAGGACATCGCGCTGGCCGCCTTTGGCCGCAAAGAGATGGATATCGCCGAAACCGAGATGCCCGGGCTGATGGCATGTCGTGAGGAATATGGCGAGAGCAAGCCGCTGACAGGCGCCCGCATTGTCGGCTCGCTTCACATGACTATCCAGACGGCGGTGTTGATTGAAACGCTGGTTGCGCTTGGAGCGGATGTGCGCTGGGCCTCGTGCAACATTTTCTCGACCCAGGACCATGCGGCAGCGGCGATTGCCGAGTCCGGTGTTCCGGTGTTTGCGATCAAGGGTCAGTCGCTGGAGGAGCATTGGGACTATCTGGACAAGTCGTTCCAGTTTGCCGACGGCCCCAACATGATTTTGGACGATGGCGGCGATGCGACCCTGTATGTGTTGCTGGGCGCGCGCGCCGAGGCGGGCGAGGACATCATCCCGGTTCCGACCTCTGAAGAAGAGACCGCGATCAAGGCGCAGATCGCCAAGCGCATGGCCGAAACGCCCGGTTGGTTCACCAAGGTCCGCGATCAGATCAAGGGCGTGTCCGAAGAGACCACAACCGGTGTGCACCGTCTGTATGAACTGGTTCGCGATGGGCAACTGCCCTTTCCCGCGATCAATGTGAACGATTCGGTGACCAAGTCGAAGTTCGACAACAAATATGGCTGCAAGGAATCGCTGGTCGACGGCATTCGCCGCGCCACGGACACCATGATGGCGGGCAAAGTCGCCGTGGTCATGGGCTACGGCGATGTGGGCAAGGGTTCGGCCGCGTCCCTGCGCGGTGCGGGCGCGCGCGTCAAAGTGACCGAGGTCGACCCTATCTGTGCCTTGCAGGCGGCCATGGACGGGTTCGAAGTTGTCATCCTTGAGGATGTGGTGGACGCCGCTGACATCTTTATCACCACAACCGGCAACAAGGACGTGATCCGCATCGAGCATATGCGCGAGATGAAGGACATGGCCATCGTCGGCAACATTGGTCATTTCGACAACGAAATTCAGGTCGCCGCGCTGAAAAACCACAAGTGGACCAGCATCAAGGAACAGGTCGACATGATCGAGATGCCGAACGGCAATCGGTTGATCCTCTTGTCCGAGGGCCGTCTGCTGAACCTTGGCAATGCGACGGGCCACCCGTCATTCGTGATGTCCGCCAGCTTTACCAACCAGGTGCTGGCGCAGATCGAGTTGTGGCAGAACACGGACAAGTACAAGAACGAGGTCTATATCCTGCCCAAGCATCTGGATGAAAAGGTGGCCCGCCTGCATCTGGACCGGATCGGGGTGAAGCTGACCAAGCTGGACAGCGATCAGGCGGCCTATATCGGCGTGGCGCCCGATGGCCCGTTCAAGCCCGAGCATTACCGGTATTGAGTGTCGGGCGGGCTGAACCCCGCCTTGCCGCATAACAGGAAAAGGCCCCGAGCGATGTCGCCGGGGCCTTTTTCGTATCTTGCCGATCCCGGATCAGTTGTTGTCCAGAGCGTTGCCCATACCCACAACCGACCCGATCAGGCCGAACGCGGTGCGCACCGAGCCTATGGGGCTTTCGGCGATAACACGTATAACGTGCAGGGCGCGGGCTGCAAGCACCGCGATGGTGGTGCTTACCCCCGTTTTCCGGGTGGATTGCCGAGGTCTTCGGCTTCGATCACGTCCGTGTCGTCCTTTGGCTCGTCTGCGACGGACACGGCATTTCCGGACGATGCGTTGCCCTGTGCGCCAAGCAGCGGCAACATTTCGGTGCCGCCCGGCATGGCCAGTTCGGCGCTGGGCGGGCGTTTCCATGACAGGGTGTCAAAGGCCGAACAATTGGTGCAGATCGGCGTCCATTCGGCGTGGATATTCTGGCAGTTGTCGCAGACCCATTGCGGCCCGCGCGGCACGGAGAGTGCGCGGGTCAGCCAGCCCTGCACCACTGCGTCGCTGGCGCCCTGCCCGCGTTCGATGGCGGCCATGAGGGTGGCCGACCGGGTTGTCGGATCGGTTTCGAACAGATCGCCAAGCGCGCGACGCGCGGCGGGGAAGTCTTCGGCCGCGATATTCAGTTCGGACATGAGCATGCGCGATTCGGAATGGTCGCCATGGCTGCGCGTCAGCTGCGTAAAGCGCTTGAGCCGCGCGGCGGGCGTTTCATCGGGTTCGATGGCTGCATAGGCCGCGGCGAGATCGGGATGTGGCTGCGCCGCCCATGCCTTTTTCAGCACCCGGGTGGCATATTTCTTTTGACCCTTTTCGATGTAACCCTGCGCTGCCATGACGGCTGCGGGGATCAGGTCGGGCGACTGGCGGTTGGCGGCGATGGCGGCCTCGCGCGCCTCGATTGTCTCGTCTTCGGCCAGCACCTTCTTTGCCTCGCTGAGTGCGAGCACCGCGTCGCGCCGCTTGTGCAGGTCGCGCGGCAGGCTGCCATATTTCAGCTTGGCCGACAGGGTTTTGCGTGCGCCTGCCCAATCCTGGTTCCCGGCTTGCAGTTTCAGCAGGACATCCTGGGTCTCTTCATGTCTGGGTTTGAGCGCAAAGGCCTTTTCCGCCAGCTTCATCGCTGTGTCGGTGTCACCATCGGCCAGTTTCTGCTTCATGATTCCGCGCACGCCAACAAAGCGGGTCGAGTCGTTTTCGACCAGCTTGCGATAGGTTTCCTCGGCCTTTTTGCGATCTCCGGCCAGTTCTGCGGCTTGCGCTGTCAGCAGGTTCGTCAGTTCGGGGCGGTTGAGATATTTGTCGGCCTTTTCCGCCTTGGCGAGTGCGACGCGCCCTTCGCCCGAGGCAAGCGCCATCATCCCTTCGGCCAGTGCATCAAAGCCTCTGGCGGCCTTGTTGCGGGCAAAATAGCGGGACAGCGCCGTTTCATCACCGTTAAGGAATTTCCATGTGGCGACCACCAGTCCCAGCAGTTTGAGCCCAAGCCAGATCACGAAGACCAACAAGGCGAGCGCGATCACCGATTGCAGTGGACCGAGCGTGAATTCCTGTCCGGCAAAGATGACGCGCACCCCGCCTTCGGATTCCAGCAACCAGCCTGCGCCAAGTGCCAGCGCGGCAACGGCGATCACGAAGAAGACGATTTTTACCAATGACCAGATCATGAATAGGCCCCTTCAGAGTGCCGACAGGCGTTCAGCCAGTGCGTTTGCCGCGTTCACGGCATCATGGCGCGTTCGCGCCTGTTCCAACCATGACCCCATGGCGCCGCGCGCCGGGTCCGGTAGCAATTCGGCTTCGGCCAATGCATCGCCAAGGCGACCTGCACGCACGGCGGCCTCGATGCGTGACAGCACCGCATCGGGGTCGGCCCCCTCGCGCGGTTCAACCGATCTTGCGCCAAGCTGTCGCTGCAAAAAGCCGCCAAACCCGCCACCATCCGTGCCGCGCGCCGCCGCCAAAGCATTGCGTGCGGCGTCCGGTATGGTTTCCTGCAAAGTGGCCAGCGGAGTCACACCATTTGACGCAGCGGCACTCAGCGCCTCGGGGATGTCGGTGGCGCCTGCCTGTTCCAGATCGCCGAGTGCGGCAGAAAACGGTGTGCCGGTGTCGACGGCGGACATGATGCGCGTCATGGCGGCGCGCATGAGTGTTGCGTTTGCCTGGGCCTCGGCATCCTGACGGATCAGCTGTGCATCGGCCAGAAGGCGGTCGATTTCCGCCTGCTGCGCGCCTGCGACGTCGCGCAGTTCGGCCAGTGCCGCATCGAGAACTTCGTCAGGGATTTCGGCGTCGAGTGGTGGCCGCATAGCCAGCGCATCGACCCGCGCCGTCAGCTCATCAAGCCGCTGCGTCAGCGGGGCGATGGCGGCAACCAGTTCGGACAGGTCGGCGATTTGACCGGTGATCGGGCCCAGATCAACCTCGCCCGGCACGACCATAGGCGTCTGGGGTTCGGGCAGGGCGCCAATGGTTGCCTCCAGTCCGGCCAGTCGTTCATTGGCCCCAGCCAGTTCCTGCGCCAGCGAGGGGTCGGCGGCGGGGGTCGGTGCGCGCAGGCTTGCGGGCAGAAAGTCGCTGCGCGCTGCAATGAACCCAAGCATTGCCGTCAGGACCCCGGCAAGCAGCAGCGGCAGGACAGAGCCGCGTTGCGGTTCAGGCTGGACCGGCGCGGGGGCAGGGAGGAATGTGCTCTCAGGCTCAGGCTCAGGCTCAGGCTCAGGCTCAGGCTCAGGCTCAGGCTCAGGCTCAGGCTCAGGCGATTCGTCTGTCGGAAGTACCGTGTCCTGAGCGCCGTCTTCGGTCTGTTCGGGCGGTGTGCCGTCCGTCTCCGGCGCAGCCCCTGGCGCGGCGCTTTGCAGCGCGTCGTCGCCAGTATTTTCGCCTGCCTCAGGGGTTGAATTGTCCTTGGTCACCTTTGATGGGCTTTTGCGTTTCACCAAGGTCCTGTCCCCTTCCGATTCTTCAGACGCGCGGCGCGCCAATCCGGACTCTACTCCTCACCCTGCCGCCCCTCAACCCGCCGGATTGCAATCAGTTCCCGAGGGCCAGCTCGGCGAGGGCGGCGGCCATTGCCTGTGCATCTGGATGTGTTGCGATTGTGAGGTCGGACAAGGGGGCCCCGCCCAGTGCGCCGGCAACTGCCGGGCTGAGCGCGACGGCGTGCACGGATGAGGTGCGGGGCGCGATATGGGCAAATTGCGCGGCGGTGCGGGGTGAAAACAGGGGCACGACGACAAGGGGCGCGTCGGAAATCGCCTGCGCCGCCTCGGGTGTCAGCCCGCACAGGCGCTGATCGTAAAGCGCGATATGTTCAGCCGTCAGGCCAGCGGCGGACAATCGTGCGGCAATCTCCCCACGGGTGTGCACGCCGGAGAGGTGCACCAGCCGTCGCCCGGGCCTGCTGGCGATCAGGGTGGCGATGAGCGAGTCCGCGTCGGTTCCGGATTGCATCGCGGCCCATCCGCGTTGTTGTGCGGCATTTGTTGTGGCGGGACCGATGCAGAATGCCGCCCTGCCTTCCCCGTCAGGAGCCGCGTGCACACCGTTGGCAGAAGAGAATATGACGCCGTCATCCCCTGCCAATGCGACAGAGATGTCGAGGCTCAGGATCTCGATCAGCGGGCTGATGATCGGTCGGAACCTTGCGCGCACGGGTGCTGGCAGAAGGTCCAGAAACGCCTGTGACGCGGATCGGGGGCGCGTCATGATCAGGGGGACGGGTGTGGGGGGTGCATTGTTTGCCACAGGTCAAAGTGTTACCTCGCGCCTGCCTTAGGTGCAACGGACCTTGACCCATGACCCGCGTTCAAACCCTGCTGGGGATCGAAAGCAGCTGCGACGACACCGCCGCCGCCGTCG
>Ga0316208_1003882_pt1 | contig 10317 bp, 9 predicted proteins | sample 3monopyrite_MG_FD_204944 | JGI IMG/M metagenome (GOLD analysis project Ga0316208, IMG submission 204944) | Microbial mat bacterial communities from mineral coupon in-situ incubated in ocean water Damariscotta River, Maine, United States -... | ecosystem: Environmental > Aquatic > Marine > Coastal...
CCTTCGTGGCCATCCTTCCGGTCCGCACCGTCGGTGTGATGGGCGACGGGCGGACCTATGACTTTGCCTGTGCGCTGCGGGCGGTGACATCGGTGGATGGCATGACGGCAGATTATTATCCCTTCAGTCATGAGTTTCTTGGTGAAACCGCCACCCGGATCATCAACGAAGTGCAAGGGATCAATCGCGTCACCTACGACATCACCAGCAAGCCGCCGGGCACGATCGAATGGGAATAATTTTGCCTGCGCTAGGATATCCGATTTCGCTCTACAGTGAGAGCTAAGTGTTTGATAATAAACAATACATCATTCCAGATGCTTCACTATCTATCGGTGGGCTATCGAATATTTTGACGGTATACTTGACGGTATGCGTGATTTCAAAATCCATCAGAATCTGATATACTGTCAGCACTGTGATAGCGATGACGGTATAAATATCTTCATAACATGCTGATTTAAAGGGTAAAACCTCAAGGTAGAGCGTGAAATTGTAGCTGACGGTATATTTCCGTATTTTCGCTCGATAAACCCAGTTTTGAGGTCACTGCATAAAAGTGCCATTATTGTCCGGTTCACGCGAACGGACAGTGAACTTATGCAGCGTCATGAATTTCATCCTTTCGAAGTGGCCTGAGGCGATCTGTGCTAAACGGCGGGTTCATGTTCCACTGGTAATCGCCTGTCAATCCGACATGAGCCCAGCCAAGCGGTGCGATGTGTTTGGCGATTTCGCCTGGGATGATTATTCCGTCTTTCCGCAGATCATCCATCGAGGCTTGCAGATATTTCGTATTTCACAGGATGATAGCTGCGACCAGAAAGTTGAGGCCGGATGCTTTATGGATCTGATGCTCATAACTGCGGTCGCGCATCTCTCCGAGCTGGTTGAAGAAGACCCCGCGTGCGAGGGCGTTTCGGGCTTCTCCTCTGGCCAGACTTGTGCTTGTTCTTTTTCGCAAATCCAGGCTGCGCATCCATTCCAAGGCAAAGAGGGTTCGCTCTAAGCGACCCAGTTCACGCAAGGCGATAGCGAGTCCGTTTTGCCTGGGATATGCGGACAGGCTTTTGAGGATCGCGGATGCTGTTGTTGTGCCTGCCTGAATGGATGTAGCCAGCCTAAGGATTTCTGACCAGTTTTCGATGATGGTGCCTATCTTTATAGTCCCACCGATGAAAGGTGTCATAATGGCCGGGGGCTTCATGCCCGGTAAAAGATATAGCTTTCGGTCTTTGAAGTTCCGCAAGCGTGGCGCGAAGCGGAATCCCAAGAGATAACACAGCGCAAAGACATGATCCGTCGCGCCGCCGGTATCCACATGGTGCTCTTCGATTTCGACACCGGAGCGGTGGCGAAGCAGGCCATCCAGAACGAAAGGGGCTTCGCTTTCGGTGGCCGTGATGACCGTCGAGTGGAATGGGCTGAACCGGTCAGAGATGTGGGTGTAAAATTTGAGACCTGGGGTGCGTCCGTATTTTGCGTTGATATCTGCTGAGGCTTCACCGCGGCCGCCGGCCCGGAAGAACTGCCCATCTGAGGAAGAGGAAGCCCCGTCTCCCCAGAGTTTGGCCAGCGGCAGCTGACGTTGCATATCAACCAGACAGGCCTGGGCGTTTGAATAGGTCTCCTCGCGCAAATGCCAATCATGGGTCCATGCGATTTGCCGTGCCGACAGATTTTGGGTGGCTGCAGCCATGCGGGATACACTTAGATTGACCCCATCGGCCAACACAGCGGCGAAAAGCGCCTTCTGGTCTGTTGCCGGGTGCCCCGAGCGATAATGGGTGAAGCAATCCGCAAACCCGGTCCAGGCATTCACTTCCGTCAGCAGGTCGGGAATTTTTATCTGTGGCAATTGCCCATAGACCAGACGGCTCCTGGCTGTGGCGGCTTCGGGAGTTTCGTCCTTAATTGGGGTAATGGTCAGGGATCCATCGCGAATGGCAGCATCCGGCAGCGTTCCAGCTTCGGCTCGAGCCGCCACAATGGCAATAGCTTCCTCAATCTGTTTTTGCCGCTTTACAAGATAGGTCTCTGCATCTGCCGCAGCGCAGGTCGGCAACGATCCCTCGGCACGTAAAATTTCAAATGTGACCCTCGGTGTAAGCCGGTCATCGAAGTTCCGGCGTTGTCGGCTTCCTTTTGCCCAGACATCCCCCGCCCGAAGGCGATCGCGCAACTCAAAGAAAATGCAAAGCTCGTATGCCAGTCGGTTGATAACACCTGATTCCGGAAAGACAAATGGACGCCAGACCTTCCGGATAAACCCAGTTGGCGGATTGCCCGGCAGGCTGCGTTTGTTCGCATCATACATGATGCGCAGGAGATCAACCGCGCGCAGGAGTCTGGCAGCACTTGCCGCGCCTTTAAAGCTGAAGCCCTTTATGATCAGGGGTGCAAACTGACGGGCTGTCTGATATTTTCCGATGAGTTCCGTATATTTGTTGGGTTTTCCTTCTCCGAGGGCAGTTTCAATTGAGGATGTAGCCTCCTCAATTTGATCCCAGTTCGCAGATTCCAACATCCCGCCCAGATCGCCGGTTTGCAGGCGGGCAGTCAGAGCCTCCCGGCAAAACGTTTTGAGAAAATGCAAGGGATGAATAATTTCCATCAGCAGTTTGGACGCTTTGTCGGAGCTTTGTTGTTCGGCCCGTCGAAAGCCGCGGCCCAGTAATTTATCGAACATATCCAGAGCAAGATCGGTCAGCTGTTCTTCCAGCCGCAGGCAGGCGGCCGACAAAACAGCCCATCGCCGTGGTAAGGCCATACGTCGTAGGTTTTGCACTGTGATCCGCAAGCCTTCACCTGCCAACCTGTCGAGTGCTGATACCGAGATATTCTGACGCAAACTGATGGATAGGCCGACCGCCCGAACCACCGCCAGACGGTCCAGAACAGCCTTGATGGATTTGACAGACGCTGATTTGGGCGCCGCTTTCAACCAGCTCAACGTGGAAACTTCCCCTGATTGAGGTGGTGCAATCAGAGCGCCCAGAGCCTTGTGATGATCCGGATGCAGCTCTCTGGTCAGAGCTGAAATCCTGATGTTTTCGGCGCGACGAACCGCATGCCTGACAATCAGTTCAATGGTACGGCGAGCAGGGATCAGGATCCGCCGCCGCCTCAGCTCGTCAATCAATGCTAATGCCAAGGGTTCAGCCCGCGGCTCTTCCTCGGCAGATGGTGTCAACCAATGTACAAACTCCCGCACCAGGGATTTTGTGAAGACCTGATATCCAAACCGGACCACGATTTGCGCGATATGTTCGCGCCGTGTCTGTGGGCGCTGATCGTAGATCATGAGATCGGAGGTCCCAGCATCAACCTCAGTTGCAAGAAAAGCCAGAATCATATCATAGGGTTGTTCCCCTACATCACGAACCCGCCCAGGATAGCGCAGATAAACCAGAGAGACGGCATAGCCCAAACGGGCAGCAGCGGTACGCTTTTGGCAATGGCCTCAAGCTCATCCGGTGATAATGTGCAATACATCGCGACCTCTCGATCACTTGAGGGTGGGGCCATCAACTGTGCCCAAAAGTCTGTCGTCAATAATTGCACCGTGCCATAAAGTACCCTCTTCCCATCCATGTCCGTGAAACGCTCGTTTGGCGGAATCCCGAATTCCGTCCGTCAATATGACTTGGCAACGGGAAGTCGGACAAGTTGATTTGTGGACAGGAAAACGGACAAAGCGGCTGCTGTGGCACAGATTGGATATGCACGGATCTCGACAGCAGAGCAAAAGCTGGAACCGCAGGTTGATGCGCTCAAAGCTGCTGGCTGCGAAACAGTGTTCGAAGACATAATTTCCGGAGCCAAAGCCGAGCGCCCAGGATTGAAGGACGCGCTTGCTTTTTTGCGAAATGGCGACACGCTTGTGGTCTGGAAACTCGACCGCCTGGGCCGATCTATGAAGCACCTGGTGGAAACAGTAACAGGCCTCGGAGAGTGCGGCGTTGGCTTCAGATCCTTGACCGAGGGTGTGAACACTACCACCACTGGCGGCACTCTGGTGTTCCATCTATTCGGCGCACTTGCGCAGTTTGAACGCGACCTCATAATTGAACGTACGCAGGCCGGATTAAAAGCCGCCGCAGCCCGCGGCAGAAAAGGTGGGCGCAAGCCCGTTGTCACGCTCAAAAAGATCGAACAAGCCAAAGCCCACATCAGCGAAGGTTTAACTGTCCGTGAGGCCGCCGCACGCCTCAAAATAAGCAAAACGAGCCTCTACACCGCCCTCAGAGGTCAAAAAACCGCCTGAAACCGCAGATGTTCCCGTTAGGTTCGCGTGAGCCGGACGATAATGCAACTTTTATGCAGTGACCCCATGTCGTTCAACAGCCGTTCTGCATCCAGCCCCATTCTAACCGCGAGAGCGTGGATGAATGCTTCGTCAGTAACTGCGGGTGTCCTCGAAAGACGCTCGTGCATGTCCACATATGCGCCCTGAAGGTCCGCTGCCAAGACGGCCCTACTTGCTGTGTTTGAGGACGCTCCAAGAATAGGAAGCTAATGCTGAACAATACGAAAGCTGTCCGGTTTCTCGGCTTGAAGGCTGGCAAGGCGTTCGTTCATGACATTGCAGACCGGGCACCTGAAATCTGAGAACATCGCCACGGGCACTTGCGCGGCTTGCTATGGCCCAAACATAGCGGTGCAAGGGTCAGTCCTGATCTCTTCAATAACCCCAAGATCTTGTGGTGTCACAGGGTTTGGCGCATCAAGCCCCGCAAATATGTCTGCTCTTGATGTGACTGACCTTGAACCCATCAAACGACGAAACGGTGCAAGTCCGGCTACATTCTCAAAGTTCATTTCTGATTGGCCGAGCGAAAGAAGGTGCGGCGCACCTTTCACCCAACCCACGACAGCAATCGCTCCACCATCGAGGACGGCGCGTCGCTTCCAATCACGGCGCGTCAACGTCATGCTATGCTCCTAATTTTCGATCTGGTTGATCCAAGGTCATATCCAAAACTCTAAAAATCATCAAATTCAGGCACACTCCCTAGCCGGACTAGGAAGCTGGGCGTGCCGACTTCACCAATGTTCGGGTCCTCACTGACCATATAGGCATCAGCACCCGCACAACCCTCCAACTGTGCTTCCCGTTCGGCTCTATTCTGGGCCTCCGACGCCGTGGAATATTGAAATTGCTTGTCAATCTTCATGCTTGCTTGCCCGTCTCGTCCAGGCTTTTGCTCCACATATGTTTGACAGATGTAGTGAACTTTTGTTTCGCTTTCGTCCGCGTTCGACATGGGTAAATCCTTGAAACTTAAGGGGGCGTCACCGGCGCTTTAGAGTGAGTAGGCAACAAAGCTATCATAGCTCTGCGAAGGCTTTGGGTGAACTTGTCTTTTGCGCTACCGCGATGGCTTAGTCGGCGTGTTCGCTTCCCTCTCGAGGCGCGCATTGCGAAGACGGTCCATTTTGGCTTGCCGCTTCTCAGCATCGTCGTCGACCATCTTCCTGACGATGCGGGTTGTTTTGTCCATGGGCGTTTCCACTTTGGCACCTTGCGCTTTGAACACGCTTGTTTTTGTAAGCTTGGCCAATTGATATTCTCCTCATTGGTTTTGTTGGGGCCTGCTGACGCTTGGTCTTTCAGACGAGCGCTAGAGGCTTGCTTGGCCCACGCTTGGCCCGCAGATTCGGCACGTGTCGGTCACGGAGCAGTTTAATTTCGATGTCAGGAGCGGCCATGGCACGCATTAATGCTTCATAGCTCATTTGGAACCGAATTTCTGATCCAACACAGAGCTTCGTATGTTCGGCACCAATAACTAGATGATCGCTTGTTGCACCGACAAATGTATGTCCTGGGGGCATTGAAAGCGCAGCTACGTCGGTGTCCTGACTCCCAATGGCCAATATAAGCTGCATGGTTTCCCAGGCGCTCGGCACAAGACGAAGTCTTGCTAAAGTAGGATCTGCAAATATGACGTCTGGGTGCACAGGCTTGGCGCCCATCTCAATGACTTCGGCGACAAGCGTAAATGCGTCGCAAAACATACCGCCTATCTGATCCCCCGTGATTGGATCGACACCAAGAAGTATTGCTTCGCCAATCCGCAGATCGTTGATCCTACCAGTGGCATGCCCGCCAAGCGCCCAGGGCAAGTTTGCGGAGTTGCCACCCGAAACTGTCTGCAGGAACGGGCCACACTGCCCCTCAACGTCATTCGCAAGAACAGAAAGGGCCTGCATTTTTGCAGGCGTTGGGGCAATGCCGTTCAGACAGGCGAAGTTGGCCCCAATCCCTTTCAGCGCGACACCTGGCATGTCCACCACTTGCTGTGCAATACCTCCAAGGTCTTGCGGCATAATACCTTCGCGCAGATCACCCATCTCGACCATCAGGATAATATTGTGCACCTTGTTTTGCCTGATCGCGGCAGCAGCCAAGGCCGCAATCACGGCTATCTCTGTGTTATAGCTTGCCGTACAGACTTGGACGACGTCATCGGCTTGGCTTAGCATTGGCGTGCGGATCAATGTAATCGGAGATGTTATCCCAGCTTTGCGCAGCCTAAGCACATTGCTCAAACGCGCTTCTGCAAGACCAGTAACGCCGCCGTTGAGCATGGCACGGGCGATGGCAGGATGCCCGCAAGCTGCTTTGGTCACTGCGGTTGTACGGATCCCATGCGATCTTAATCGCCCAGCAATTGTTCGGGTATTGTGGCCTATCTTGTGCAGATCGACTTCGATGCGCGGGGTACTCATATCGCCGCCACAGGTGTTCCTTGCTGCAATCCGGGATAGGCTGCCAAAACCATCGCCAGCAAATGTGCAGCTGGTCGGCTGAGCGCATCTGTCACGGGCAATCCAAGTTTGTCCGTTTGTCCTGCTATCGTGTTTGCAAGCTCAGCCTCTGTCATCCCTTCATGATTAAGCGTGACGCCGATAACCTTTGTATCGGCAAACGCCTCAATCAACGCAATCTCACTTGCTGGGGTCGGCATTAGCATGTTGGGGAAATCGCAGCGATGTGCGCGTTTCGGCGCGTGCTGAAGGATGACCGCGTCGGGTTGGCTGCCGCGTAGGATAAAGGCCGATGTGCAGAATGCCGGATGGCTGAGCGCGCCTTGGCCTTCGATCAAAATAATATCAGGTTGTTCTGCGTCGGAAGCGGCAACAATCGCGCCCTCAAGTTCGCCACAGCAGAACTGCGGCGGTACAGCATCCATAGCCACACCATATTTTGCACCCTGCATCAAACCAGTTTGACCAGTGCCAACCAGCACAGTCTTAATGCCTTTTGCGTTCAAGGCACGCGCCAGTACCGTGGCTGTCGTCCGCTTTCCGATGGCGCAATCGGTTCCAAGAACCGCGATACGCAAGGCATCGACATTTGCGACACTGCCATCGAACAAACGCATGTCTTTGCTGAGTTTGGGTTTGCGAATGTCGCGGATTGTGACGTTTCGTTCGGACGCAGCATTGGAAATCTCGACGTCATCGCTCAGATATTCATGCAGGCCGCTGACGATGTTCATCCCGCGCGTGATCGCATCAAGCACGACACCACGATCAGTCGGCGAAAGCCGCCCAGTTGAAGGTGCCATTCCATAGATAAATGTATCGGGGACAGCGGTTTCATGGACGATGGCGGCCTCAAGGTTTTCGAGGATTGGGATGTGGTTCATCGCACCATCCAGAACTAGCCCACTATTGTCGCCGCCGTGGTCGCTATCGATGACAGAAAGTATCCTGTAGGCCTGCGAATGGCGCACGAGGCCGTTGGCAGTTTTGCCATCAATTTTTGCGAAATTACCCTCACAGTAGACAACCGCCGTTGGCGGCAAGGTAGTTTGAGCGACGGTTGTCGGGGGCGCTTGCGCACCTCTGCCAGGGCGACGAATGGTGTCTACTGTTAGAAGTTCGGTATTCATGTTTTTACCTTTTGATAATCTCACGGAGGGCAAAGTAACTCTCGCCTAAACGTGTCGAGACCGAAGTCGCCCTGTCGTGAGCTTGGTTGTAAGAAACGCCCAAACCTTTGGGTTTTGGGACGTTCCTGTCCCATTGCGGTAGATCGGCAAGCCATGAAGCGAAGGCGTTACAAACCATTACTTCCGGCGAAACAGCTCATAGCTGCCAGCCCGAAATTCAACGTCTTGTCCAACCGCAGCAAACAGATGAACCAACATCACAAGTGATGTGGTCGTGCGCGATAACATCGGCAACCTTCCCAAACATCAGATCCCTGCAAGCGGACGTGATAGCTGAATTTTCATGATAGAAGATTGTAGTTCGCTCTGGCTGGCGATGCGCCATGGCCGCAGAAGACTACAAGTTTTGTATCCTCTACATAGTCTCTTAGCGCCTGAGTTGCAACCCGATCAAACTCTGTCTCTGAGACCGCTGATGCCATTCAAAGGAGGTGGATTAGCAAGGCTGTACCTTGTGCACCGGCAATACCTTCGCTAGAAATGTCACCTTTTTGGGTATGCTATCATGAGCCGACATTCCTGCGTCGTGCAGCATTGGTCAAAGTGGGCTCAAACCAGTCTTTCGCCGCATTGTCCGTCATCAGATAGTTTGAGACAGATGGCGTTTTGACTTTGAGGAGTCATCGCTCATCTGATTTCATTTAAGCAGCGGATTTAGCGTGCTGCAAGCGCCTTAGTTTCATAGTCCTCCTTTTTGTCTTTTCGCGTTCATGCAGGATTGTGTGACCTCGACCTGTGTAGACATCTTGGACCTGTCCCGCTTTTGTGCCGCCCCAAGTGCACGTTTAAGCGCGCCAGAAGACGATTCATGTTGCACACATAGTGCACACGAAAGTGGGCTCCACCGCCATATCCCCCGCAGTGCTTGCCGGAGCCAGCAGCTCTAGTTTTCTCGATGCGATGCTGGGCGATATGAAAGAACGCGATACAAGCACGAACGCTGAAGTCATGCGCCTTCGATCAGAAGGCCAGGCTAAAAATTCGATGCGTTGACTATACAGTTTCAGCTTACTGCCGCGACTGCACTGCTTACGCGACTTTCCCACGTAAGCACTCGACCCCAAAAGGGATGAAAGAATAAGTAATTGATTTATAGTATTTTTTTGGCGCACCCGAGAGGATTCGAACCTCTGGCCTCTGCCTTCGGAGGGCAGCGCTCTATCCAGCTGAGCTACGGGTGCTTGCAGCTGTCTATAGCGCCGCGCACCACCCGTCGCAACGCCAATGCGCAATCTCAGGCAAAAAGATCGTGGCACAATTCCAGCGCGTCGATCAGCACATCAACCTCATCTGTGGTGTTGTACATGCCGAAAGATGCGCGGCAGGTCGCCGCGACACCCATATGGTCCATCAAGGGCATCGCGCAATGGGATCCGGCGCGCACCGCCACACCTTTCTTGTCCAACACCGTCGAGATGTCATGCGCGTGGGCCGTCCCTTGAAGCGTGAATGAGAATATCGCGCCTTTTGTCGCCGACTGCCCCTGCACGTTCAGCCAGTTCAGCCCGTTCAGGCGGTCGCGGGCATAGTCCCGCATGCCATGCTCATGCGCCGCGATCTGGTCCATGCCAATGCCCATCATGTATTCAAGTGCCACGCCCAGACCAATGGTTTGCACGATCCCCGGCGTGCCCGCCTCGAATTTCATCGGCGGGTCGTTCCATGTCACCGTCTCGCGGGTCACTTCGCGGATCATATCGCCGCCGCCCATGAAGGGGCGCATTTCGGCCATGCGATCCTTGCTGACAAAAATCGCGCCAGAGCCAGAGGGCCCATAAAGCTTATGACCCGTCACCGCGAAAAAATCACAGCCGATATCGGCCACATCAACCGGCATGTGCACCGCAGATTGACTGCCATCCACCAACACTGGCACGCCTTTGGCATGCGCGCCGGCGGTGATGGCCTTTACATCCACAACTGTCCCTAAAACGTTGGACATATGGGTCACCGCGACCAGCTTGGTTTTGGGCCCGATCGCATCAATCACTTTTTGCGGGTCAAGATCGCCGTTGGCATCGACATCGACCCATTTGATCACGACCCCCTGCCTTTCGCGCAGGAAATGCCAAGGCACGATATTGGCGTGATGCTCCATGATGGACAGCAGGATTTCATCGCCCGCTTCCAGGCGCGGCATGGCCCAGCCATAGGCGACCATGTTGATGCCTTCGGTAGTGCCGGAGTTCAGGACGATTTCACCCTCTGACGGCGCGTTCAGGAAGCGCGCGATGATGCCGCGCACGCTTTCATAGCGCTCTGTGGCCAGGTTGCTGAGGTAATGCAAACCCCTGTGAACATTGGCGTATTCCTCGGCATAGCCGCGTGTGACCGCATCAATCACCACCTGCGG
>Ga0316208_1003883_pt1 | contig 10317 bp, 6 predicted proteins | sample 3monopyrite_MG_FD_204944 | JGI IMG/M metagenome (GOLD analysis project Ga0316208, IMG submission 204944) | Microbial mat bacterial communities from mineral coupon in-situ incubated in ocean water Damariscotta River, Maine, United States -... | ecosystem: Environmental > Aquatic > Marine > Coastal...
AAAATATCAGAGATGCCAGTGATGCAGATATCGTAAATCACGATTCGGATGAACCAGCTGACAATTCCTCCGAGTCCTCCGCGACGCGCAAAGATGGCAGAATTCGACATTACACTGACTCCTGGATGAGAATTCGGAAACAACTGAACGACCCGCACAGTAAATCGCGACAACAATTGTTCGTCAACTCTGTGTCAGCGAATCCCGATGCAGAATTCGATGATTGCTACTTCGAAGCGAATCAGGAAGGCCGGTTTCCGCTTTCGAGTCTGCAATGCAGATTCGCCACCAGCGGTCAATTGACGATCTCAGTGCTGGAAGAGGAACTCGTTGGAGTTCAGCAGCGCCCAGTTGAAGTCTTCGAGCTTTGATTCGATCGGACGCTCGCCGGGGCTCTCAATAAACCGCACGGCCGTGGCGGATTCGGCTTCGGTCGGACGGCGGCTGAAGGCGGCGAGGTAGCACTCGTCGATGATTTCTGACGTCGATTTCTTTTCTCGCAGCAGGCGGCGAAGTCGACTTCCGCCGTTGGTCAGCTTGGCATGCACGAACGAGCCGTTGGCGATCTGCAACGCTTGTGACAGGTTCAGGTCGTCGGACCGTTCGCACTGACAGACGGTTGTTCGTTCCGGCTGACCGAAGACTTTCAGAAACTCTTTTCCGAAGTCGGGACTCGGCAGTTGTGTCGCTCGCGTTCCGGCCGGCAAACCACTGAACGATTCCGAGACTTCGGTCACGTCGCAGACCGCGTCGAGTAGTTGCTCGGCGGTTAGCAGCCGCCGTGTGTATTTCGAAAAGTATCGATCGTCGCCATCGTTCTGCGAACTCACTTTCGAGTCGCGCTGGTAGGTCTGACTGTTCAGGATGACTCGCAGAATGTGCCGCCGGTCGAACTTGTGTTTCACGAAGTCGGCGGCGAGGGCGTCGAGCAGTTCCGCATTCGATGGAGGATTCGAGGCTCGGAAATCGTCGGCGGGATCAACGATGCCCTTGCCCATGACGCTTCGCCATATCCGGTTGACTTCGACTTTTGCAAACAGATCGTTCTCCGGCGACGTCAGCCAGTCAGCCAGCATGAATCGTCGATCGGTGCCCTCGTCAATGTCGACGTCGCCAAAGCCAGGCAGCCACGGTTTCATCTGTTTGCCGGTTCGAGGCTGAGTTACCTCGCCATTGGCCGCGACAGAAATAAACATCTCGTCTTTCCGCAGCGTCGTGTTCCGCTGAATTCGATTGAAGAATGCAGCGAGCCCGTAGTAATTGTCCTGGGTCCATTTCTCGTGGGGATGGTTGTGGCACTTTGCACATTCCAGTCGTGCTCCCAGGAAAATCTGAGCCGTCGATTCCGTACAGTCATTCGTGTTGTTGGCGGTGCGGAAATAGTTGACGGGCGGGTTCTCGAACGAACTTCCGCTGGCGGTGAGCAACTCGCGAGCGAATTGATCGTACGGCATGTTCTGCTCGAACGATCGGATCAGCCATCGATAGAACTTAAAAACGCCCGGCGATGAAATACTGGCATTTCGGATTCGCAACGTGTCGCCCCACTGAAGCGTTTGAAATTTTGCGTGCTCAGAAGACGCGAGCAGTTCGTTGATCAGTCGGGATCGTTTATCGACTGACGTATCGGCGAGAAAGTTTTCAGTTGCCTCAACCGAAGGCAGCAGCCCGGTCACGTCGAGATGAACACGGCGAAGAAACTCACTGTCCGAAGTCTGTTCGGCCGGGACGTACTCAAGCTGCTTCAACCGAGCGTGGGCGAGTACGTCGACGTAGTTCGTTTCGTGGAGTCTCGGCCAGGTGAAACCGTCCGTTTCCGGGACGGCGGTCAGGAAGCTGGTTTCCATTTGCTCGAGGTACCGCACCGTGACCGCCGCCTGTCCTCGAGCTTTCTCGTCCGCTCGTGAAACGAGGCCATCGGCTGAGACCGTCGCGACCGCTTCGTCAGAAACGGTGAAGACGGCGAGGTCCGTTACGTCCCGCCTTGAACCATCCGAGAAATCGGCGAGCGCGACGAACTGTTGATGCGGAGCCTGCCTGGTCAGTCGCCGACCGGACGGCGGATAAAGCTTCAACTTGACGCATCGCGGCGCATCATCCGAGTCGGTCTGTCGACCCTGCGCGATCCAGTTTCGGAGAACGTGATGACTGACAGAGTCTGAACGAAGTCGCTGTCCGCCGGCATGAGGAACCTGCATCAGCGGTTTGCGAAGCAGCAGACTGGCGTCGGGGTCGAGCACGCTGACTCGTCGAGCGAAGAACTCGCCACGCAACGTCGTTTCGTCGATCGACAGGTCGAAGCCTCGCAACGAAAGCCGAAACCCACCCTTTCCTTTGGGTGAACCGTGACACGCTCCCGAGCTGCAGCCCTGTCGCGACAAGACGGGAATGACTTCGTTCTGGAGTGAAACCGGCGAGGCGGCCTTTGCTCCAACGACGACGTGAATTGCCGCCGACTTCCCGGCAACCGTGACGCGAATGTCAGCTTCGCCCGGCGCAACGGCGACGATTACTCCTTGGTCAACGGTAACGATGTCCGAGTTCGACGATTCGAAAGTAGCGAGTCGAGTTGCGTCGGTCGCTCGCTCGGATTCTCCGACAGCCGAAACCAGAACTCGATAATTCAGTCCGACCGATTGAAGCTCAACGCGCGCCGGAAAGACCTCAAGCCGGTTGATGTCTGCTGGCAGTTGATTTGTCTGGGCCGACGCGTGCTTGCCAGGCACCAAAATGGCGAGACACATCGCGAAGAGCAGAAGAAGATTGGCTGGGCTGGGACGTCTCATTGGTGCGGTATTGGCTTTCGATATTTTCGTAGGCTGGAACAAGCTCTGCGCAGTTCCGGCAGACCGAACGCGTTCGGACTTGCGATTGCCGGAACTGCGCAGAGCTTGTTCCAGCCTACTTCCGCGCCGAGCGAGAAGTTCACTTCTGCTTCGAGTTGCGATGGTCTCTTGTAGAAATTCGGACGACATTTCGGACACGTTTTTCTCAGTTTGCCACGATGATCTGAAACGGTGAACTGTGCACGCTGAATTTGTGGCCGGCGACTTCGTTGGTCGCTTCAAACGTCAGATTGTAAGTGCCGGGCTGGACGGTTGCTGCGACCTGAATTTCGACTTGCGTTTCCTTCTTCGCGGCGGGGATGGCTCCGTCTTCGGCCAGTGTGAACCCGGCAGGCCCGTCTGTCAGCTTCAGAGTGATGGCCTTCATGTCGCCGCCGGCTCGTGGGACGAAGCGGCGAGCGTTGACGTCGACTTTGTGTTTCGTGCCTGGGCGAGCGTTGCCTTTGGCCTTCGCGGTGATGATCAGCGGTTCGATGATGCGCAGGGGCAGTTTCGCCAGCGTGACTTCTTTTGTCTGCCCTTTGAATGAAGCTTCGCCGATGATCTGAATTTCGCTCGTTCCGAGGTCCATTTCAGCAGGGCCGCGAAGCTGAAATCGATATTCGTTGTTATCGCTGCGGCTGACGGCCCGTTCGCCGCCGCCTGCGCTGAAGCCGGCGGGGAGCCCTTCGACTCGCAGAGCAACTTCGCTCTTGAATCCGTCGGTTCGGTCTTTGACTCTCACTGTGAAATAGACTTCGCCGACGTAGCGGGGAAACAACACGGCTCCACCGTCCAGACTCAAGGCAAAGAAGTCAGGGATGGCTGGGCCGACGACTGCGGCCAGTTCCGTCTGCAACTCGAAAGGTGGATGCGGAGTCTGCGGCAAATTCTTTCGCAGGACGGCCAGTGTCGAAGCGGTCCGTTGCACGGACTGCTCTTCTGTGTCCTCTTTCTGAGGGGTGGCCGTCCCGAGAATTCTCAGAGGCAGTGCCTGCCCGGTCTGCATCTCCTTCGGAATGTAAACCTTCAGCCGGGTGTCTTTTTTCTTTTCGAGGATGACTTCGTTCGAAACGGTGAGTTCACCATCGGGAGAATGGGCACGCAGATTAATCGGGCCGTTGTAGCCCTTTCGGTTGGCCGTGACTTTGACAATCGCGTAACCGTCCTGAGGGAGGATCACGCTTTCGATATCGAGCGTCAGTTCGAAGTCGGGAATGCTGCGCAGAAGCTCAGCGTAGTAAACGTAGTCGGGACCGCTTCGCCGCGTGAGTTCCGAGATTTCGGCGTCGTAAGCTCCATCGTTGGGGATCGTCGCGGTCAGGATTCCCCCCGACGTGCCGGCTCGCTGGTTCTCTCCGACTAGTTTTCCGGCTTCATTTCGAATGGCGAGGCCCAGCATCGCTGCTGCACCGAATTCTCGTGACCGATCGACCAGGACAATCCGATCGCCTTTCTTCGCGGCGAAACGAAACCGCTGAACCGGGTGACCGTCGTCGAACTGCCCGCTGAACCCGCCGCCGATCGCAGCGGATGTGAATGGCTCGTCATCGGAGTGTTGAAACTGTTGAAGTTCCGACTCGACAACTCGCGTGAAGTCTGCCTGACGTCGTAACAGAAAATCACCAATTCTCAGCCGATACGCATGAGCGGAACTTCCGCCCATTGACGAGTCTTCGATTGCGACGAAAAACGTTCCCGCTTCCGGAAGTTGGAGCCTCAATCGGCAGTCGCCAGCCAGAGCAGGGGAGTCATCAACGAATGCGAGTTCGCCTCCCGCTTGATTGAGCACGCGAATGACGGGGTCGAGCTTTGTCCCCAGTCGCGTGGCGACGGCTTCAACGGTGACCCATTCGCCGGCCATTCCTGAAAATTGAAAGTAGTCAGCGTTGCCGGATTCGGTGACTCCGTCGATGGCCGTCGGTAATTCAATCGGCTGTGCGGAATCAAGAGTGTGGTTGTCTCGGAGGGAATTCAGTGTGGGCAGGTCGTCGATCATGAAGAGCAGCGGGTTAGTGATCCCTTCGGCGGTCGCGAGTCGCAATCCGTAGATGCCGACGGGGCACGATTCGCCAATCGAAGCTCGCAACGGGGCTACTCGGTCGGACGCCTTCGCAGACGAAAACTGACTGACTGGTTGATCGCTCGGGACGAGTCCCACCTTGTCGAAGTGCGGAGTTCCTCCGGGCCGTTCCAGACGCAGAACGTTTTTGCCGCCGTTTAATGCGACGACGCCTTCGACCATCCACCTGGCATCGGCGTCGCCGAATCCGCCGGTAACCCCGGCAGCTGCCTCTTCAGTCAGAAGCCGGCCGTTTAAGTAGAGTTTCACCGGCCGCGAGCCGCCGGCCGCATATTTCAATTCAAGCTGGTAGGCTCCGGCTTGTGCGACCTCGACCTCGATGTCGTACTCAGCGTAGTTCGGTGAAAAGTCGCCATTCAGAATGAAGATGCCAGACCGTTGATACTTACCGCGAGAGTAATCTTCCGCCTCGATGACAATCGCTCCGGCTGGTTGTTTGCCCGTTGCCAGTTTCGATTCCAGCGGAGCCGTTTCCTTCTCGACCTGATCTTGAAGTTGGATCGACGTTTGCGGGCTCGTCGTGCGCAGAGTCGACAGCAGGTCGGTCGGTTTCGTGAGATTGATCCCGTGGATGACCAATTCCGAAGTCGCACCCGGAGCGATGCCCAGCGGCTCGACTCGAATCGCTTTCGGCGGCGCAGCCAGCAACGACGAACCGCTGAACACGATTGTCGCAAGCAGGGCTGCGCGCGCAGTTTGATGGGGCGTTGTTTCGGGCATGGGGTCGACCAGGGAGGGGATGCAAGGCAGGTCGTCGCTGAACGGTGGCGAATCTTCACGAATTCAAGCAGAGGTAACGCAGAACTCCGCATGGTTCGCCGAAGATTGCCGCATCAGTAATGACAATCAGTGTGCTCGTTGCGGCGACAAATGCAACCATCTCCATTCCGCAGCTTCGTAAAACAGTCTTGTAAAACAGGCTTCGGCACGAGGCTGAAACGACGGACGCAGTGACGGACACAGCGACGCCGATCCGGCGATTGGCTAAAGTTGGAAACGATCGTCGAAATTCGTGCCGGTTCCGCACGCCGACCTCGCCGGTTCAGTTGGTGATCTAAAGAATGTCACACTTTTCACGCGTCCGATATCAAGAAGCAACACAGATGTCACTCTCAAGAATTGCGACCATTGCACTTTTGCTCGTCGGAGTGCTGATGCCTGTGGCTGCCGCGGAGCCGGAAAAGCCAAACGTGTTGTTCCTGATTGCGGATGACCTGAACACGGCCCTGAGCGGCTTTGGGCACAAACAGTGTAAGACTCCGAATCTTGATCGGCTGGCTGAACGTGGGGTGAAGTTTGAAAACATGCACTGCCAGTATCCCGTCTGCGGTGCGTCTCGCGCGTCGATCATGTCCGGACTTTATCCGTACTCAAACCTGACGCTGGGCAACGCCGGCACGTTGCGCGGCAGCATGCCGGATGTGGTGACTCTGTCGCAGACGTTTCGCAGGAGCGGCTACTACGCCGGTCGCGTCAGCAAGATTTATCACATGAGGATTCCGTTCGAGATTATCGACGGAACAGCGGAAAGCGACGATCCGTTTTCGTGGGATGAAGCGATCAATATCAAAGCTCCGGAGCAGCATGCGCCAGGGGTACTGACCCAATGGTCGCCGAAGGACAAAGGGTCGCAGACCTTCGCTGGCGTAGTCGCTTCAGGAGGAGACAGCGACCACGCCGATGGTATGGCGGCCGATCGTGCCATTCAGATTCTTGAAAACGTGCAGGATAAACCGTTCTTCCTGGCGGTGGGCTTTGTGCGTCCGCACGTGCCGCTGGTCGCTCCGAAAAAGTATTTTGACCTTTACGATCGAGCAGCGATGGAAGCACCGGTCGTGCCTGAGAATGATCTTGATGACGTGCCGGGATTTATCCGCGGCTACAAGAGAAACAGCACCACCTACGGTGTCACGACCGAGCTGCACAAGGGGCTTCTGCAGGCCTACTACGCCAGCGTCTCGTACATGGACGCGCAGGTCGGACGCGTCCTGAAAGCGCTGAAACAAAACGGCCTCGAAGACAACACGATCGTCGTGTTCAGCAGCGATCACGGCTACCTGCTCGGGCATCATCACAAGTATCAGAAGCAGCACCTGTTTGAAGAGGCCACGCGCGTGCCGTTTATCATCAGCGTGCCGTGGCTCAAAGATCAGCACGGTCGTGGGACCAGGAAAATCACCGAACTCGTTGACCTGTATCCAACGCTCGCCGACCTGGCCGGAGTCTCTGCCCCCGACCCTCTTCAGGGGAAAAGTCTGAAACCGCTCCTCGAAGACACGGAGTCATCCGCCTGGAAGAAGGATCAAGCATTCACGATCAGCCGCAGCGGCGGAGAATCCATCCGTACGAAGGACTGGCGGTTTACGCAATGGGGTTTTGGCGAGAATGGGATGGAGCTCTACGACCTGAAGAATGACCCGGGCGAGTTCACGAACCAGGCCAGGAATCCGGAATACGCCACCGTGCTCAAAACTCTGCAGAAGCAGCTACTCGCAAAACGTGACGACGCCGGCTTCGCAACGAACAAGGCGGTGATTGTCGAGAAGGTCAATCTCAAGAAACGGATCAAACGATAAGACTGCTGTGAGCCTGCCGGCCGCCGACGGTGCTCGGATCGAAATTCCGTTGTTTCCCGCACGGCATTAAAGTGGCCGGCGTGGTACCTTGCATGCGAGTGGTGATGGAGTCGGCGAGGTGAGTCGCCGAGAATAGGTATTGGTGGAGTACTCAGAAGAGTGCCGAGTCAATTTTTGCCAGATTGAGTCATAGTTCTTGACGGCGTGCCAACCAATTGACTGGCCGTCAGCCACGGAAATCCTTGTTCGAAACGTTGATTACGGACGTAGGAGTTTTTGAATGAACGATCTTCAGTTGAACCGACGGCAAGCACTCGTCGCGAGTGGCTTGGGCACGATGACTCTTGGCATGCCCGGATCGGTGATGGGTGCCGACAAGATTGACGCCTCAGGGAAAGCCGTTGCTTCGGACAAGTCCTGTATCTTCGTCCTGCTCTGCGGTGGTCCAAGTCACGTTGATACGTGGGATATGAAACCGGACGCACCGCTGGATTATCGCGGACCGTACGAACCCATCGCGACCAGGGTTCCGGGCATGAACATCAACGAGATGCACACCGAGCTGGCAAAGTTGACGGACAACTTCACGCTCATCAATTCCATGTCGCATCCTGGAGCAATCAGCAACCACTTCGATGCGATGCACAATCTGCTCAGCGGCCAATCAGAGAAGCGTGCACAGCAAGGCATGCCGAACGAGCATCCTTATCTGGGTTCGTTCGTTGCCAAACACAAACCCAGCACTCGCAACTTTGTCTCGAACGCGTGGCTCATCAAATGTGTGGGGCCGCCCGTCTTTTGCGCACCCAATATCGGCATCGGCGGCTACCTTGGCTCGGCTTATGCGCCGGTGTTTGTCGGCTCGGCAGCCAACCACCCGGCAATGCCAGACTTCAAGCCGCCGCAGATTTACGACGCCTACGACGAGAAGCGTTTTGACTATCGAAAGACGCTGCTCGGCAGTCTCGAATCCAACAGGCTAGATCGAGATCAGCAGGTTAAGGACTGGTCCGACCTGCGTGAAAAAACCTACGAAGCCTTGACGCGAGCCGAAGGCCGGCAGGCGTTTGAGCTGCATACCGAGCCGGACAAAACTCGCGAACGCTACGGAATGCATCCGCTCGGACAGAATCTTCTGCTTGCAAGACGCATGGTGGAATCGGGCGTTCGCTTTGTCACCGTCAACGGCTGGACGGGGCAGGCGGAGTACGACAAGCAAGGCCCACCGAGCAGCAGTTGGGATATGCACGGCGGAAACATGGGCATGGGCAACGCATTCGGCAACGGCTCATACGGCATGGGATTCTGCCTGCCTCGTTTGGACCAGGCGCTGGCCGGGCTGCTTTCCGACCTGAAGGATCGCGGCATGCTGGACGACACGCTGGTTGTGGTGACGGGCGAGTTCGGCCGCACTCCCTACGTCCTCAAGCAGGACCCACCGGGCCGTCAGCACTGGCCGAAGTGCTTCTCCTCAATCCTGGCCGGAGCGGGCATCAAGGGCGGAAACGTCTACGGCAAGACCAACAAGCTGGGCGAGTACGTCACCGACAAACCCGTCCGTCCCGAAGAGCTGGCCGCAACCATCTACCACGCCCTCGACATCCCCATCAACGACCCGACCGACGCCAGCGGGATCTCCCGCTCCCTGACCGCGGGCAAGCCGATCATGGATCTGTTCGGGTAGGGAAAGTCGAAGGTGTTTGCGGCATGGATACCGCAACTCAGCGGCCAAACTGTGTTGTGCGGCCTACGGCTCCGGAATGCCAAGGTCGCGGCAGATTTTGCGGGCCAGATATTCCGATATTTCTCGGTGACGCGGTACAGCCGATCGCGCGCCAGTTGCGGGATTGCCCCATCATCAGTGATTGCCATCCTCGCGGACGAGTTCGCAGCGACATTCGGTTAGATGCCGGATGAGGTCGCGACGTTTCACGGTTGAATCGCAACTTCCTCGTACGACTCCCCCGCGGCAATCCGCGCGTCTTCGCGATTCAAGTCGATTGCCTCACCGAGCGCTTCGCGCAGATTAGACAACAGTTCTTCGCGCGTCGCACCCTGTGAGTTCACACCGGGGACCTCTTCGATCCAGCCGATCCACCACTCGCCGTCTCGGCGAATCACCGCATTGTAGTTCGGAGTCGCCATCTGGTTTCCTCAGGAGTAGGCCGCACAACGGGTAGCATGCCCGACGCCGCCCCGAACGGAGCGAACCAGCGTCGAACCACGATTCATTGTACCAGCGCCACCGCAGGCTGCACTACAGCGAAGGCGTTCCGGCATGGATGCCGGACTCTGCGGGCATGCTTTGTTAGGCGACCGATCGAACTAGGTTATCGCCATCCAAATGGCAAAGCTCGACGGTGCCCATACCATAGTTTTCGATGACTGAATACCGAACGGGCATGCCATCAACGGCACGGCTATACGCATCGGATTGCGCGACAAGCATTTCGTAGGTTTGTTGTGCGCGGCGAAGTTCAGCCAACGCACGATCATCCGTGAGGTTTTCGTGTTGCCACTGAGAGACGGCGGAACATGAAAGTGTACGATCGACGACCACGAACTCCACAGTGTTGATCCGGAAACCCCCGCCCTCGCAAAGAAGCTGGATTCCCGTCGCGAATCGCGAATCGTCGGCGGACTCAACGTCGAGAATCATGAAGCTAGGTCGCCTAACGGGGTTCTTGATGACAATTTGTCGTTTAATCAGGTCATGTTACGTATTAGACGACACTAGCAAGCAGCATGCCAACATCACATAAATCCGTCAATCAGTCGGCGGTCTGGCCGAAGTGGCGGCGGGTCGTCAGGATTTCGTGCAGGACTTACGGTT
>Ga0316208_1003884_pt1 | contig 10313 bp, 6 predicted proteins | sample 3monopyrite_MG_FD_204944 | JGI IMG/M metagenome (GOLD analysis project Ga0316208, IMG submission 204944) | Microbial mat bacterial communities from mineral coupon in-situ incubated in ocean water Damariscotta River, Maine, United States -... | ecosystem: Environmental > Aquatic > Marine > Coastal...
ATGAAGAAATAGAAATATTTGAGAAAAAATATAAAAAGCAGGAGGTTAACCGAGTACGGTGTATATTGATTACTTATTCATCAGAATTGTTCATATGTGAAAGTAGACCAGAAGCAAGGTCATCCAGAAACTTTGTACGACTTATTTTTCGGGATTTTATTTCGGAAAATGTTTTGTAATAATCACCAACATCAAAATGCAAGACTTTTTGAAACATCATTGCTATTTCTTTGATATCGGCATTGCCATTATTTATTGATCTACTGTGATGAAGTGCATATATTAGTTCTGTAAGAGCGGTTTTGCTTGAAGTCCATTGCAAGCTCATGCTATTGTTTAATGCATTTGGATCATAATTAAGTGATTTGTTTTTATCTATTAGTCTATTTTGCAGATAAATTATAAAAAGATTATAAGCTTTGAATTTACCTAAAAGCATACAGCGAGGTGTACTGAAATCTGGATCTTGGAAATAGAATTTTGATGACGTTATTGGGAAATTATCAAAGTATTCTCTTGTGTAATATTGCTTGTCAAAATGAGAGTTGTTTGATTTAACGTACTGCCCAAAATCCATATTGTAAAGGAAAAATCTATTAAGCTTGCTAATTTTCTTTTTTACATACTTCTTTTGGGCATCTTCATTAACTTTTGGAAACTGTATCTCAAAAGAACGAACTTCAGAATAATAAATTAGATTTGTTAGTGTTGGTTGCTTAGTGTTTTTGAAAAATTCAATTTCGTCTTGTGCACATTCAAATCCATTCTTGACTATGTGCTTTTTATAACTAGTCAATAAGTTACGGCATAAGATTATTGCTTTATTAGAGATGCTTATAATATCCAGAGAGTCTTTTTCAAGTTCCTTCAATTCCAAGATTAAATTATCTGATAGTAGTTTTAATTTCATGCATACTTATTTGTTAAAAATAATTAAGACTAAGTTTGATGCAAACTGAAATAGGAGAGAGACTAAATTTTTTTAGATTACATATGTCTGTAAGAATATTGCACCAAAAAATGTGCCTTAAATTGTTTTATGAAAAAAAAGATAAATAATACTTTTAGTTTTTGAAACTTTAAATGAGTGAAGTAGTGTTTTTGGTTAGTATTAACCTGACTAGATTTAGTTAGATTAAATTGACTAGCCAGCTTTTTTAGAAGTATATTTCATCTAAATGATTTTAAAAGTTTATGACTTCTTCTAACGTATCATCAACTTCTTGATGCATAAAGTTAGCTTGATTATGACCTATGAAATATATTGAGTTATAATTATTTAATTTTTTTTGATATTAAATATATTTAATTGATTCAAATTACTATTTTTGCCCCAGACGAAAACAAAATGAACTATTGAATATTGTAAATAGGTCACAAATCGTCAACATTAATGAAGATATTTGGCTGAATTGCCACAGAGACAGGGTTCGCAGAGCAAGGTTCGAGTCCCGTCCAGACCGCGATCCCGATAGCTATCGGGAGCTAGAAAGCTCTGAGAAATTGGGGCTTTTTTTGGCACTTAGAAGAAGTTGTGTTGTCCTAGAGGTGTCTAGGATGTAGTTTACCAAAGTAACTTTGGTAATCCAATGGAAAGCTTTCCTTTTTTCTGAATAAGAAGATTGGGATGCTTTTTTGTTTTGGAGCCGTTTTGAATTTAAAATATAAATGTGAACTTTCATAAACAACGGTGTCTAATAAATGCTATTAATCAATATAGAGGGGCTGCAAGAAATTGTAGCTCTTTTTTTTGTTTTTAGGTAAACTTCTCAATAATTGGATAATTGAAGGTATTCGTTTAAATGAAAATGATATATTATTAAAGAATTTAAAAACAGTATCTTAATAATAGTAAGTAAAAAAAGACTTACCAATTTTTTTATTATATTTATTATTTTAATGGGTTTCTTAAAATTTACAATATTGCTAAAATAAATCTAACCATATTTTGGTACATTCTCTCTACGTATAAATTTTTAAAAACTATCACAGTTGATTATTTAATAGATTTTATTTAATTATGATTTCGAATAATAGTAAGAACTCAACAAGGGAAGTAAATACAGAAATAAATATTGTATGAACATTTACACCATTATAATTACGGAGTTTTTACTTATATCTTCGTGTATACTTCTATTATTTAAATTAAGAGCTAGACTTGGTTTAGCACCACTTTATATTCTATTGGGAGCAGTTCAATATCTGCAAGCTAATTTAGGTAGTTCACTAAGTTTTAATTTTTTTGATGAATATGTGATTTATCCTGGATCCATTATTTTATTTAGTGGAATACTATTTGCTGTGTTATTAATTTATATAAAAGAAGGTGTAGCTAGTGCTAGGACTCTTATTATTGGTATAGTTTTTTCAAATATTATCATGTCCTTGATGTTTGAAATTACTTATTTACAGCAAATTATTGATAGCCAAATTAATAATACATCGTTAAATTCTGAATCTATTTTTAATATAAATTTTAATTATTTATTTAGTGGAACGGTTATATTATTTATTGATTTTTTGTTACTAGTTATTCTATATCAATATTTAATTTTAAAATTTAAAAAACTTCCTTTTTTTTTAATTCTATTAATATCTCTATGGTCAATTTTAATTTTTGATGCAGTAGCTTTTAATATTGCAATATTTTATGGAACTCCATTATTTAAAACCTCATTATTAAGTCATCTTTTAGGTAAATCTATTGCGGCTATCATATATTCAATAATACTCTATTTGTATGTAAAATATTTGGATAACGATAATGAAACAACAACTTTTATTGCCAACCAAGAACGAGATATTTTTTCAATAATAAAGTATAGAAAAAAATATGAAGATCTTAAGATCCAAAAAAAGATAGATGAGAAAAAATTAACATCTCAAATAGAAATAACCTTAAACAATATTTCGGATGGTTTTGTTTCTTTAGATACCAATTGGTGCTATACTTATGTAAACAAAAAAGCGGGTGAGTTTTTAGGAAGAACACCAAGCAGTTTAATAGGAAAACATATTTGGACTGAATTTCCTGAAGGCGTTGGGTTGCCATTTTATATGGCTTATTATAAAGCCGTTGAAACACAACAAACGCAATATTTTCAAGAGTATTTTGAGCCCTTTGGTAAATGGTTTGATAATAGAGTTTATCCTTCCTCCAAAGGGTTAACTATTTATTTCACAGATATAACCGAACAGAAAAAGGCAGAAAAACTCTTAATTGAAAGTAAAGATTATCTTGATAACATTATTAATAATATTGGTGACCCCGTATTTGTAAAAGATGATCAAAGTCGTTTGCTCGTTGTAAATGATGCTTTTTGTAAAATGTTCGGTCTTTCAAGAGCAGATATAATAGGTAAAACATTAGCTGAAGATGTGACTCCTGAAGAAAGGGAGAGTTTTTTAAGTATTGATAAGCAGGTTATATCTAATGGAATTGAGAGTGTTAGTAAAGAAAGTCTTACAGTAAGAAATAATAAAATACGAATAATTTCTACTAAAAAAACTAGGTATGTTGATGAAAAAGGTGTGAAGTTTTTAATTGGAGTAATTAGAGATATTACAGATCAGAAAAAATCAGAAAAGGAAATTCTTGCCCTTGGAAATCGAAATACACTCATAATTGAAACGTTACTTGATGGATTTATATTAGCTGATACTACTGGAAAAATTTTGGATGCAAATCCTTCTTATGTGAATATGATAGGTTATACACTAGAGGAGTTGCTAACAATGAATATAAATCAGTTAGAATCAGCCTTGAATCAAAAACAGATAGATGAAAGGATAAATGAAATGGTGAGTAAGGGGTTTGCAAGATTTGAGTCGAATCACAAGAAAAAGAATGGAGAAATAATTAATTTAGATGTTAACACTTTTACAATGCAGGTAAATGAACAATTCGTTGTTGCGGCATTTGTGAAAGATATTACAGAAGGTAAAAAAGCAGAAAAAGCATTAAAAGAAAGTGAAGAAAAATTTTCTAAAGCTTTTGAATCTAATCTTATTGGAAAAGCCATACTTGATAAAGAAAAAAAGATTATTGAAGTAAACGAAGCGTTGGCTAACATGGTTGGATTTAAAAGAGAAAACATGTTAGGGAACACAGCGGAAGAAATAGGATTATTCAATTTTGATAGTCAAAAAAACCTGGAAAATGAAGAAAAGTTATGGAGTCAATTTAGAAAAAATGGTTATGCTTCAAATATTGAATTAGAATACCTTATGCAATCTGGAAGACAACTTTTTATATTAATCTCTTTAGAAGCACTTCAGCTAAATAATGAAGGTCATGTTTTGATTACTATTCAAGATATAACTGAAAAGAAAGATGTTGAAGAAGAATTAGAACAGCACAGAAACAATCTTGAAGAATTAGTTGAAATAAGAACTGAAGAGGTTAATTCGAAAAATATGGAATTAGAACGAATGAATAAAATATTTATTGGAAGAGAATTAAAAATGAAAGAACTTAAGAGTATTATTAAGGAATTGCAAAAAAAAAATGATAAATAAATTAACTATTAAAATATTGAGCCCATTTAATTTTGCTTTACTATGAAAAGTAATACTTTATATCTGTATTTAAAAAAACATTTTGTAGCTGGTTTCATAACTTTTATAATACTCCTTTTTATTGCTCAATATATTGCTTATCAGCAGTATTTAATAAATAAAAATGAGCAAAAGAAAGAAATAACTAATGAGGTAAATTTAGTTAAAGAAAAACTGCAAGCTTTAGTGATGTATAACTATTCTGCAACAAAATCACTGGCATACATAATAGAGCGAAATGGAATACCTCCTGATTTTGAAAGCATAGCAATTGATTTATTAGAGCGCCATGACTATTTTGATGCGGTGGAGTTAGTTGATAGCAATGGTGTAATTACACACGTTTACCCACAAAAGGATAACGAAGTAATTGGATTTAATATTATGTCAAGTAATGTGGCTAGTAGAGGCGCCCTTACTACTATAAAAAGAAAAGATTTTTTTATCGCGGGGCCAGTTAATCTAAAACAGGGTGGCGTTGGTATGATTAGTAGACAGCCAATCTTTATAGATGACAAATTCGCAGGATTTTCTGCCGTTGTTATTAAACTATCCACTTTCTTTAATGACTTAAATATAAACTATGAAAATGATAGCCGTTTTGATTATCAGATATCGAGGGTTAATAAAAAAACGGGTAAGGAAGATTTTTTTTTAGAAAACGATATGTCGTCTTTTGAAGAATTTGCTGTTCCTATAGAAATGTCTTTTGGTGAATGGAGACTGTATGTAGTGCCTAAACATAATACAATAAAGTCAGTAATATGGTTTGTAGTAATTGGATTTATGATAGCAATAGTTGGTGGTTGGATTGTTTGGTTATTAAACGGACAATCGGAGCGATACAGTAATTTAATTAGTGTTAAATTAACAAAACAAGAATCAGAATTAAAATCAATACATGAAATCACAAGAGATCGTATTAAAAAAAGTGAATCAAATTTAAAAAGAGCACAACATATAGCAAGCCTTGGGAGTTGGGAGCTGGATATCGAGATGAATAAATTAACTTGGTCAGCAGAAATGTTTAGAATATTCGAAAAAGACTCGAAAAAATTTGAGGTCACTCAGCAGAGGTTCTATGATGCCATACATCCAGACGATAGGAGTTTAGTAATCAAATTAATTACGGATTCAATAATGAACAAAAAGCCTTATCAAATAACATATCGCTTATTGTTTGATAAAAACCGCATAAAATATGTGGATGAACATTGTGAAATATTTTATGATGAAAATCAAATTCCTAAAAAGTTTTTTGGCACATTACAAGATGTTACAGTTAGAATTGTTAACGAAAAAGAATTGTTAAATTATAAAAACAACTTGGAGAATTTGGTGAGTTTGAGAACCGAAGAACTTAACGATAGTAAAGAAGCTTTATTAAATCTTTTAGAAGATATAAATTACCAATCTATTGAATTAGAAAAAGAAAAGATAAAAGCGCAATCGGCCGATTTAATGAAGTCTGCATTTTTGGCTACCATGTCACATGAGTTAAGAACACCCATGAACTCTATAATTGGTTTTACAGGTATATTATCAAAAGAATTGGCAGGACCATTAAACGAGGAACAAAAAAAACAACTAGCCATGGTTAAAAATAGTGGTGAGCATTTATTAGGTTTAATTAATGATATTCTGGATATTTCTAAAATAGAAGCTGGTAAATTAAAAGTGTCTTTTTACCCTTTTGATTATTTAACATCTTTAGAAAAAACAATTGCCTTTTTATTACCACAAGCTTCAGCTAAAGGACTGAAAATGATTACTGAAATTACCGAAATGCATATAACGCTTATAAGTGATGAAAGACGGGTAGAGCAAATTCTATTAAATTTACTTTCAAATGCTATTAAATTTTCGACAAAGGGGACTATACTCATAAAAGTTGGCGTTAAAGATAATTTGCTTATAACTCAGATAATAGACCAAGGAATTGGAATAAGTAATGATGATATTATTAAATTATTTATGCTTTTTATTCAAATTGAAGGAGGGCTTAGTAGAAATCATGAAGGCACTGGTTTAGGACTAGCAATTTGTAAAAATTTAATTGAAAAATTAGGAGGAACCATTCAGGTAGAAAGTCAATTAGGAATTGGGAGCAATTTCACTTTCAAGTTACCTTTAGAAAACGCCAAGAATAAATAATGTGATTTTCAAATAAAGAATTTATAAAAGTAATATTTTTGAGAACATCACCTATTAATTAATATATGACAAATAACATGAAGCCATCTATTTTGATAATTGAAGATAACGAGCAAAATATGTATATGTTAACGTATTTACTTGAAAAAAGTAATTATAAGGTAATTATAGCTTATAATGGCATTGATGGATTAAAGTTAGCACACGAAAACCATCCTGAAATTATTTTGATAGATATTCAATTACCCGATATGGATGGCTATGAAATATGTGCCAAATTAAGACATAATGGTTTGCCAAAAAATACCACTATTATTGCGGTTACATCATATGCCATGGGAGGAGATAAGGAAAAAGCCATTGAAGCTGGAGCGGATGGGTATATAGAAAAACCTATTAATCCCGACACTTTTGTAAATCAAATGGAAAGCATTCATGTTGCTAAAAATTAGAATTAATTAGGATGAAAACTATATTAATAGTAGATGACATATTTGAAAACCTTTACATACTTAGGGTAATACTTGAGAGAGCTAATTTTATAGTTGTTGAAGCGAAGGATGGTAAGGATGCGCTTGAAAAATTACATAAAAACAGTGTAGATCTTATTATTTCGGATATTTTAATGCCTGTAATGGATGGCTATATGTTTTGTCAAGCATGTAAAAAAGATGAATTATTTAAAAATATTCCATTTGTTTTTTACACCTCTACATACACTGAAAAATCTGATGAAGATTTTGCTTTAAAACTTGGTGCGGCTCATTTTTTAATAAAACCTACGGATTCAGACAAAATATTACAACTAATTCAAAATTTATTAACATTAGTTAAATCACCCGTAAAGCCCAAAGAAAACGCACAATTTACTGAAAAAGAAGTTTTAAAACTTTATAGTAAGCGCCTTATAAGTAAGTTGGAACAAAAAAATTTAGATTTAGAAAAAGAAATATTTGAGCGCGAGAAAATTGAGCAAAAACTAATTAATGAAAATGCCGTATTAGATTTAATAGCTAATAATACACCAATAAAAAAGGTGTTTGATCATATAATAATTAATTGCGAATCACTACACCCAGAATTTTTTGGATCCATTAGTTTGTTACAAGAAGATGGTATTCATTTAGATCTTATTTCAGCGCCAAATATACCCAAACCATACAATTTAGCAGTTAATCGAGTCAAGATAGGTGAAAATGTAGGTTCTTGTGGTACAGCAGCGTTTATTAAAAAACCAGTAATTGTTTCAGATATAAGTACAGATTTGCTATGGGTAGAATATAAAGATATTGCATTAAAACACAATTTAAAATCGTGTTGGTCTGTTCCAATACTTTCAGAAGAAAACAATGTTTTAGGTACCTTCGCAATTTATAGTAAAGCTATTAAAACACCATCTTTAGAAGATATTCGAGAATTAAATTCTGCTGTGAGTTTAGCAAAAATAGCCATTGTGAAATTCAATATAATGGCTGAAGTTAAAAAAAGAGATGAATCCTATAAATCTTTAGTTAATCAAGCTAGTGATGCTATTCTTACTTATTCATTTGATGGCACCATACATGCTCTAAATAAAGCGACCTACGATATATTAGGATATACTAAAAATGAATTTTTAAAATTAAAATTTCAAGATGTAATTGTAGGTGATATTATTGAAAGCCCAGAGATACATAAAAAAATACTTAATAGAAAATCTGTAATTTTTGAAAGACAGTTAATTTGTAAAAATGAAACTTTAATAGAAGCAGAAATCTCGGCAAGATTACAAAAGGATGGTAAAATACTTGCGATAGTGCGTGATATTACGGAGCGCCGAAAAGCTGAATTAGAATTAAAAAGAGCTAAAGAGTTTTCAGAAAGTTTAATTAATTCTATGCAGAGTGGACTTTCGGTAATTGATTCAGATAGTAAGCATATTCATGTAAACCCAGCATTATGTGAAATGACGGGATATTCTAAAAAAGAATTATTAGGAATTTCACCACCTTTCCCTTATTGGCCGGAAGAATATTATGATGAAATAAATGAGATTGTTGAAAAAACATTATTAGGGATATACAAGGGCGGAGAAACGGTTTTTAAACGTAAAAATGGCGAGCGTTTTCCAGTAGAAGTAACTATTTCAAGAGTTAAAAATGAAGAGGGCGCTGATGTTGCATTTTTCGCATCCATAGATGATATTTCTGTAAAAGTTAAGGCAAGAGAAGAATTAAATAAAACCCTGAGAGAAGTAAGTGATTTAAAAAGTCAATTAGAGCAAGAAAATATATATCTACGGAATGAATTGGATTTAGTTTTTAACTATGAGGAGATGGTTTATGGGAGTGAAGCATTCAGTAATGTTTTAACAGAAGTAGAAAAAGTAGCGCCAACAAACGCTACAGTATTATTGTTAGGAGAATCTGGTACAGGGAAAGAATTATTAGCTAGAGCAATTCATAATATTGGATTACGAAATAATAAACCATTAATTAAAGTTAATTGTTCGGCCATACCAAGAGAGCTTTTAGAGAGTGAATTATTTGGGCATAAAAAAGGGTCATTTACAGGTGCTGTAAATGATAAAATTGGAAAGTTTGAATTAGCAGATGGAGGCACCCTGTTTTTAGATGAAATTGGCGAACTGCCTTTAGATATGCAGCCAAAAATATTAAGGTTTTTACAGGAAGGTGAAATTGAAGTTGTTGGTGGTACTGATTTAAAAAAATTAGATGTTAGAGTCATCGCAGCAACAAATAGAAATCTTAAAGAGGAGATAGAGAAAAAACAATTTAGAGAAGATTTATATTTTAGACTAAATGTGTTTCCAATAGAAATCCCTCCCTTAAGAAAACGTAAAGATGATATTCCTTTATTAATAGAGCATTTTTTAAATAAGTTTAATAAAGCGTATGGGAAGAATATTAAATATATATCTGATGATTCAATGAATCAACTAAAGGCTTATCATTGGCCAGGAAACATTCGAGAGTTAGAAAATTTAATTGAAAGGTCTTCAATATTATCTACTAGTGAGACGCTGTTAATCCCTGGTTTTGAATCTAAAAATCAAAAATCAATATTGCCAATTAATAGTAAGAACTTATCGTTTGACCTGGCACAACGAAACCACATTATTCAGGTGTTGGAGCAATGTAATTGGAGAATTAGTGGCCCTAACGGTGCAGCAATACTGCTAGATTTAAAACTAAGTACATTACGGGATAAAATGGCTAAACTTAACATAGCCAAACCACAATAAAATAACGGTATTCCGTTAATTGCATATTGTTTGTTGTTTTAATAACGATATGCCGTTATTTTTTGTGACGTACGTTTAATACAAATATTAACGTAATATATTGAAAATCATTTAATTAAAACATTTCAATTAGTCCTTTATACATTTTGGCACATCAATTGTCATTCAGTTTTTAAATTGAATAACAATTATGGGCAATAAAATAAAATGTAGAAAAGCTAAATTTTGGCTTGAAGATGAAATTCTTTTTTGCGAATTTAATTCTAAAAAATGCAAAAATGAATTTAATGAGGATTTTATAGAAGATTATTTAGAAGCTATTGCCACATTATCTGATGGTAAATATTTCCCTTTA
>Ga0316208_1003885_pt1 | contig 10305 bp, 7 predicted proteins | sample 3monopyrite_MG_FD_204944 | JGI IMG/M metagenome (GOLD analysis project Ga0316208, IMG submission 204944) | Microbial mat bacterial communities from mineral coupon in-situ incubated in ocean water Damariscotta River, Maine, United States -... | ecosystem: Environmental > Aquatic > Marine > Coastal...
TATTTACAGCTTTATCTTAATGAGTTTTGTTATAAACTAAACCGCAGATACTTTACTAACAGGGTGTTTGATAGACTTACACTTGCCGTAGCAAAATCATACTGGTAATTAATGGGGGAATCAGAAAATAAAACTATGGATCAACAATTAAATGCTATTGGTCAATCTTTTATTAAATGGAAAGGAGAAATTGAGCAGCTTGATGATGTTTGTATAATTGGAGTAAAGGTATAATTGACACTTTTTAAGAGCGTTATTTTGGATTATAAAACAGATGAAAATTTAGTTTAATAGGTTAACAATTCATACTAAACTATCCATATAAACGTTTTAAATTCTGTCAACAGATTGAACCCCCTCTATTTGCTCAAATTTAGTTTTTAATTTCTCTAAGTGTTCAGTATCATAAACATAAAGCATGATTTTTCCTTCAAAAATGCCATCATGTGTTTCAAATGAAATAGATTTCATATTTACATTGTGCTCATCAGAAATAATGGTCGTAATCTTATTTACAATTCCCATATCGTCAATTCCTTTTATGACTAGACCTGTTAATTGTTCTTTTAATTTTTGTGATTGCCACTTTGCTTTAATTACACGATAGGCATAATTTGACATCATTTGAGTAGCATTAGGACAATTAGTCCTATGTATTTTTATCCCATCTGAATTAGTAATAAACCCAAACACATCATCACCTGGAATAGGACTACAACAAGGTGCTAATGTGTATTCTAAATCTTTAAAATCCTCACCTATAATAATGGTATCTTTTTTGTTGTCAACACATGAAATAATGTTTTTTAAAGATCCTGAATGTATTTTTTTATCTTCATCTACTGGTAAAATCAATTTTTTATTATTGATTTCTAACTTTCTAATGCGTTTTAAGTCTAATTTCCCTTTTGCAATTTGATAATAGAGTTCGGTTGCTCCATGAATGTGATACAATTTTTCTAACACACTCACATTTTCACTACCAAATGTAATTCCAATTTGCTTAAACTTACGTTGTAAAATTTCTTTACCGTCAGCAGAAATTTTCTTTTCTTCTTCTTTTAATGCCGATTTTATACGTTGTTTTGCTCTGGCAGTCACTACAAACTTTAGCCAATCGTGCTTTGGCTTTTGTTTAGACGACCTAATTACTTCAACTTGGTCTCCACTTTTTAAGGTATGACTTAAAGGCATTAACTTACTGTTTACTTTAGCACCTATGCAACTCAATCCAATGTCGGTATGAATATCAAATGCAAAATCTAAAGTAGTTGCATTTTTAGGTAATACTCTTAAATCTCCTTTTGGTGTAAATACATAAATTTCATCAGCAAACAAGTTCATTTTAAAATCATCAATAAAATCAACTGCGTTTGTTTCTGGGTTTTCTAACAATTCTCTTATTTCTCCAATCCATCTATCAAAACTAGAGCGTTGTGCATTATTCTCTTTGTATTTCCAATGGGCAGCATATCCTTTTTCTGCTATGTCATCCATTCTGGTAGTTCTAATTTGAACTTCAACCCACTTTCCACTATTACTCATTACGGTTGTATGTAATGATTCATATCCGTTAGCCTTAGGAATAGAAATCCAATCCCTTAATCGATCAGGGTTTGGTTGATAAAAATCAGTCACAATACTATAAACACGCCAACTGCAAGATTTTTCACTATCTTCTGGAACATCAATTATAATTCTTATGGCAAAAATGTCATAAATTTCATCAAATTCAACATTTTTATTTTTTAACTTATTATAAATTGACGGAACACTTTTATATCTTGCTTTTATTTTAAACTTATAGCCTTCATTAGTTAAAGCTGTTTTTATGGGGTGTATAAATTGACTAATAAAGCGACTACGAATTTCTTTAGATTTTTCAATTTTGGATTCTATTTCGGCATATATTTCAGGTTCTTTATATTTAAAAATAATGTCTTCTAACTCCAATTTTATGGCGTGAAATCCCAGCCTATGTGCTAATGGTGCATATAAAAATTCAGTCTCGTAAGCTGTTTTTAATTTTTTATCTTTTCGCACTGAACCAAGCGTACGCATATTGTGCAATCTGTCAGCAATTTTAATAAAAGCAACTCTTAAATCGTCTGATATAGTTAGGATTAATTTTCTGAAATTTTCAGCTTGTAATGACACATTATCATCTAAAACTTCTGGTATTTTAGTTAAACCATCAATAATTTTACGAACTTTTAAGCCAAAATTATCTTCAATATCTTGCAAAGTTATATAAGTATCTTCAACAGTGTCGTGTAACAAAGCAGCAACAATACTTGTTGTACCAAGACCCATTTCTTCTGCACATATTCTAGCAACAGCAATTGGGTGAAAAATATACGGTTCTCCTGACTTTCGCCTATCGTCTTTATGCGCTTCAACTGCAATATTAAAAGCTTTTCTGATTAATTGCGTGTCTTCTTTGGTTTTTCTATACTGTTTACTTGCACGTAATAAACCTTTATATGCGTTTAAAATCTCTATTCTTTCTCGTTCTAAGTCAATATTTTTCAAGGCGTTTTGTTTTTCAGTGTAATGTTATACCAAAATTAACTAATTTAATCTAATAAAAATAACAAAAGCATCCCAATTTATGGGGACACCTTTGTTTATAACTTGAGATTTTGTATTAAAATTATTCTATTTTTTTATTGTTAATATCTTTGACCGCTCTAATCAAACATTAGACCATATTTAACAAAAATCTTTCTTATTTTTGTGTTTTATATTTTCAAGAACCAGCACAATGATAAAACGTATTATAATTCCTATCCTATTTTTAACATGCTTTGCTAACGCTCAGGATAATTGGACTGATTTTACGGGAAAACAAAAAGCTTTTTTTTATCAACTGAGTAGAAATATTGAAAATATGGAACCTCAAATTTTTCATTTATTTGAATTTTCAGATTCAATACCATTTATTAACGACACCTTACCAGATTATCCTTATGTTGAAAAACAAATTGTGGCTGACTCCTCTAAATTAATATTGCACAAAGATCAATTTGGAAGAAAAAACAATGGGATTATTTCAGACATTGCTACACATTATGCCATTTGGGAGTTAGATTTACTGTTGCATTTTAGAAATTCTAATAAACCTAAATTTGATTACCTAAAAGAGAAAATGAAGGTTTTTGAACACTATGTTTTAGAAAAAGCACCACAATCTGCTGTGCAAACACTTTCAGACGGAAGTTATACGCTATCTCCTAATTTAATCAGGTATTACGCTCCTAATTTGACTATTGGTGAAAAAATTGCGTCTATTAAAAACTCTAATTTTTCTGAAAGTGAACAACTTTTAATAATTAGAGCCATTTATTATGCTCAAGAAAAATATGTGGCTATTCGATCAAAAGAAATTTTTTTAATCTTAGGTGGTCAATCTCAAGAATACATTAATTTTATGATTGGTGCAGGTGATGGCGAAAATTGGTCAGCATTAGAGACTGTCTTTAGAGCCAGTTATAGCCGTGCCGTTCCTGACCCATTAAGTCTATTCAATTTTGAAACATCTATCGTTAAAAATAATAAAATAAAAAAAAATGAATTAAAAGTTAATGTAGCGCCTTCTAAATCCTTGCATACCAAATCAAATAAGCCAACCAAAATACATATAGATGTTTGGGGCTACCATCCCGAACGGCAAACCACAATCGTTATTCAAAAAGGTGGAAATTCATACATTTTATATGGGAATAATAACAATAGATACGTTACCCCAGATTCATCTTTTGAAGGTGGATCTACCTATTGGCGTTTAATATATGAACTAGAAGAGGTTCATATTGCAGAATTAAAAGAAATGATTTATGGAAAAAAAGGTTTTGATTATTGGATTGCAGAATATGAAGACAAGATCGACAAAACATTGCTCAACATCAAAATCACTGAAAAAAAGTTAGATAAATTGAGATATACACCTACTTCACCACCAAAAATGAAAAAAAAGAAAATAAAAAAGAAAAATTTAGGAAAATCAGATCAAGACAATACAGGACATCCAACAGGAAAATTGACTGGTGCGGCTAAACAAAAAAACAAAGAACAATCTAAGCTCATGCACCTGAATACTCAGTTAGATGAACAAAAAAGAATGCTTGCCCAACTTAAAGTTGATAAAGAAAAAGCATTTGATATTTTAGCTCAATACGAAACTCAATTAGAGTTGATGAAAAAAAATGTTGGACACACTTTTGTTGACTTTAAAAATAACAAAGATGGTACTTATACTTTTGATGATGGCTCCACATTTAATTATTTAGAACAAGATTTCACATTTAAACCTGACTATAGAGAACAAAGTTTTGAGGTCATAACCATTGCATTTGGTGAAGATGTTTTTGCAAAATCTATTGATGAATCTTTTGTTCATTTAAATGTAACGTATCCAAATCCTAAAAATAAATATACCCTTTATAAAGAGGTTGATTCTCAACATAAAAGCAAAATTTCGGCATCAGATTCTATTCAAATAATGGAATTGTTTTGGGCTTTAGGTAAAACTAAAATAAAGTTTAATATAAAAGCTATTGGTGGTGGAATTGTAGGTGGAACGTCACACAAATATTATAGAGACTCAACTGCAACTACTTTAGTTTATGATAAAGATAACGAACCTAAAAATACCGTTTATACCTACAACGTAAACATTGACAAAACAATTGAAATGAATATTACAGCTTATAGACACCACATGATTCCGTTCCAATTCAACCAAAAATTCGGGAAATATTTTATTACAGCAAAAAGTAAAAATCCATCCCTAAACGAAATTGACTTTTACACCACATTACTCGCGAAAAAAAGAATGGATATATGGATTGAACAATTAACAACATTGGCTAATACATGGCTTGTTGATACTGACATTCAATCTACTGTGTTATCTAAATTGGCAAAACTCAAAAACAAAAATTATTATTCATCAACTAGTCCAAATAAAATCAAATTACCAAAAAAATAAATCGTATTTTTGTCAATTATTTTGAATAAAATGGATCCAGAAAAAGAAAATATGTCATTTCTTGGTCACCTTGAAGAATTAAGGTGGCGTTTAGTGAAATCTATTGTAGCCATAATTATTGTTGGTACAGCTGTTTTTTTATATAGAGAGACTATAGTTAATTCAATTTTTCTGAGATTACAATATGGCGATTTTCCGACACTAAATTGGTTTTGTGAAGTTTTTGGGGCGTGTTTTAAAAATGTAAAGGTAGATTTTCAAAGTACAGCATTAGGAAGTCAATTTGGGACTTCAATAAAAATGTCATTTATTGGCGGTTTTATCGGTGCTTTTCCGTTTGTGTTTTATCAAATATGGGGATTTGTAAAGCCTGGACTTAAAAAAAATGAATTAAAATCAGTAAGAGGGATTACTTGGTTTATTACATTTTTGTTCTTTTTAGGAATAATTTTTGGATACTACGTCATTGCACCTCTAGCTGTTAATTTTTTAGCAACTTTTGATTTAACTAAAGAGGTGAAAAATGACTTTATTATCAGTGATTTTATATCAACTATTGTTTCAACTATTTTATTAACAGGGGTCATGTTTTTACTGCCTGTTTTAATATTGATACTCTCAAAAATTGGGGTAATTACCTCTACATTTTTAAAGAAATACCGTAAACATTCATTTGTTGTAGTATTAATTATTGCCGCTGTAATTACTCCACCAGATGTATTCACCCAAATTATTGTAACTATTCCAATAATGATACTTTATGAATTGGGTATTCAAATAGCAAAAAGAATCGAGAAGAGAAAAAGAAAGGAAGAATTACAGACCTAATGAAATACATCTGCATCATACTCCCCTTATTTTTTTCACAATTAATCACTGCACAAACTAAACTTTCAGGAGTAGTAGTTGATTCCTTATCAAATGAACCAATTCCATTTGCAAAAGTTTTATTTGTGAATACAACAGATGGTGCTATTACTGATTTTGACGGGGAATTTACAATCGTCACTTCTAAAAAGGTAGATTCTGTTCAATTTTCATTTGTGGGGTTTAAAACTTTAACAATTCCCATTCCTGCTAATAATCAATTAGATTTAACCATTAAAATGACATCATCAACCCAACTTCAAGAGGTTGAAGTGGTTGCTCAGAAAAAAAATCCTGCTTTTAGAATTTTAAAAGAAATTAATAATCACAGAGATCAAAATGACCCAAGAAAACTTGATGCTTATCAAACAGAAGTGTATAACAAATTACAATTTGATTTAAATAATTTAGGTGAAGGCTTTGAAGATTCTAAATTGATTAAAAACTTTGATTTTATTGCCGACTACGCAGACACACTTAATGGAAAAGATTATTTACCAGTTTTATTGAGCGAGTCGGTTTCAAATTATTATTTTAAAAGTGCACCACAACAAAAAAAAGAAGTAATACTGGGGACACACGTTACTGGAATTGATAATTTACAATTGGGACAATTTACAGGCGACATGTACCAAAATGTGAATATTTACGACAATTTTATAGGTATGTTTGGTAAAGACTTTTTAAGCCCTATTGCGCCAACAGGAAGAGCTTTTTATAAATATTATTTGATGGGAGAAGATACTTTAGACGGTCAAATATGCTACCATTTAATGTTTAGACCAAAACGAAAAGGTGATGGTGCTTTTATTGGAGATATGTGGATTACAGATTCAACTTATGCTGTAAAACGAATAATAGCTGAAATTCCTGATAATGTAAATATCAATTATGTCTCAACCTTTCAAGTAGAACAAAACTTTGATTTAATTGATTCGACTGTTTGGATGGTTACGAACGAAAAAGTATTTGCCGAATTCAAACTTTTTAATGAGTTTAAAAAACAAAAAATGATTGGTGTCTATGTTCGCAAAACAACAAGTCGAAAAAATATAGTTATTAATCAACCGCATCCTTATGATTTTTATGTCGCAGATGTTGAGTTAAAAGACAGCGCTACTAATCGAACAGATGAGTTCTGGAAGTCGGCAAGACATGATTCATTAACCCATGAAGAAGCAGGTGTAATAAGTATGGTCGATTCTTTAAAAGAGAATAAAACTTTTAAACTTTATGATCAACTTGCATATATGAGTTACACTGGATTTTGGCGTGCAGGGCCTTTAGAAATTGGGAATGTTTTCTCCTTATATAATCAAAATACAGTTGAAGGAGATAGAGTAATGTTTAACTTACGAACATCAAATAAATTCAGCACCAAGCATGAAATCAATGCCTTTGTCATATATGGATTTGGTGATAAAAGATTCAAATATGGAGCCTCTTATAGATGGAAAGTAAAAAATTCCCCTAGAACAATGCTCCGATTTGCCTATCGTAAAAAAATTGAACAATTGGGACTATCATCTCGTTTAGGCGATATTGGAAATTCATTTACAACCTTATTTTCTGCCGGTCCGTTAGATAAATTAACAATGGTAGATAAAGCGTCAATCTCACTTGAAAAAGATTACCCATTTAATATGAGAACTTTTAGTGCGATTGAATGGAAAAATTTTGTACCATTAGGAAATTCAGATTACAGTAAAATTAATGACCTTGGTGACACAGTAAAAATTAGTCAAGTGACATCTTTTGAAATCCGAAATCAAATTATGTACACTAAAGAAGAAAAATTTGTTTCAGGTAGTTTTGAACGCTATTCATTAGGTTCTCGTTATCCAATTATCAGTTTAACACATACATTAGGTATAAAAAACATATTTGGAAGTCATTATAACTTTAACAGACTTGATTTTGTATTAGATCACCGTCCTAAAATAGGATTTTGGGGGAAATTGAGATATACTATTTATGCAGGTAAAATTTTTGGTACGCTACCCTACCCATTTTTAAATATTCATGAAGGCAATCAAACTTACTATTTACAAACAGGAACATTTAATTTATTAAATTATTATGAATTTGTTAGTGATACATGGGTAGGGGTTAATTTTGAGCACAGATTACAAGGTTTAATACTAGATAAAGTACCACTTATTAGAAAATTAAAATGGAGAACAGTCTATAATTTTAAAGCCGTAATTGGAACTTTTAATCAAAAACATTTAACTGAAATGCTATTGCCAACCTACACTAATCAGTTATCATTAACAAAACCCTATATGGAAGTTGGTGTTGGTATCGAAAATATTTTTAAATTTATACGAATTGATGCCATTTGGCGTTTATCTTATTTAGATACACCAAATGCTCAAAAATTTGGCGTAAAATTTACATTTACAGGAGATTTTTAAATGATGAAGTTAAGAACCGAAAATATACAAAAATCATATAAAGGCCGAAAAGTCGTTAAAGGCGTATCGATTGAAGTAAATCAAGGGGAAATTGTTGGTTTATTAGGTCCCAATGGTGCAGGTAAAACCACTTCATTCTATATGATTGTGGGTTTAGTAAGCCCAAATGAAGGTAAAGTTTACCTAGAAAACCGAGACATCACCAAGCTAGCAATGTATAAAAGAGCTCAAGCTGGAATTGGTTATTTGGCTCAAGAAAATTCAGTATTCAGAAAAATGTCAATTGAAGACAATATTATGGCTGTTTTAGAACTTACAAAAAAAACTAAACCAGAAAGAGAAGCAAAACTAGAAGAACTCATTTCTGAATTTGGTTTAGGCCATGTACGTACCAATTTAGGACAAAGTTTATCGGGTGGTGAACGTAGAAGAACAGAAATTGCACGAGCTTTGGCAACCGAACCTAATTTTGTGTTATTAGATGAACCTTTTGCCGGTGTAGATCCAATTGCAGTTGAGGATATTCAAAACATAGTGTCTAAACTTAAAGAAAAAAATATTGGTGTATTAATCACCGATCACAATGTACAAGAAACATTAGCTATAACTGATAGAACATATCTGCTTTTTGAGGGAAATATACTAAAACAAGGAACTGCTGAAGAATTAGCTGCAGACCCAATGGTCAGAAAAGTGTATCTAGGCGAAAACTTTGAGTTGAGGAAACCACTTTCAAAAAAAGATAAGACTATAAAATATATCGAATCAATGATTCGTTTTTGTCAAGATAATATTGAGAGAGTTCAACAAGAAAGAAGAAATCAAGAGGAGAAGCACGTTGATCTCGAAATCCCTGATTTAATCAAACCCTTTAATGAGTTTAAAACTTATATGTCCAATATAAAATTGACAAATAAAGCCAATAAAATTATAAATGAAATTTATTTTGCTCCTAATGAACATTTTGATTTAGATAAAATTAATCTAGTCATAGCTAATTTAAGAACATTAAAAAATATATACGAACACCCAGAACTAGAAAGTCATTTATGATTCACACTATTTATCTTCCAAGCTCCACGCTTCAGCCTTTTCAGCAAACCAATTTTTAACGGTTGGCCAAATCTCTCCAAAAGCTTCAGTATTTCTATAATTGTTTAAATCATTTACCGAGTCCCAATGGCTATAGGTAAAAAACACACCAGTCTCCTCTACTTCTTTAAGTAATTTAACACCTTTGCACCCTGGTTGACCAGCTACTTTATGCTTAATTGAATTATAATAATTTGCAAAATCATTGATATGTTCCGGCTTAAAAGTCATTTTTACAATTCGAGTAATTGGCATAATTATTTATGTTTGGTTAATTATTACATACAAAAGTAGTAGTTTTGTTGACATGGATAAAGAAAAATGGCTATTAGAAAAATTTTACGAACATATTTCAGACAATAAAAGGGAAAAATTTGATGAAAATGTAAAAAATAGAACTCGCCATATAACTGTTGTTTTAGAAAACCTTTTTCAGCCTCATAATGCTGCGGCTGTTTTACGTTCATGTGATTGTTTTGGTGTTCAAGATGTTCATATTATTGAAAATTTTAATAAATACGAACCCAATAAAGAAATTGACATGGGATCGTCAAAATGGTTGAATACAATAAAATATAATAAAACAGAAAACAATACCACCGAATGTATTCAGGCATTAAAAGCTAAAGGGTATAAAATTGTTGCGACTACACCACACACAAATGATTGCATGATTGAAGATTTGCCTTTAAACCAACCCATTGCCCTTTTATTTGGAACTGAACTCACAGGTTTAACTGATGAAGCTCTTGAACAAGCTGACGCCTATGTTCGTTTACCAATGTATGGGTTTACAGAAAGTTATAACATTTCGGTATCTGTTGCACTTGCTTTATTTAGTGTAACTGAACGCATGCGTAAAAACGAATCAATAAATTGGCAATTGCCTGACCATGAACAAGATTTAATCAAATTACAATGGGCTAAAAAAGTTGTTAA
>Ga0316208_1003886_pt1 | contig 10302 bp, 5 predicted proteins | sample 3monopyrite_MG_FD_204944 | JGI IMG/M metagenome (GOLD analysis project Ga0316208, IMG submission 204944) | Microbial mat bacterial communities from mineral coupon in-situ incubated in ocean water Damariscotta River, Maine, United States -... | ecosystem: Environmental > Aquatic > Marine > Coastal...
TGTTTGACCGGAAGCCGAAGGCGCCCGCGTTTCAGACGCTGGCACGCATTCAAAACACCATCGCCTGCGGCTTCGGGTCAAACAAGGCAACGGAAATCGGGAAGTTATTTCGGGACTGATCCTTAGTGTCGTCCCCTGTGAGTTTAACCTTTTCCGGTAACACATCAGGAGGACTGGCGATGAGAACTTTCTTCGCGACATGTGGAGCACTGGCTTTGATGATCCCAGTCGGACTGCTCCAGTCAGAAAACACGAACGCCCAGGACGGATTTCGACCGAATCACCGGCGAACAGTGAGATCATTCACCCGCGTCCAGAGTTACAACAACTGCTCATCCAGAGGCCGCCCGGCAGTACAAGTCAGCCGTTGCGGACTAACCAGCTGCGGCGTGGCCGGCTGCGATCCTCGCTTGCCGACCGCCATTGCGTGCCGATCGGGAAGGTGCGGCATGGCTGATTGCTCGACGTGTCAGTCATCACGTCGAGAATTCTGCGACTCAGACGGCCGCACCGATCAACCCCGCAGATACACAGAAAGCCGAGGACCACAGAACCGTCTTGCACCGTCAAACGACCGACGAAATCCACCGCTCCACTCACCACTCCGCGGCCGCGAGCCACTACTTCGTCCGGATAATCGGGCTGTTCACGAAGGCGCATCTCGTCGGGACGTTTCCGACCGAGGTCCCGTCCAGCCGCTCGGCATTCAATGGCGAACAGACATCCGAGCAGCCAACCGTGAATCATCCGAGACCGGCCAGCCAATCCTGATGAAGTTTTCAGCCAAGTGGTGCGGGCCGTGCAAACGAATGAAGAGCGAAACATTCAGCGACCCCGCGCTGGCCGAAATGATTAACACGTGCTTCATCCCCGTCGAAGTCGACACCGACCAGAACGAGCAACTCGCCCGGCAGCTAAGAATCGAATCCGTCCCAACGACGATGGTCATCTCATCGCAAGGCGACATCGTCGAACGGCGAGAAGGTTTTCAATCGGCCTCTCAACTCAAAGGAGCCATCGCACGCTTCTGCCAGGAACCAGCGAATCGACCAATCGTCCGAAACGAACCTCGATCGAGAAACGGACGCTGATCAATTCTTCCATCGGCATTTGAATTTTCAACTTCCACGTGGCGGCCGTTTCTCTCAAGGCGAACTACCTTCGCCTTTAAGAGAGACGGTCGCCATTTTTGCATCATCACCACCGTCACGAGACATCAGAATCGGTGGACCGGCCACGCAACTGAAATCCGCTAAGACGAAAACAGGGTCCGCCTCCAGCGTGAGGTCCGTCGGGCCAATCTTTGTCACAGAAGTTCGTGGATTGGCTGGCCTTCTCCGATGATGCTGATCGGGCGGCCGGAGGCGTCTTCGTAGTGGGTTTCCAGGGGAATGCCGAGCGTTTGGTAGATGGTTGCGAACAGGTCGAGCGGGATGGTCAGTCGCTCGGTGACGCCGCCGCCGAACTTTTCGCTGGCTCCCACGACAGTGCCGCCTTTTAAGCCGCCGCCGGCAAACATCACCGTGAAGCAGTTGGCCCAGTGGTCTCGTCCGGCGTGGCCGTTGATGAGAGGCGTTCGTCCGAACTCACCCGCGCAGTAGATCAGGACGTCGTCCAGCAGTCCGCGTTCTTCGAGATCGACGATCAGTCCGGCGATCGCCTGATCCAGTGGCGGGAGGTGTTCTTCCAGGCCTTTCTCGATCTCGTTGTGATGATCCCAGTAGCCGGTGTTGATCGTGACGCACGTCGTCCCCGCTTCGACCAGTCGCCGCGCCAGCAACGCACTCTGTCCGTACTGATGCCGACCGTACCGATCCCGCAAGGCGTCGCTCTCTGTCGACAGGTCAAACGCCTCGCGCACCTGATCGCCAGTCACCATCTCCAGTGCCTGAGCCTTGAACGAATTCAATCCTTCCAGCACGCCGGAATTATCGACGTCTCGCCGCAGAGTATCGAACCGCTTCAATAACTTGCGTCGGTTTTCGACACTCTTGATTTCAAGCCCTGCTGGCAATGCTAGATTCGGAACCTTGAAGTCTTTGGAATTCGGATCGGCACCGACCTCAAACGGGTTGCTCGCTTTTCCCAGATAGACCGCGCCCTGATAACCGAACGCTTCCGACTTCGGGATCGTCACGTAAGGCGGCATGTGCCGTGCACTCGCCCCCTTCGTCCGAGCAATCACCGAACCGAACGACGGATGCTGTGCCGCGTTTCTGGCAAGCGTCGGTCCGAACCGTCCGGTCTGCATCCAATGCGCCGAGGGAGCGTGAATGCCGTTCTCATGATGCACCGACCGCACCTGCGAAATGTGATGCATCACTTTCGCCTGACCGGGAAATCGCTCTCCGACGGTAATCCCTGGCACGGAAGTCTCGACGGTGTCGTAAAAACCTCGGTACTCGGCCGGAGCTTCCGGCTTCATGTCGTACGTGTCCTGCTGACTCATGCCCCCGTGAGTCCAGAACACGATTAGCGATTTTTTATTAGCTGGCTTTCCCGATTCGGCGGCGCGAGCTCGAGCACTCAGGATGTCCGCCAGTCCGAGTCCCATGAGGGGCGAACCCAGCTGCAGAAAACTTCGGCGAGAAATGTCGGACATGACAGCGTGCCCCAATCAGTCAGCATTGCGTTCCGAATGTCACCTCTCCCGCTTGCGGGAGAGGTCGGCCTCTCAGGGCCGGGTGAGGGTTTCTGCGTTGTGGCAAGTTGGAGTTAAAGTGCTCAAGCCCCCTCACCCGCGGCTGAGACCGCGACCTCTCCCCCAAAGGGGGAGAGGTGACAATCAATTGAATGTAGCTGGTCCTGTCAGCCGCTCAGTGATTAAACATGAACTCGTTCGTCGCCAGTAACGACCACAGTAACGTGCGATAAGCCTCGGCCCGGTCAGACTCCGATTCCAGAAACTCGACCGCAGCCTTTGATTCGTCGCTCTGCGGTTCTCGAGCAAAGACTTTCAGGAAGATCTCCCGCACGTTGACCGCGTGTGATTTTTCGTTTGCGCCGAGTCGGGCTACGTACCCGTCTTTGTCTGTCAGCTTCTTCTGAATTTCCTTCGAATTCACCAGCTCCAATGCCTGAGCGAGTGCCGGATCATCCGACCGTTCGCATTCACAGGCCGATGTTCGACCTGGACGACCGAAGACGTCCAGGAAACTTGTCGGCACGTTTTCGTCAGGCAGCTCGATCGCTCGCGTTCCCGCAGGAAATTTCCCGGGACCGCCTGCGAATTCGGTCGGCACTTCCAACACCTGGCTGAGACCGTCCAGCAGCACTTCCGCTGACAGACGCCGTAACGGAAATCTTGCGAAACTCTGAATGTCGTCTTTGTTATGAGCGGTCGGTTCCGAACTGAGTCCGTACGCTGCGGAAGTTGTGATAACTCGAATCAGGTGTCGAACGTCGTAGCCGCTGCCGACGAGTTCACGCGTGAGTTCATCAAGCAACTCAGGATTGCTCGGCGGATTCGTACTGCGCGAATCGTCGATCGGATGCACGATCCCTCGGCCGAGGAAATGTCCCCACATTCGATTAGCCAGAGTTCGACCGAAGAAAGGATTCTCCGGCGACGTCATCCACTTCGCGAGTGCTCTGCGCGGGTCGTCATACCGCGAAAGCTTGAAGTCTGGCCCGCCGAGCGGACGAGGGCTCATCACGTCTCCACTTCGAGGATGAACGACCTCTCCGTGATCCTTCAGAAAGATGACTTCGCTGGTCGGAACTTCGGCATCGGCGAAACCGCCTTTGCGTCCAACTCGGGCGAAGTTAGCCGCGAAACTGTAATAGTCGCCCTGGCTCCATCGTTCAGCCGGGTGATGGTGACACTGGGCACACTGAATTCGAACGCCGAGAAATGCCTGAGCGACGGACTCGACATAGTCCTGAGTTGTTCTGACGGATCGATACCACACAGCCGGCGGATTCTGCTGCTGACTGCCGGTCGCGGTCAAAATTTCTGCGACGAACTCGTCGTAGGGTTTGTTAGTCTCGATCGAATCTCGCACCCATTCGGTTAACAGAGTCGTTCCTTCCCGCTGCCGCCGGCTGGAATAACTGCGGCCGCGATTCTGCAGAATGTCCGCCCACTTCAACGCGAAGTAACTCGCATGTTCAGGACGCTCGAGCAGCCGATCGATCAGCATCGACTTCTTGACGATGGACGAATCGTCGACGTACTCCGTGACTTCCGCCGGCGTCGGAAGCGTTCCGCAAATATCGAGCGTCGCTCGCCGAATGAACGCGGTGTCAGACGCGGCTGGAGACGGGGCCACGTTGAGCATCTTCCATTGAGCGATCAGATGTTTGTCCACGCCGTTTGAATCCACCCGAGCAGCCTTCAACGCAGAGTCCAGGTCAAAGCCGGATTGGCGAGCGAACGGGACCGTGCCTCGAAAAACCGCAATCTGACCGCCGAAGCGAACCATGACCGCGAACTGTCCGCCGCGAGTTGAAGTAGTCACCTGAGCGAGGTGATCGACGTCACCGATCTCGGGCGAGTTGCTTTCGTAGAGGCTGCGACCGGTAACGTCCAGCAGCCGACCATCCGAATAATGAGCCGTGACCTTCAGCACGATCTTCGCTGACGTGCTCATCACGCCTTGCGGTGGCGAAACCGCGATGCGTGTTAGCTGCGGCTCGTTCGGTCGTAAATCCGGGGCACCGATTCCGATCCAGTCTCGAAGTACGCGGTAATCGTCTGAATCCGGCTCGATCCGTCGTCCGCCGCCGTGAGGAACACGACCGGTCGCCTTTGCCAGGATCAGGCTGCCGTCCGCCGTGCCGGCAAACACTCGCCGGCCACGACTTTCGAGCACCAGGGATCGATAGTCGAAGTCCGGTTCGAACCCCAGCAGTGACAATCGAAAACCGTTCTGACCGGTCGACTTGCCATGACACCCGCCGCTGTTACAGGCGTGCCGAGTCAGGATGGGGACGACGTCGTTGCGAAAACTGACAGGCACTACTTCAGCGCCCGACACCGGAAGTGTCGTCACGGCAAGTGTCAGCAGTAAGGCAATTCGAAACATCGCTTTTCGCTACTCCACGATCTCAAGCGGCAGTAAACAACTGCCTTGAAAAACAGCTTCGTCTTCCAGCACGCCGACAGCGAACAATCTCAGAAACGGTTGCCGCCCCAGCGGTGCGTCCTCGTTGGCGATGATCTGAATCGTCCCCGAGTCAGTCTGCCCGACAAAACTGACACCGCGACCACGGATTCCTCGAACTCCGTCGGGAGCAAATAACTCGGTGTGCATCTTACTGATGAATCCGTTTACGCGGCGAGCGGAATACTTAACCCGCAAAACTTCGCCGCGATGAATCCTGGTAGGAGCGTCCTGGTCCAGCTCCATGACAAACGCCGCTGGCCGAACATCGATGGTTACCGGGTTGGTGAAAACCGTCACCGATTCCGTCTTCCGTTCTCCGTTTTTGTCCGTCGCTCCCGTAGGAACGGAAGTTTCACCCTGTACGGCAATCGTGTAACGACCGACCGGCATCGTGGGTGGCAGGTAAAAACTGACGTGCCCAGTAGACTGCCCGGCTGGAATTGTTGCCTTTTGATTTTGAATCTGAGCGGGAAGTCCGACACCGCGAAACACGACAGGAGCCTGGTAGTCGATCTCCGCTCGATCCACCTGGACGAGGACATCAACCATCGTCCCCGGAGCGTGACGAGCTTTCAGGTCACCAAAAAGATCGTGCCCGCGCATCTGATGAGCGTCCGCCGAAATTCGAATCGGAGACTCGCCGGCAATCGAAAGATCGATGCGATCCGTCAGTCGGCTCCAGCCAAGTGGTAGCCCCTTTCGAACGATCGTGCTTCCGGCGACCGGCTTTGTGTCGACCGGATCCGCATCAGCGACCAACTGAAGGTTTCCGGTAAACGGCTCGACACTGTGTCCAGCGCTGACGACCAGCGGCGCTCGATCGACGCCCGGTCCGAGCCAGACGTCCGGGCATTCAATTCCAGGCGGCAGATCACGAGCGAATATCCTGATCGGCCCGGCCAATCCACGACGCCGAAACGCGACGACGTCGACAATTGCTCGGCCACCGCGTTGGATGTTCATGGCCGCTGGGTCGTCACGACGAGGCACCACGGCAATGTCGAAATCTGGTTCCTCTCGGCGAATACTCAGTCGATACGTCCGACGCTGATCATCGTCCTCGTCGCCGATCACGCTTCGAACAAGCACAAGGTATCGACCATCGGACGGAGCCACCCACCGACCTGAAGCGTCGGAATGCGTCGACGGAAATCGTGGACCGCCGATGTTCCGTTGCTGGTCGCTGAACCTCGCGAACTCACGAATCGCGTTTTCATGAAGGACGCTGACTTCAAGATCGACTGGGGAACCGATCCGCTCACCGAACACTTCGAACCAAAGTACTTCGCCCCGTTTCACGCTGATCTGAAACCAGTCGAGTTCTCCGTTCCTGATGAGCTGCCCGCTCACCTCCGCAGGAACAGAAATCGGCTGAGCTTTCGCCGGCGAGTGATTGTCGGCCGAGCTGCTGGTGACTGGAACGTCGCTCAGGCCGATTCGAATCGGCGTCTGGCTGCCAGGATAGTGATACGCAAAACCGCGAGTCTCGATCTGCGCGGGAGTCAGTCGAAAGGGAGACGGAGACGATTCATTCAGCGGTGCGACTATGTCGACGTCGACCGTCTCATACCTTGCGCCGGCTGAAGGCTTCGAGTCATGGCCGAGGTTCCAGCCGAACAGCTTAATCCGGCTACTGGTGCCAGCCTGCGCGAAAGCGGGGACTGAAAATGCGACGCGCGGACCAGTGTCGATGCTCAGCCGGTAAACATGATCGGCACTTCCGGAATACACGAGATCGAAGACTCGAACCCGGTAAACTCCATCTTCCGGCACCTCGAAACTGATCAACGGGTCGATCCCGAAGAATCCGCGGTTCACTGCCAGCCGCCGCCCGGCTGCATCGAAGACTTCCAGCACGGCCCGCAACCGCGAATCAATCCGCTCGGCGTAACACTCGAGGATGACACGCTGGCCACGTTTGGCCGCAAAAGCAAAGTGATCGACGTCTCCAGCCTTCTCGATACGGCCATTTGTAACAGTGTCGGGAATAACGATTTCCGCAGCGTCGAGCGTGTCGTTCGCTGTAGTCTCCGACTGTTCGGGCAACCGCCCAACGATGAACGATCGGACGGAACTGATCCCCGACGCGGTGACCGCACACAGGTCGTAATGCCCGTTTGGAACGTCGCCGGGAATGGTTAGCTGGAACTGTTTTCCGTTTTCCGTTTCACAGGTAATCGCCGGATGACTGCACCGCAGGCCTGACACTTTAGTAAAGGCGCTGCCCGCAACGGTCACTTCCACGGTGGTTCCCGCCTGGCCTCCAGCGGGGAAGACGTTATTCAGGATCGGACTCGGCTGAGCGGTCAATCCGACGTTCATAAACAGAACGAGGAACGTAAATACTGCCAGGACGGCCAACGCAATCTGTCGCATCCAACCAGTCATTCGTCGCTGCATTTTCTGTCTCAATTCATCCACGACGGCAACAGATGGAGCAATCGAATCTTCAAGTCCACGCTTCCTCCGATCAAAACAGCTCGGAGATCGGCTCGCCGTGTTCGACGATGTAGCGAGGGCGGTTGCGGGCGTCGTCGTAGGTCGCGTCGAGCGGGACGCCGAAGTGGCGGTAAATGGTGGCTGCCAGATCGCCAGGAGTTACGGGACGTTCAGCCGGGTGGCCGCCATCCTGTTCGGACGCGCCGATGACCTGACCGTGTCGCAATCCGCCGCCGGCCATGCACATGGACATCACGGCTGGCCAGTGGTTGCGGCCGTCCGTGCTGCCTTGCGTCCCCATGATCGGCGTTCGGCCAAATTCACCCATTGAGATCACCAGGCAGTCGTCCAGCAATCCTCGTTCGCCCAGGTCGCTGACGAGAGTCGTCAGTAGATGATCGAACAATGGCAGCAGCGGACCGAGTCCCTTTGTGATGCCACCGTAGACCCCGCCGGGGATTCCATGGTTGTCCCACGTGCCCGATGCCGTGTGGTGGCTCAGGTCGAGCGTCACGAAGCTGGAGCCACTTTCAATAAGTCGCCGAGCGATCAGGGCCTGCTGACACCAGAGATGTTTGCCGTAGCGGTCTCGAACTTCCGCCGGCTCCGCCTCCAGGTCGAAGGCTTTCTGAGCTCGACCACCGAGCAAAATGTTCGCTGCCTGCTGGCCGTAGCTGTCGAGCGCTTCCATCGAGCCGTCCTGGTCCAGGTCACGTCTCAACTGATCAATCTGGCCGACCAGCGAGCGGCGCTGAGTGACTCGCGGATGCGTCAGCCCGGACGGCATCTGAAACATACTCGCTCCGGACATCCGCCCCGTGTCTTTGCCGAGGAGGTCGTAGACCGGCAACCGACATGCACCGTTCGCGATGAATGGGTCGTACCGTTTTCCAAGATCTCCGGAGTAGCCGATGTGGCTGGTGTGTTTCTGGAAAGCGACGTACGGCGGCATCCCTTGCTGATTCGCACCGTGAAGCTTCGAAACAAGCGAGCCGATCGAAGGAAACGTCAGGCCTTTCGGATTGGACCTCGGAGCCGCCGCCAGATTTCCCGTCTGCATGACCATGTTGGGCTGATGACTGCTGTGCCGCGCATCGACGGAACGAATGATCGAAAACTGGTCGAGCATCGCTGCCTGCTTCGGCAGATGTTCGCTGATGAAAACTCCAGGTTGCTTTGTCTGAGTGACGCCGAACGGGCCTCGGTTCATGTAAGGCCGGTCCGGTTTTGGATCCCACGTGTCGATGTGGCTTGGCCCGCCAGCCATCCAGAGCAGGATGACGCTCTTGCCCGTCGCCATCGATTTCCCAGCCTGTTTCGCCATCGCCTGCTGCTGAAGCAGCCCCGGCAACGACAACCCGGCTAGTCCCGCGACACTGGATTTCAGCATGCCGCGCCGGTCAAGCATCACCAAACCTTCACGCTGCCTCCCATGAAGAGAAGTGAATGCGTGACCGGCGGAATGCTGAGCTGAGTGTGGAAGTGTCATCGTAAAGTTCCGAAAGTCGCCTGCTGAATTGGTCAGAATCAAAACGAAAATGACCTCGATCAGCTCCTATTACCATCGGAGCCAGCTTATCTGTCAAGGGTTGATCCGTCATCGGCATTCCGGACGCGATATCCACCAGCGTGTCGCTGTAAAAAAGGGCGATGATGACCGATCACCATTGCCTCGGACTCGCAATTCGCTGATGCCGAGGCTGCCAGCTTCGAACCGACGCTGGCAGCCTCGGCAACGCCTTCGGATTCTTCGTCAATCCCATACCAAAAGAAAAAGGGTGGCTGGGGTCGAGCCGCTGGCCACCTTACCCATACTTCCGGTGGGGGCTCGTCTGATTGCTCGGTTGTTCCCAAAACGCCTTGATTTTACCGGTGAAGAGCTACTTCGCGTAGCTGAAAACCGACGTCATAATTGACACACTCAGGCAGGAAAAACCGTTCTTCAGCGAACTCGACCGGTTGGTTCTCTTGCTGGCAACAGATTCTTTGTTGCTGCGATCTTTGTTGCTGCGAGAGGTATTAAAATGCGCCAGAAGGTTGTGATCTATACAAGGTACTCGTCTGATCTGCAGAGTACCAGAAGTTGCGTCGACCAGGAGCGGGAGATTCGTGGCGGGTTGGCTCAAAAGGGGGTCGACCATTCGGAAGCGGTCGTCATTTATGACGAAGCAGAATCCGGGACCAAAACCTTTCGAAACGAGTTCGTACGGCTTCAGCAGATGGTGCTGGCTGGTGAAGTCTCGATTCTTGCGGTTGATGACCAGTCCCGGCTGACTCGGGCTGACAACGCTTTCGCATTTATCACGGACTTGGTTTTTGCTGATGGTCGCTTTATTTCGACCAGCGAAGCGTTGGATACAGATCAACCCGGGTGGGAGCTCCGCGTCAAGGTCATGGAGTTGCACAACAGCGCCACGATCAATGAGCTGGGACGAAGAGTTCGACGCGGACAGCTGGAGCGGTTCGAGAGTGAGGCCGAAGAACTCCGGCGGCGTATCAATGAGGCGGAGCAGATGCTTGCGATTCCTGCTGAAATGCCGGATGACGAGTGGATCACACAGCAGCTCAGTGATCTGACGTCGCTCCTGCGCGACGACGAACGAGCGGCGACGTTGCTTCGCCAGATCATCGATCGAATCGAAGCGTTTGCGGTCATTGCGCCGGGGAAGGTGCGGGGATTCGCCCAGCTCCGATTCCGAATCAACGGCTGGGAAAGCCTGCGGGCGGTGATTGCCGAACGACTGTCGGACGAGAC
>Ga0316208_1003887_pt1 | contig 10302 bp, 9 predicted proteins | sample 3monopyrite_MG_FD_204944 | JGI IMG/M metagenome (GOLD analysis project Ga0316208, IMG submission 204944) | Microbial mat bacterial communities from mineral coupon in-situ incubated in ocean water Damariscotta River, Maine, United States -... | ecosystem: Environmental > Aquatic > Marine > Coastal...
GAAGCTCTGCGCCAGGCTGCGCAGACTTGGGCGCAGTGAGCGAAACCGTCTCCACGAACGGCGAGCCTCGGGATGCCCTGCGGCTCGCCATCTGTGGCAATGTGTTTCCTGGCGATGACCTCGAGAGCGTCACACAGGCCTTGGCAGGGCCGTGGCAGCGCTTCCAGGACAGTATTGGCCCGCAGGCCTCGGCGGCTTGCTTTGGCCTGTACCTAGGTCACCAAGCCGCCAGCGCCCTGCTCCAAGGTGGCCCCGAGTCCGAAGCGATGGCAGCCGCCGTGGCAATCCACAGCCAAGGCTTGTGGACCGGCAATGCCTTTCCCTATGGCGGCTTCCACGGCGCCGAAGTGAAGCGCAAAGCCTTTCGACCTTCCTGGGACCAGCCCGAGCGTCTGGCCTACACCCTAGAGGCAGCCGAGGCTCTTTCGCGCCTGGCCAGAAAGGCGCCAAATCCACAGACGAGGCTGTCTTTGTCCACCTGTCCCTTGGGTTATGGCGAGGACCCGCTCGACGAGGAACAAGCCATCGCACATTTGCGCGCCTTTGCGCAATGGGCTGAGCAACATCAGGCAGAATGCGGCACCGCCATCACTCTTGCCTTGGAGCCAGAGCCTGACGGCCGCTTGGAACGGGTCGAGGTCCTGGCCAACTGGTTGGCCTCGGCATTTTCCCCAGAGGAGCGTCGCTATCTGGGCATTTGTTGGGACATCTGCCATGCCGAGGTCGTCGGCGAATCTGCGGAAACACTGCTTGGTGCCTGTCGCCGCTTGGACGTGCGCATCGCCAAGGTGCAGGTCTCGGCAGCTCTCCAAGTCGAAGACGCGGCACATCCCGCGGCCCGGGAGCGGCTGGCCGTGCTGGCGCAAGACCCCTATCTGCATCAGGTACGTGGCCACAGTGCTGCTGGCCAACCACTGGCCTTTGCCGATCTCGGCCCTGCGCTCGAAGCACCGGTCACCTCTGGAGATCAATGGCGCATTCATTGCCATGTCCCGATTCACTTTGGTGATCTAGGAGATGGCCTGGCGGGCACTGCCTGGCGCCCGTCCATCGCCGCGGCCCGAGCTTCGGGCATCGAAGATTATGAGCTCGAGACCTATACGCTGCCGGTCCTTCCGCAATCTCTGCGTGCCGGAGGCGTGGTCGAGACCATGGTGGAGGAATGGCACGCACTTCAAGCCGCTCTAGGCTTGACAGGCCCCTGAGGCCTTTTTATCCTTCCCGGCCCGTTGCCCACAAGGCAACCGGCCCCATCGTCTAGTCTGGCCTAGGACACCAGGTTTTCATCCTGGCAACAGGGGTTCAAATCCCCTTGGGGTCACCACCTCAATCCACCCGGTTCGCTTCTGCGTGCCGGGTGGTTTCTTTTTCGGCCTCGCCCATCGGATGCGCCTGTTGATAGAGCTTGCGCAGACCTTCTAAGGAAACATGGGTATAGATTTGAGTGCTTCCCAAACTGGCATGGCCGAGCAACTCCTGCACCGTGCGCAAGTCAGCGCCGCGTCGCAAAAGATGCGTGGCGAAGCTATGGCGCAAGGTGTGTGGCGAACAAGCGCGATGAATCCCGGCACGCTCCAGGCAGCGGTCGAGAATGCGCCGCACCGAACGATCGCTCAAGCGCCCACCCTTGGGATTGAGGAATAGCGGGCCACGGTCCGAACCGAGATTGCCTTTGTAGGCAAAGTAGCGCTCCAAGGCTTGTTGCGCCGGTTTGCCAAGCATGCCCATGCGTTCTTTGCGTCCCTTGCCTCGAAGCAAGAGTAAACCACGGCGGAGGTCGACGTCGGCCTCGTCGAGGGCCACCAATTCAGACACGCGACAACCGCTGGAATAGAGCACTTCGAGCAAGGCGCGATCGCGGTAGACCGAGGGATCGTCTTCTGTCGGGGCGCTGAGCAAACGCTCGACCTCGTCTTCCTCTAAGTGGCGCGGCAGGCGTTTGCCTTTGCGCGGACCGCGCAAGGCTTGGGCAGGATTGGAGCTGAGCAGGCCGCGTTGTTCGAGGAAAGCAAAGAAGCTACGCAAGGAACTCAGATGGCGTTGGCGCGAGCTGGCCGCCAATCCATCTTCTGCAAGGGCGGCCAGGTACAGCCGCAATAAGCTGGCCGAGACTTCGGCAAGTTCGCTCGGAGCCAAATCCTCTTCCGACTCACACCAGCTTTGGAAGCGGGCCAAATCGCGCTCATAGGCGCGCCGGCTGTGCGTGCTCAACTGCCGCACCTCTTGCAGGTGGGTCAGGTAGAGTGCCCTCAGTTCCTCCCACGCAACCGCCATGACGTCATGATAGGGGGGGATGAGGTGCCGGTACAAGCACGGCGCCGTCTCTCTCACTCATGCATCTGCACGTTCGTTGTCTGGCTCGCTTTGCCCAAGCGCCCGAGGCTTGGCGTTGCTTGGCGGCTTTGCCGAAAAATGCTTCTGCAGTGTTGCTCGACGATGCCGAGGGCTTGCAAATGCTGGCGTGGAATCCGGACCGCCGCGTGCATGGGGCTGTGCGCCCAGGTGAATTGTCGCATGGCGAACGGCGTTGGCCGATGGCCGATGTCGACGTCGGCCATCGTTTGGAAACTGCCTGCGAGGACGAGGTCTGGGAGCATGAAGCGGGCTTGCCTGAACTCGGTCCTGGTTGGGTGGGCTGGTGCAGCTTTGAATGTGGTCATGCCTACGAAGCCTTTCCATGGAATCCGCCCTATCCCGATAGCTGGCCGGACTATCACTTTGGGCGCTTCCGCAAAGCATTGGTGTGGCTTCCTGGTGGTGAAGCCTTATTGCTCCATGCCGGCTTGAATGATGAAGGAGAAGCCCAGGAACAACAGCGCGCAAAAGAAGAGGCGGAGCAGCTGATCGCGCAGGCTGGGCAGGTGCAACTGCCACCGATGCCTCTGGCATTGAGCCCGACGATTCCGGCTGCAACCTTCCAGCGCCGCGTGCGTCGTTTGCGTGAGTGGATTGGCGAAGGCGAACTGTTTCAAGCGAACCTATCTCATGTTCTCGAAGCTTCCTTCCAGGGAGATCCTCGCTTGTTATACGGCTCGCGCCGCGCCCAGCAACCGACCGCAATGGGCGCCTACTGGCAAGATGGCCGCGGTCGCGCGCTGCTTTCACAATCCCCTGAGTTGTTCTTGTCGGTGCATGGCAATCAACTCACGACTCGCCCCATCAAAGGGACCGCGCCCAGGGGCAAATCGGCCGCCGAAGATGAACAGCATGCCGAAGCCCTTCATCATGATGAAAAAGAAGTCGCCGAACTCACCATGATTGTCGATATGGCGCGCAATGATTTAGGACGAATTGCTGACACCGGTAGCGTGCAAGTTCTCACCGCAGGCGAAGTGGAAAGCTTTCCGACCTTGTTTCACCGCACCGCCGATGTTCGCGCGCGCTGGGACCCTCGCCAGGGCATGGCCGCTTTATTTGCCGCCACCTTCCCACCGGCAAGCATTACTGGGGCGCCCAAGGTTCGCGCCTTGGAAGCTATCGCCAGCTTGGAGCAGCGCTCCCGCGGTCCCTATTGCGGCAGCATGTTTCACTTCCTACCGGGGCCAGCTCCGCGCGCACGATTCTCGGTCCTGATTCGCAGCGCCACGGTGGGGGCAGGCCGCTTACGTTTGGCGGTGGGCGCCGGCATCGTTTGGGATAGCGATCCGCTTCGAGAATGGGAAGAAACTCTGCTCAAAGGACGCTACCTTGAAGGTGCATGATGCGCATTCAAGACCCCACCACCTTGGTGTTGCTTGATGGCCAAGTCCTCAATGCTGAGCAAGCGAGTTTGCCAGCATCTTGGCCGGCTGTACTCAGAGGCGAAGGCATCTTCGAAACCTTTCTGGTACGTGAGCGAGAACCGACGCCACTGTTGCCTCGGCATGATGCACGCTTTGTCCATTCGGCTCGACTAACTGGCTTTGTCGCGGCGCCTGGTGATTTAGCACGTGCCTATGGAGCTTTGGTACCGCATTTGGGATCTGGCTCGTGGCGAGTGCGCCTGAGTTTGTTGCGTGGTCTTGGCGACCAACAACATGAGCTATGGACCGTTGGACCGGAGCCCAAGCCACAACGGGAAGTGGTGCTGCAAATCAGCGAGTTTCGCTCTGACCCCCTCGACCCACTGGCCAGCGCGAAGACGATTTCGCGCATTGGTTGGCAAGTGGCCCGACGCCGTGCTCAAGAGGCCGGAGCCTTCGAAGCCATCCTCAAAACCATCGATGGTGACCTAGCCGAAGGCACCTCCTCAAACCTGTTTTTGTGGCGTCAGGGGGTGCTCAGCACTCCCGGCCTCGATCGCGGCATTTTGGGCGGCGTGACCCGCGCCTCCTTGCTCGAGGCCTGCAAAATGGCGGCGATTTCCGTCGAAGAGCGCTCTATTGCCCCTGAGGAGCTTCTAAGCGCCGAAGAGGTTTACATTAGCAATGCAGTAATCGGCTTCGTTCCGGCGACTAGAATCGTAGGTATTAGGGAAGACTTACCCGGTTTACAGGGCCCGGCACTGCCGACTCTGCGCGCCGCCCATGCTTCTTACCTCGAAACGCTACATGGCAGTTCCCACTGCTAGGAGCCTCTCATGATCTCCACTCTCCTACTTCTCGCCCTGCCGCTTCCGGCGGCTCCTGCTTCGGCCACCTTCCGTGCTGCCGCGGTCACTCCCGTTCTGCTGCAAGACGCAGACATGAAGGAGAGATTCAAGGAGTTCGGCAAGATTCTCAAGGACGATGATGGCGAGCCAGACGCCATCGGCATGATCGATGAGTTCACCAAGGCCTATCGTGCCGCGGATTTACGCCACAAGAACCTGTTGGATTCTTTGGAGTTTGAGCCAGAGAACGAGAAAGAGATCAAACTGGAAATCAAGGGCTTGGCCAAGGATAAGGCTGCGATTGCCAAGGTGGTTGCTTCGTGTATTCACCATAAGAATCGGAAAACGATTACCGAGGCTAATCTCGGCATGTGGCGAGCCGCTGCCTTCGCATTGGGGCAAATGGGCTCCGATGGCGCTGAGCATCTATGGCAAGTCTTTGAAGACAAAAAGAAAAAGTTCCGTAAGGAACCAGATTACCTAGCCCTGTGCTTGGAGCAAATCGGTTACACCCATGCCTATGCAGAGTACACCGAAAAGCTGGTCGACCTTCTCGACCATCACGAGTACTTGTTCATCGCTAAGGCAGCTGAAGCCTTGGTTCAGTTCCAGGAAGCTCCTGGAGAGCTGCGCCACGAAGCGACCGAGACCATGGTCAAACTTCTCGCCGAGTACTACGAAGCCACCATTACCGACAAGGAAGACATCGAGGCCCAGGAGAAGTACCGTAAGGTAGGCCGTTCGATGATGAACGCCTTGGAAGCCCTGACTGGGGTTTCCCAATCACAACCATTGGATTGGGTGAAGTGGTGGAACGACCACAAAAAGAAGAACGACGACACCTGGGTCGACGCCTAGGCCTAAGCCACAGGTTTCCCTGGTGGAACCTGTGTTGGTGCCTGCCTGGACTTCTGCTCGCCTGTAGTCCAGATGCCCCTACTCCGGTGACGGAACAGGAGGTGCGGGCACCAGAGATTCAACTTTTCCAGGCATGGTCCGGCATTGCCGAGGACGGCAGCAGGCTTTTGGTCGAGCCACTCGGTGGTCGGGCAGGGGAGTCGCGCGATCCCGCGATCCCCACGGTTCCCGGAGAGCTGAGCATGGCTCGTGAAGCCGGCATCATCGCCGAAGACCAGTCCTTGCTCCGTGTGACTTGGGTGCCAGGCAGCGCGGCCACCCTCGAGGACTGGCGTGAGGTGCAGGTTTCCACTCCCTCTGGTGATTTTGGGCGCTTTGGCGACCACCAGCTCGAAGCCTTGTCGGCGGAATTGCAGGAAGTCGAGGCCACGCGCCTACGTCTGTATTGGTATGGCGTCGTGCAGGGGGAGTATTTGAACCCGGTGGAGCAAGCTGTGGGGCTATCGCAGTCCACCCCGGTGCTCTCTGAGCATCATTGTCTGGTGTTCGGACCCAATCAGGCGGTGCCCGCCGACGCCTCCCTGACGGGGAAACTCGGCAGTCGTAGCATCGTGCTGCAGCCGCGACAGTGGACTCCCCGCCAACGTCGCCATTTCCTTGCGGGAACCGCACCTAGTTCCAATGAGTGATCTTCCAGATTCCACCCCCGAGGGCGAGCAAAACCTAGCCCGCGCGACTTCCGGTCAACCGGGTTCGTTATTGCGCCTTCGCGATGTCCAAGCATTGAATCGCTCCTTCCGACGGCTGGCGGAGATTCAAGAAGCCTTACTCGACCGGATAGAAGAGCTCGAAGAAGAGAAGACCCAGTCTTCGAAGTGGGCGGCGCCGATGTGGACGATTGGTGGCACCGCGTTGGGTATCGGCTTGGCCGCCATGGCCTTTGTGTGGTGGCAAAAGAACCAGCCGGTTGTCGACACCATCCCACCCGAAATCGTGGTGCAAGCGCCCGACATCACCGTCGAAGCGCCGCCAAATGATCCGGCTATGGCGCAAGCCATGGAACAGATGAACGCCAATCTGTCCGGCATTTTGGCTCAGCAGCAGGAATACCGTGGGCAGCTTGGAGATTTGACCAGCAAACTGCTCGATTCTGAAGAAGAGAAGATGCGCATCATGCAGGAGTTTGCGGAAGCGAGTCGTCTCCAAGAGGAGCGCCTGGAAGAAGCTCTCGCAGATGCCGCTGCGGCCAAGGCCGCACCTTCTTTGGAGCTGCAAACACCACCAGGCAACGCCGGCCCCAAGCCGCAGCGAGATCCCTGGGTCGGGGTGTTGAATGGACTCTTGGCGACCGATGGCTATAGCGCCATCCGTGTCCAGAAAGCGACACGCCTAGCCAATCAAGCCGCACTCGCCGACGTCACCTGGATGACCTGGGATGACCAAGGTTTGGTTTCTTCGGTGATCCAAGCTGGCCGCGTAGAGTTCACGCTGCACAACATGACCAATACTTTGGTGTTGTTGTTCCGCGACGGCACGCAAACCGTCGACGGCGCACGAAGTGCATTGCCGGCTTCCGGTTTGCGCCTGGAGCTTGCAGGAATCAATAAGCCAGCCTGGATGGAACACTTCCCAGAGCTGGATCAAGCTGCTGCTTTGGCTTCGAATGGAACCACGGAGCCAGGTGCCGTCACTCCGGCTGGAGTTTCTGCGCCAACCGGAACGGGAACCACCCTCGACGCCAACGGCGTACGTCGCGCTCTCGATGAACTCATCTCCCAGCGTGGTACCTACAGCTATTACCGCATCAAGTCCTTGGGTAGCATCGATGGCACCACGTTGCGCTTGGTGCAGATCAACTGGCACGACAATAGTGGCCGTTTGGTCAAGACCATCGAGGCCGATGTCCTCGAAATCCGGTTGCACTCCTCCGGTTCGGTCGAGTTGCAACTGCGCAATGGTGCTTTCCTCGATAGTGGCGTGCGCAGTCCCTTTAGTTCGGATCGCTTCAGCCTCTACTTGCCACGCCAAGATTTATCCAAGTGGCGCGCGAGTGGCGTTCCCTATCTAGACGTCGAGAAATCGTGAGCGAAGAACCCGCGCAAAAAAAGCGCGCGATTTCCGTTTCTCGTTTGCTGTCGCAAGCCAGCGACACGCTCGAAGACATGGGGTCCTTTTGGGTCGCGGGGGAAGTGTTTGAATACCGCGGGGCTCATGCCAGCGGTCATCGCTATTTCAAACTGCGCGATGAGGACTCCAGTGTCAGTGTGATTTTGTGGCGTGGACATGCGGCGCGCGCTTTGCATTGTGAGCTGGAAGAAGGCCGTCGCGTTTTGGTTCGCGGCCATTTCGACATTTACCCACAACGCGGCACCTTGAGCTTTTTGCTCGACCACGTCGAGGACCTCGGCGGGGGAGATTTAGCCGCACGTTTTGAACGCAACAAGAAGCGCTTGCGCGAAGAAGGTTTGTTTGACCAAGAGCGCAAACGCGCCTTGCCCGAGCGGCCGCAACGCATCGTGGTCATTTGTGGGGGAGCTTCTGCCGCTGAAGCGGACATTTTGCGGGCTCTGCATAGCGCACCGGCGCCGATGGAAATTCTCTTGCTGCCCACGCGCGTGCAAGGCGAGGGCGCCGCCGAAGCCTTAGCTGCGGCTTTAGAGATGGCCGCCTCGGTATCGCCCGACGCCGTCTTGCTTTCCCGTGGGGGCGGATCGCTGGAAGACCTGTGGGCCTTCAACGAAGAGGTCTTGATTCGTGCCGTCGTGGCCTCGCCAGTGCCAGTGATTTCTGCGGTGGGCCATGAAAGCGACATCACCCTGTGCGACCTGGCTGCCGATCACCGCGCCATGACGCCCACCGATGGCGCCGTGACTTTACTCAGCGGTTGGTATGCCTTGCAGCAAAGTCTTTGGCAGCTTGGCGAACAACTCATGCGCGCGGCGCGGCACCTGGTGCAAGAGCCGCAACGCCCCCTTGCGCGGCTGCAGCAGCGCTTCCGCGAACAATCTCCCGAACGCCGCTTGGCGCGTTTACGCCACCGCCTTGCCGAAGCGGAGAACCGGCATTGGCAGGCCGGCCGCGAACCGCTACGACGAGCACGTCGAAGCCTGGAGCGTCGCTTGAGTGAGTTGCGTCAGCATGCACCGGAGAAAGCGGTCATGGGATTGCGCGCACGCTTGGACAAAGCCAAGTTGCGTCTTCAGGTCGGTGATCCCCAGGCATTGTTGGCCCGTGGCTACGCCTTGGTGGAACTGCGCCCAGAAGCGGGCAAGAAGGCCAAAGCCAAGGTTTCCTACCTGCGCGACCCCGCAGCGGCGGCCTCGGGAAGCCCCTTGCGCATCCGTCTAGCCAAGGGCGACCTCGACGCCACGGTAGACTAAGGCTGTGGCCAAAGACGACAGCAAGAACGTCGATTTCGAGAAGGACTTAGCCCGCCTCGAATCATTGATTGAGGAACTGGAAAGTGGCGACCTCAATCTTGAACAAGGAGTGGAGCATTACCGCAAAGGTGTGGAACTCCTCGGCACCCTCAATCGTTCGCTCAGTGCCGCCGAACAGCGGGTCGAAGAATTGACCACGGCATTGCAGGCCGAGTTGGCCGACTTGGATCAAGATGCCGACGACGCCTAAGTCCGACGCATTCGCCACCTGGCTACAAGACATCGGCCCTGTGGTGGACCAGGCGCTTGCCGAAGAGCTGAAGCGCATGGATCCCGGCGCGATGTCCGAGGCCCTGCACCAGGCCTTGCACTACAGCCTGCTTGGGCCCGGAAAGCGCGTGCGCCCAGCCCTTTGCTTGCTGGCCTGCGAAGCTCATGGTGGGCGCCGCGAGAACGCCCTGGCCGCAGGTGTCGCTTTGGAAGCCATCCATGCCTACTCCCTGGTGCACGATGACCTGCCGTGCATGGACGATGACGCCCTCCGCCGCGGCCGTCCCACCGTACATGTGGCCTTTGATGAGGCCAGCGCAGTTCTGGCGGGCGACGCTCTGCAGGCCTTTGCCTTCCAGGTATTGAGTGCGCAGGAGCAAACGCCCAACGCCCTTGCCCAAGTGGCGTGCCTCGCCCAAGCGTCCGGCGCCAATGGCATGGTCGGAGGGCAAGCCCTCGATATGGAGGCGGAAGGTGCGGAAGTCACCTTTCAGGCGGTCCTCGATCTACATCGGGGCAAGACCGGCGCCTTGCTCGAAGCCAGCTTGGAGCTGGGTGCGCTGGCCGCTGGAGTACCGTCGCAGACAGCCCAGGCCTGGCAGGACTTTGGACATGCGGTGGGATTGCTTTTTCAGGCCACCGATGATTTGCTCGATGCCACCGCATCCAGTGAAGTTCTTGGCAAGACGGCAGGCAAGGACCACGCTGTCGGCAAGGCCACGCTCGCCGCGGTTCTTGGCCTCACCGGACTCAACGAATTGATCGCGGAAGAGGTGCGCCGTGCAGAATCGGCACTTTCCGCCCTCGAATTGTCGCCGAGCCCGGCCCAAGAAGCTTTGGCCGCTTTGCCATCCTTCTTGGCTTGCCGCACACGCTAGGGGCTCGGGTACTGTTAGAATCTGCTCATGGCCGAGGCATCGGCCTGCTGCGTCATGTCTTCGCTGCAACTTGCCCACATTCGCTCGCCGCGAGACCTCGACGGTGTCCCTCTCGAAGAACTCGAGGGACTTTGCGGGCAAATCCGTTCCTCGCTGATCGATCATGTGTTCCAAACCGGGGGGCACCTCGGCAGCAACCTTGGCGTGGTCGAGCTCACGGTGGCGCTGCATCAGGTCTTCGATTTTGAATATGACCGCTTGGTGTTCGATGTCAGTCACCAGTGCTATCCGCACAAAATGCTGACCGGGCGCTACTCCGAGTTCCCGACTCTGCGCCAGACCAATG
>Ga0316208_1003888_pt1 | contig 10299 bp, 3 predicted proteins | sample 3monopyrite_MG_FD_204944 | JGI IMG/M metagenome (GOLD analysis project Ga0316208, IMG submission 204944) | Microbial mat bacterial communities from mineral coupon in-situ incubated in ocean water Damariscotta River, Maine, United States -... | ecosystem: Environmental > Aquatic > Marine > Coastal...
GAAAAGTTGATAGTCACCACCTTGGGAAGCGGAGATGGTTGGCCGATTGGCCAGTAGGTAGGGATCTCGAAAGGCCGAGTCAAAAACCGAAACAAACCCGGGGCTGTAATTTGGATAATGGTCAAAAACGGAGCTCAGGCAATAGTCGAGGGTTCCGTTTCCATTTACATCGCCAAGCCCAATAACAGATGTTCCGAGTTCACCGGCTACTCCTTCTCCAGCTATCACATCGAGAACGCTCCCATCACTCCCGGAGAAAATATACGCCCCTCCTGGAGAATCATAATAGGAACCGTTGCTGCCAGGAGCTCCGATTAGGACATCGTTCGTGCCGTCGCCATTGAAATCACCAAGGTTGGTAACAGAGAATCCAAAGTCGTCGCCTTGAGCGAGTCCATCCCAGCGAAACAAAACTCCACCCGTGGCCCCTGAGTAAACAAACGCGGAACCCGAATGCACTCCGTTAACTCCTACACCTGGGGCGCCCACAATGACATCGTCAAATCCGTCTTGATTGATATCACCTGCCGCAGCAATCGTTCGCCCGTGATAATCATATCGCGCAGCGCCTTCCCATCCGTGAATGAGGGATCCATCGACGCCGGAGAATGCATAAGCGCCACCCCGTGCATTTGTCGCATTAAATCCTGCATAGGCCAAAAAGTCATTGGTCCCATCTCCATTGACATCTCCGGCAGCAGCAACCTCAAGCCCCATGAAGTGATCTTCATGCCAACCCCGTACGCTCAGCAATTCTTGACCACTAGCTCCGGAGTAAACATAAACGGCTCCAACGTCAGAAAGACCTGGAATATCTGCTAATGGTTCACCGACTAAAATATCATTGGTGCCATCACCGTCAATGTCTCCTGCATTTCCGATTACGCTTCCATGGCTCTTCCCGACGCCAGTCCATGTTCTCATGTCCAGGCCAGTGGCTCCTGAGATGATGAAGAAGTCGGCCTTGTAGCCACCACTACCAGCTAGACGGTAATGGAAGTCAGAGATAAGAATGTCATCATGGCCATCTGCATCAATATCTCCAATGCCTGAAATCGCGATCTCACTGCGTCGCCCTATTTTTTCAAACAGCAAAGTGCCATCCGCACCGGAAAAAACTGCCGCTGTCTGGTCATCGAAATAGTTGAAGCCAAAATCTTGAATGCCATCGGCATTAATATCACCCATGTTGGCCAAATCTTCGCCAAAACTGGAAACAAAGGTCCTGGTAAGCACTGAGTACTCCGGAGGGACGCCGCCGCCGGGGTATTGTGCGGAAATTAAATCAGCGGCGGTGACGCAGCAGAGCAGGCATAGTGAGATGCGAAGCATGGTTCCGCCTCCATGCTAGCAGGTAATCCTCGGATCAACGCCGAATCGTGGTGGTCAGAATTGCCTTTAGGGCGTAATTCGGAACGGCAGGGCGACGGAGCTGTGCTCTGGGAGCTGGCCTGGCGCGAAGGTGATGGCAGCTAGCCAGAAACGAAGGCCGACTAGTGCTGGTGGCAAGCCTGCGGGGAAGTCGATGGTGGCGGTGGCTTCACCGTTGATGCTTAACGTTCCTTGCAGGTTATTGTGCAGCGGGAAGGGATAGTTCCCTTGGAAGGATTGCTGGGCATAGGGATCTACGGTTAAGGGAATGTCGATGCCGTAGGTCGTGGGGCCAACGCCGGTGGTGGACAGCAGCACTTTGTAGTTGTGCAAAGCCGCGCCATCGGGGAAGTCGAGCTGCAAAGTGATGGCTTGGCCGAGCGATGCGGAGATCTGGTACGCGTTGGTACTCATTCCCGGCGTAAAGCTGTAGAGGAATGCAGAACCGAAGATTCCGAGTCCACCTTGATGAGGAGCGCCGACGGCGAAGTCGAGCGTGCCGTCGCCGGTGACGTCGCCCAGTGCGGTCACGGATTGCCCCAAACGAGATTGCAATGTTCCTTCGCTGTTGCGGTGCAGAAGTGCTCCGGTTGCACCGGAGTAAAGCAGGAAGCCTTCGCCGTCGCTCCCAAGTAGTAGATCGGCATGTCCATCTTGGTCGACATCGCCCGCGGTGGACACGTCGCTGCCGAGGAACATGTCGACATCGGTTCCGTAGAACTTATGGAGCAGTGAACCATCCATTCCAGACCAAACATAAGCCGCTCCCCTCGCCGGGAAGGCACTCGATTCGCCAGGCGCGCCTGCAATGATGTCATCGATGCCATCGCCATTGACATCGCCAGCGTTGGCTAAGTCAAAGCCCAACTCACTATCTTGGTTTGGCGGGCCATCTTTCTGGAAAAGCAAAGTGCGGGTGGCACCGGAGAGAACGTGAACCCTTCCGTTGTGCCAATTCGCGCCAACCTCGGTCCAGCGCGCGCCGATGACTAGATCTAAAACGCCATCGCCATCGACTTCCACGGTGGCGAGTGCATTGCCGAATCGGGCACCACTGTTGGGACCGTCTACATGCCATAGCAAACTGCCATCGGCACCGGAGTGAGCGTAAACCCGGTCTTCGCCTGGTGCCCCCACCAGGAAATCGGCGATCGCATCGCCATTGACATCGCCAAGGATTGCCAAGGAAGATCCTAGGCCATCACCCGCACTACCAGGGATGGAATACAAAGTCGTGCCCGTCACTCCTGAGAACGCGTAGACCGCGCCGGCACCGTTGCCTTGACTCGGTGCACCACCAAGGATGTCCCCCACGCCGTCACCATCGATGTCATCTAGTGCCGCAATCGCCACGCCAAGACGTGCATTGGCACCAAGGCCGCCGAGGTACAGCAATCGTTGGTGGTTGGTGCCGCTATAAACCCAGATGACACCTTCATCGGCCTGCAAACCACCGGATGGATCACCGACGGCGACGTCGTGGAGACCATCCCCATCGAGGTCGCCAACCACGGCCACCGCATAACCAAAATCTAAAGAACTGTGGTTGGCCACGCGTGCCAGTTCGAAACCGTCGGCGCCGGAAATCGTCGCCACCAAGTTCTGCGAAGATGCAGAGAGAATCATTTCGGGAGTGCCATCGAGGTTGATGTCACTCGTGCTGATTGCCGCTTGGAGCGCATAAGGTCCCAAGGGCAAATCGCGAATGAGGTTGCCGGTGGCGCCAGAATAGATGTGGCCATCGTGTCGACTTGGGCCTTCTAGGACGGCAAAGTCGGCAAAGCCATCTTGGTCGACATCGCCGGCGGAAGAAACGGCGGTGCCAAACTCCTGGCCGTCAAACCAACCGGCTAGATCGTGTACCACGCTTCCGTCGGCACCGGAAAGAACTCGCACAAAGCCTTGGCGAAACCAACCACTCCATTCCGCCCACGGCATCCCGACAATAATTTCGTTGAGGCCATCACCGGTGATGTCCTCGAGCATGGCCAAAGCCGTGCCGAACTGGAAAGTGCCGGTGCCGCCGCAACTGCACGGGCCCACCATGGTGCGCAACAGGGCGCCGGTCGCTCCGGAGTACAGGTACAGAGCACCATCACTCACCCCACTTTGGTTGGCATAAGGTGCACTGACTAATAGATCCGAGATGCCGTCGAGGTTGAGGTCGCCGGCGTTAACGAGGGCTGCTCCCAACTCAACCGAAACAGCGGATCCAACATGCATGCGAATCAAGCTTCCATCGATGCCGGAGAAGATGGCCGCTGCGCCGCGCCACCCTCCTTGGGCCTTAGGAGCTCCCACCGCAAAGTCTGCGTAGCCATCGCCGTTGAGATCATCCAGGCCGCAAAGCGCCGCGCCGAATTGATTCCCTGCGCTTAAGCCATCGAGTTGATAAAGCAGAGCGCCGTTGGCGCCGGAGAACAAGGAAACCGATCCTGCCTCCTGCATTCCTCCTGGCCAGGCGAGAGGTGCTCCCACCAAGATGTCTTCGATGCCATCGCCATTGGTATCACCCGCTCGCGAAACGGTATAGCCGAAGGAGGATTCTGTTTCGGTCATTTCGATGAGCGCTGTGGCTGTGCGTCCGGAAATCACGTAGGCGACACCGGAGCCGCCCACTAGGTACTCATCGATGCCATCGCCATCGAGATCGGAGAAGGGCGCCAGCGACTGGCCCAGCTCCGGGCCCAAGCCAGTTTCCTGCAGCTGGGCATGAGTCGTCAACTCTCCCCCCAATTGCATGGGGAGTGCGGCGAGCAGGAGAGTAGGGAGAATGCCCATATCTCTATCGTTGCCGCAAATACGTGCAGGACTTCACAAAACCAGTGATTTCCCGCCTATAAACCCTCAGCTCGGGCTGAGCTTAGTTCTCCAGGAACTTTGCCGGGTCTTCCCAGAAAGTCTTGGGGCAGTTCGGGCAGCAGAAGCCGATGACTTTGCCGTCGTAGACCACGGTATAGAGAGGGTCGACAGCCTTTCCGGAGACTGGGCAAATTGTGTTGCTTGGGGTTAAGCGCACCGTGTTGATCGGTTCCGGTGTGGTGGCTTGTTCCGTTGGCGGTGCATCGACTAGCGGGGCATCGCTGGTGAAGACGAGTTCGGCTTCGACTTCTAGCGGTTCGTCATAGAAGCTATCGCCGAAGTCGATCATGACTTCGGGGAGCTGTTGGCGCAGGCTGGCGATCCCGGCTGGTGTGAAGTTGGTCCCCCACAAGTAGAGCTCGGACAGCTTCGGCATAGTCAGGAAATACTCCGACGCTGCTTCGGAAATATTCGCTTGGCTCAAGATCAGCTCTTCCAAATGCTGATGGCCCGTGAGTGAGAACAGTCCGACATCGGTAATCATGACTTGCGCCAGATTCAAGGTGCGCAGATTGGTCATGGCCCCGATGAGGTCCATCGACAGGTCAGTGATTTGGGTACGGCTAACGTTGAGTTCGCTGATGTACTCCGGAATCGTTGCCAGTAAAATCCCAAGGGTTTCATCGTTGGTGAAGTCGGCGCAGGGAGCAAAGCTCACCCACAGCTGTTTGGATCCTGGCTCGAGGGGTTCCCAATGAGCAAGTGAACCGTTGAGGCCTGCAATCGCCAGGTCATAGGTTGGGTCATCCTCTTCCTGTCCGACGGCGGGATTGTCTTCTGCTTGCGCTGCCTGCGCTTGGTCTAGGCCAATCTCTCCTTCGCCAAAGGCAAACTCGTCTGTGAATGGCGCATCTTGTGAAATCCAAGTTTGCAGCAAAGACAACTCTGGTGCGGTGAGTTGGGTTTTCGACTCCGGCGGCATGTGATCGTCATGCTCGAGCGGAAGTTCAAGGCGGCGCAGGAATTCGCCGTCTGCTCCCAGTGCAGGACCGGTTTCGCCACCCGCCAGAATCGCTTCTGGAGAATCCAAGCGCAACTCGCCCTTCACTTTGCGCGCACCATGGCACCTGGTGCAACGCGCTTTGAGCAAAGGCGCCACATGTTGTTCAAAACTGGCCATGGCAGCCATGCCTTCGGCCTCGGGCTCGGGCATGATCGGCGCGACTGGGGTTTCCTCTTCCTCTAAAGGCTCCCACAAGAAGCCTTTGCCGTGGGTCATCTCCGCGCCAAAGTGCCCAGCCGGCACCATGAGCGCAATGGTCAGCAACAACATCCAGCGATAAGGCGTGGTCTTGTCGCGGAAGCGCAACACCACACTGAACAACGCACCAAAGGCCGTGGCAATGCCCAAACGCTCATGCCACTCCAAGGCAAAGGAACTGGCATAACCATCTTCTTCATGCAGCATCCAACCGCTTGCCGCCCCAAGGATGGCGCTAATCGCCACCACCAACACCACGCCGCGCGCCATCGGCGTTTGCCCGCGGCGGGCGGCAAACCATTCAAGCAAACCTAAACCCAGCAACATGCCAATGGGCAGGTGCAGCAACAAAGGGTGCATGCGCCCAAACACGGCGAGGACATCGGCGATGATTTCCATGTCGGCGAATCTTAAGCGAGCAATCCCGGAATGACGTGACCAGCGACATCGGTCAGGCGCATGTCGCGACCTTGGGCGCGGTAGCCCAGGCGTTCATGATCGAAGCCGAGGCAATGCAGCATGGTGGCGTGAAGATCGTGCACGTCGACCGGGTCTTTCACAATGTTGTACGAGAAGTCGTCGGTTTCGCCGTAGCTAATGCCCGGCTTCATGCCGCCGCCGGCCGCCCACACGCTGAAGCAGCGCGGGTGGTGGTCGCGACCGTAGTTCTCGGTCGAGAGCGCGCCCTGGCTATAGGCCGTGCGCCCAAACTCCCCTGCCGATAACACCAAGGTTTCGTCGAGCAAACCGCGGCGCTTGAGATCTTTGAGCAAAGCAGCCTGCGGTTGGTCGACCGCCTTGGCCTGCGCGCGCAACTCGCGCGGCAAGTTGCCATGTTGGTCCCAACCACGCATATACAACTGAATGAAACGCACACCGCGCTCGGCCAAGCGCCGCGCCATCAGGCAGTTGGCGGCGAAACTGCCGGGCGTGTTTACTTCTGGCCCGTACATGGCGAGCGTTTCTTCGCTTTCATCCGAGAAGTCGGTGAGTTCGGGCACCGACATCTGCATGCGGTAGGCCATCTCGTACTGCGAAATCCGCGCCTGCACTTCCGGGTCGAAGCTGCGCTGGTACTCGCGCTCATTCAACTCCCCCACCAGGTCGAGCATGCGTCGGCGATCCTCGCGCGACACGCCTTCGGGGTTGCGCAAATACAGCACCGGGTCTTCGCCCGAACGCAACTTGCAACCCTGATGTTCACTCGGCAAGAATCCCGAACCCCAGAAGCGCGCCGACAGCGCCTGCATATTGCCGATGCCCTGCGTGATCATGACCACGAAGGTTGGCAAATTGGAGTTGGCGGAACCCAGGCCGTAGGACATCCACGAACCAAAGCTCGGACGCCCCGGTTGTTGGTTGCCGGTTTGGAAGAAGGTGATGGCGGGTTCGTGATTGATCGCCTCGGTGTGCATGGATTTGATCATGCACAACTCATTCGCCACGCTTCCGGTGTGCGGCAGCAACTCGGATAACCAAAGTCCGTCTTGGTTATTGCGGTAACGCGAGAACTGGAAGATCGACGGCGCAATCGGGAAGCGCTCTTGCCCGCTGGTCATGCCGGTCAGGCGTTGGCCGTCGCGAATCGATTCGGGAAGGTCTTGGTTGAAACGCGCGCGCAAACCGGGCTTGTAGTCATACAAGTCGAGCTGACTCGGCGCGCCTTCCATGTGCAGGTAAATCACGCGCTTCGCCTTCGGCTTAAAGTGCGGGCCGACGACTGGTAGGGGTCGTGTTCCCTCAAGTCCCCCCGCCAATCCCTCGGCGGCTGCGTTGCCCGGCATCATGGCGTTGAGTTCGCGGCCGAGCAGAGACTGCATGGCGAGCGCGCCAAAGCCAGCGCCCAGCGATTTCGCCGCCTTGCCGAAGAAACGACGGCGCGTCATCAGCAGATCGTGCGCGCGGAGCGGGTCGTTAGGGTCGTGCGTATCCATGTGATTCGGGCTGAGGCTTAACGCAGGGTGATGGTTTCGTCGAGGGCGAGCAGCGCGTTGCCAAGCATGGTCCATGCCGCCAAAGTGGGCGCTTCGAGGTTTTCGGCGAGCGGCGCTTCGCCAGCGGCGAGGAGTTTGGCGGCGTCTTCTGGCGTGGCTTGATAGCGCTCTTCATAAGCGGCGAGTGCGGAACGCATGGCGTCGAGCTCGGTGGCTTCGGGAGTGCGGCTAGTGCAACGCAGGAACATTTGGGTCAGGCGCCAGTCTTGCGCGTCGACTTGCAACTCCCCCGCCGAGTGTTGTGGTGGGGTGGCGAGCAAAGTGCGCTGCGCTAACACGCGCGCGGCTTCGACGAACTGTTCGTCATTCCATAACACCAAAGCTTGCAGAGGGGTGTTGGTGGTGCCGCGACTCGTAATGCAGAACTCGCGCGTGGGTGCATCGAAAGTGAGCAAAGACGGCGGCGGCACCGCGCGCTTCCAATAGGTGTACAAACTGCGGCGCCACAGATCCTTGGCCATGCCGCGCTCGAAGGTGCGCGTGTTGGACTGCAGCATGGCCACTTCCTGCCACAAACCATCGGGCTGATAGGGCTTCACCGAGGGACCGCCGAACTCTTCCACTAACAGGCCTGCCACATAAAGCGCTTGGTCACGAATCTCCTCTGCGCCTAAGCGTCGGCGTGGATAGCTGGAGAGTAAGCGGTTCTCCGGATCGAGTGCCACCACTTCCGGGCGCAGGCGCGAGTCTTGGCGATAGGCTTGGCTCAACACGATTTGCTTGATCAGCTCGCGCACATCCCAACCGTTCTCGCGGAACTCCACCGCCAGCCAGTCGAGCAGTTCGGGGTGGCTCGGCCACGCGCCCTGCAGGCCGAAGTCGGCGCTGGTGGCGACAATGCCCTCGCCAAAGAGCATCTCCCAGAAGCGGTTCACGGTCACGCGCGCCAACAAAGGATTCTCGGCCGAGGTCAACCATTGCGCTAAGCCCAAACGATTGTCCGGCGCGCCTTCGGGCAGCGTGCCCAGGGCCGCCGGCACGCCACGGGCGACCGGGCGCTCGCGATCGGGCAAGTCATAAGCGCCGCGCATGAGCACGAAGGTTTCGCGCTGCATGTCCAACTCCTTCATGACCATGGTCAAAGGAATGGCGGCTTCGAGTTCGTCGAGCGAAGTTTGCAGCCCCCCTGCCTGCGCCAACTTCTCACGATAGCCGGGCGAATGCTGGGTGCGCCATTCTTCGGACACACGTTGCGCCAGGTCGTCGGCTCCGTTGGCGAGCACATGCTCCGGCGTCAAACTCCACACCATGGCACCCTGCAGTTCGTCCTGCGGTGGCATGGTCTTCCAATACATGCCGCCGATGCCACCGGTGTTGACGATCTTCAACACTATGGTGTGCAAGCCGGGCGTGAGCGCAATCTTGATCCGCTCCTGATCCGCCGCGGCGCCACGGTCGACGCGATTCTCGAACACCATTTCGCCATCCAGGAACACCTGAATGCCGTCGTCGGAGCCGAGCGACAACTCTAATTCGCGTGCACTCGGCGCAAACAAGCGCCGGCCGACAAAACTAATGATCTGCCCGCCAGGAAGATTGGTATTGACCACTTCATCTTTGATCTGCGGCACCAAAACCCAACTGTAGTTGTCGGGGGCGTACTCCTTGGCGAAATCAATCGTCGGGTCGGCCTCGGGACCAAAGGTGGTGTCATAACCGGCATCGCCCTCGATCGCGTTGTAAGGCCAAGTGCCGTACCAACGCGAATCGGCGACCGGCAGCGCGGCCAAACCGGCTTCGCCAATCGCACCCGGAGTCAGGCGCACGCGGCCCAGGGCGTGTTGCGGATACACCGAACGGTAGTGCAAAGTCACGCGCAGCTCGGTGCCGCCTTTATAGCCGAAGGGTTGCTCGGTTAGCAACAATGCGTGGCGTCCGCCGGGCACTTGGTGGGCATCGACCGCCCAACCGCGGTCGGCAGAGCTATCGAGAATGTTGACGACATCGTAATCGTCGTTCTGTTGTTCGCCGTCGGCCCAGGCCCAGGTGAAGTGCAGTGGCCGTATTATTCCCGGGTCTTCCAGCGAAATCGCTTCGGCCTCGATCCACGACAACACCGCGTTGCCATTGCCTGCGCGGCCGACACGGTTTTGGAAGTGCGATTCATCTTGCAAAGCTTCGACCAACAGCATGCGCAGGTCGGTTTCGTAGGTGTGCAAGATCACGGTGTGGTCTTCTTGATCCGGCACTTCGCCAGTGGCTAACACCGAGCCATCATCGAGCAAGGTCATCGGCGCACCATTGCTATTGGTCGCAGCTTGTACGGTAGACGCAGCCCAACTCACCCCGTAGTGCTCTTGGGCACCCGACAGGAACTCGCCAAAAGCTGCCGCATCTTCCGCAGTTGGCGTCGCCATTTCCGCGCGCAAGGCTTCCAAGGTCGCGCGCAACTCACTCTGCTGCGCGGCCTGCTCGGGCGAAGGTACCTGCAGGAAGGGCTCAAAGGCGCGGTTGGGCTGGTCGGGCTGCTGCGAATACAGCCCCGGCTCTTCATTCGAGTTGAAGTAGGCGAATAAGGAGTAGTACTCCTGTTGCGAAACCGGATCGAACTTGTGGTCGTGGCAGCGCGAACAGTGCACGGTCAGGCCCATGAACACGGCGCCGGTGGTGGCGGTGCGGTCGGCGGCGTACTCGACCAGGTATTCCTCGTTGATCGCGCCGCCTTCATCGGTCAGGACGTGGTTGCGGTGGAAACCACTCGCAACCTTTTGCTCCAAAGTGGCGTCGGGCAGCAAATCACCGGCCAGTTGCTCGGTCACAAACTGATCGAAAGGCATGTTGTCGCGCAGCGAGCGCAGCACCCAATCGCGCCAAGCCCACATTTGCCGGCCGTTGTCGGTATGAATGCCGATGGTGTCGGCGTAGCGCGCG